>Ga0209000_1000014_pt1 | contig 316422 bp, 327 predicted proteins | sample RifGroD2_FD_183998 | JGI IMG/M metagenome (GOLD analysis project Ga0209000, IMG submission 183998) | Groundwater microbial communities from Rifle, Colorado, USA - Groundwater D2 (SPAdes) (version 2) | ecosystem: Environmental > Aquatic > Deep subsurface > Groundwater | place: Rifle, Colorado...
AACTTTGGAGGATGAGATATAATCATTTCAGACCTCATGTGAGCTTAGAGAATAAAACACCTGATGAAGTTTACAATGATTTTAAGTTACTTTTTTGACCTACGACATATGTCTCTTGCTTGCACATGTTGGGTTAAGAATAAATCTTTAAAAAGGATTTAAGGGACTATTTTATATGATAAAGATTATAAAAAGATATTTTTCTAAACAAAAAACTCTTACTGATTTAGTCACAACTGATTGGAAACCGACAAATTTATATGATTTAAGGAAAATATATGGAAAAGAAGTTACTGCTTATATGGAGGGCAGAACTTTAAAAGGAAAATTTAAAGAAAGTTCTTATTTAATGACAAATGGTTTGCAATTTCTTTATTGGAATAATATGAACAATGCAGAAGAAATATGGGGAGTAAGTAATCTTTTTCCAGAAGATTTGACTGAAAAAAGGTTAAGAAAATTTGAAGACCAAATGAAAGATTTCAAGATTAAAACACATTTTATCAACCGATTAAAAAAGAACATGGGCAGAGTATATCAAAATAATAAAGAAGAATTTTTAATTTTGAATTCAACAGATTCAGAAGATTATTCATATAATTCTGAAATTAAACATTATATGAAACAATAAGTTCTTCCTTGATTAAACCAAAAAGATAATAAAATCTCTTTTATAATTATTTTTATGGTTCCTGTATCACGTGCATATGAAAAATTAAAATTTGCAATTGTGAAATTTAAAATAAATTTAGATAATAAAGTTTGTGCGGATTTTGGCAGTTCTACGGGGGGATTTGTTCAAGCAATTTTAGAAACTAACTGCAAAAAAGTTTATTCTGTTGAAACATCAAAAAATAGATTACATTTTGTATTAAAAGACGACAAGAGGACAATTATACTTGACCAGACTAATGCAGTTCATGTGACTTTGCCTGAAAAAGTTGATTTTATTTCAATTGATGTTGGCTGGACTAAACAAAAGTTAATTATTCCTAATGCAGTTAAAAACCTCAAAGATGATGGCTTGATTATAAGTTTAGTTAAACCACATTATGAAATTGAGAAGAAAGAAGTGAAAGATAGTGAATTGCCAGGAATTTTAAAGAAAGTAAAAAAAGATATTAAGAATTATGTTAAAGTTATTGAGATTATTGAATCTCCAATTGTTGGGAAAAAAGGGGGAAATAAAGAATTTTTGATGCTGTGTGAAAAGAAATAATTTACATTAATACCATTACAAAAGGTATTTCTTCAATTTTTTTAATATCTTCTTTTAAAATAAGTCCTGCTTTTAATGCTGCATTTACTGATTCATGTCCGATAATATTGAAGGTTGCATCTTCCATTGCCATGTCACGAATAATTTCAATTGTTTCTTTTTCAGATTTTTCTTCTCCTTTATAGAAAGATTCCTTTATATCTAGTTGAATCTGACCTTCCGAAAAGTTTTTTCCTAAAAGATTTGTATCGCAGATTGCTACAACATAACGACAAGAATTAATTATATTAATTTGCATAAAAATTTTATGGGGTTTATAATTTAAAAATATTTTCCAAAAAAACTTTAAAGTTTTATTGAAAAAAATAAAAAATAAAAAAATAATAAAAAAGGTTTTAGAAGCCTTTTTTGGCTTCACCAGATGTAATTGCTTTTTCTGCATTATCCTTTGACATCATAGCACATACAGTAGTTTTTTTACATTTACTACAGGTGCCTTTTGCCATATATCCGCCTCTAGCAGTTTGACTAATTACGGGTTTATCGATTTTTACGCCTTTTTCTTTGCAAACTACACAATATCCTGTTACCATTGTTTTTTTCCTCGTTTAATTAAAATTCTATAAAAAAAGTAAGTGCCTCATCAAGTTACTTTTTTCCTACAAATAAGAACAAATGTTCTTTTTGTAATTGAATTTATTAATATTTTAAATAAGATTTATTTTATAAGGCTTTGTATTGAGATATTTTTTCCAAAATTGGCTAAGAATCTTTAGAAATTCTCTATAAATTTAAATTTTACTTCTTACACTATGTTCTTACTCACAATCACGCACGAAACTTTATGGATTATTGTTTCTACCACGTGATTGTTCTACTCGCAACCTTGCACGAATTTTTATTTTTGAATCATTGAATTTTTACTTGAGAAAATTAAATTCTACCACAAAGTTGCTCGGCACCGCATCATGCTCCACAAAACATCTTTTAAATTTTACTTCTTACACTATGTTTTTACTCGCAATCACGCACGAAACTTTATGGATTATTGTTTCTACCACGTGATTGTTCTACTCGCAATCCGTAAAAGCTTGCTTTAAATCAAGGAAGAATTTTAATTTATTGGCAACTTTTAGAATTGTTCGGCTCCGCAAAACATCTTTTAAATTTTACTTCTTACACTATGTTTTGCACCACAGGCTAAACAATTAATGAATGTTAATCTTTCGTCTTTAACTAGCTCAGTGTCGGGTTTACCACATTCTTTACATAGGACAAATTCTTTTACATATTGTTCAATTTTAGGATTTATTTTTGCACTTGGGACTTTAATGTTTAAAACTAGTCGTTCTCCTTCTCTTTGTCCTGATGCTGCGAGTTCTTTTAATATAAATTTTTGGAAATGCTCCGGGTCTCTTCTTATATGTGAAGCAACCTGAAAAAAATTTGTTAGTATAGTTTTTCTTCCTTCAAAATGTCCTTGAATTTTTGGTATTTCAAACCGTTCACCACTTGTGTCTATTTGTTTTACTTTTTCATAAGCACTGTTCAATAAATCTTCATAATTTGCCATAAGTTAATGTCAGTCGTAGAGTTTATAAATGTTATACACTTGTAACTAATTATGAGTGTTGAAAAGTCAATAAAAAGCTTAAGTAGTGCTATTAAAAATGTTGTCTTAGGATTTGCAATTTTTATCTTAACTATGTTTGTTACTATTTACGGAATTAATACTTTTTATGAAAGACCGCAATATAATGACTATTGTGAGGAATTCAAAACAGTAAAATATATTTCAGATGAAGCTTCTTGTATTGAACTAGGTGGAAGATGGACTGCACAGGAGATTCAATGTATACAAGATTCTAAATCTATAACTACTCCTTGCCCACAAGGATATTGTGATAATGATTATACTTGCAGAAAAGATTTTGAAACAGCATCAGAAAAATATTCCAGAAATGTTTTTTTAATTGCGGTTCCTTTAGGGATATTGATTATTGCTTTAGGAACATTTATTTTTAATTTAAACCCTGTTGGAGTGGGTTTAATGTTTGGTGGAATTGGAACTTTAATTTATGGTGCTGGGGGATACTGGCAATATTCAGAAAACTTGTTTAAGTTTTTGATTTCTTTAGTGGGTCTAGGAATTGTTATTTGGTTTGCGTATAGATTTAATAAAAAATGAGATTTATCTCATTTTTTAAAACTTAAATTTTAAAGTGTGCCTTCGCACACAAATATCATAAAAAATAATAAAACTTTGTCTTCACACACAAATTTATTAAAAAAATTTATTTGATTATTTTTAAAACTTCATCCCAAGTATTAATTCTTTCTATTTCTTTGGGTAAATCTACTTCAATATTCCATGGACGATTAAATAAAATCACATCTCTATTTGGACTTAAACATTCCAAAGCATAATAGGGAGAATCTTCAATCATTAAATCTACCCCAATAGAATCACATATATCTCTTTTAGAATATTTACGGAAATCATAATAATCTCTTAAATAAATTTTTTGAATAGAATCTGGAAAATATTTGTTTATTGCTTCTCTTGTTTCTGTTTCAAGATAATTTGGTCTTGCGGTGATATTAACTAAATTATGCTTTTTTCTTAATTCAAAAAGAGCTTCTTTTGCCCCAACGATGGGTTGCATCTTTCGAAAATAGGTTGTTTTAAAAAAATCATCTACTTTTTTTCTTGACTCTTGTTTTGTTCCACCCCAAACTTCCCAAAAATTGGGAGATTTAAATTGGTCATAAGTTAAAGAAGTTTTATAAGTGTGATTATGATATTCAATTAATGCAGGTGTAAAATGCAATAATACATCATCGATATCAATTCCAATTAACATAAATTTTTATTTTAAAGAATACTTATAAATATTTAGATTTAACCTAGATATCTTACTTTTCCGGGTCTTGGTTCAAATACAATTCCTTCTGAGATGAATTTTTCAATTTCCTGATCAATTATTTGTGTTGATATATCTGTTAAATTATTTTTTATTTGTTCAATTTCTATTCCGCCATCTTCTTCAGCATTTTTTATTGCCCCTAAAATTTTATCTTTTACCGCAACAATTTCACTTTTTCCAAGGGGATCAACATTTTTGTTTCTTTTCTTTTCAAGTTCTAATTTTCTTATTAATAAATACTTTGAGTCTTGTTCTTTGATAATTTCAGGGGTAAGATAAGTTTCATTATTCCAGTATCTTAAAACGCCGATTACAAGAACTGTTTGACCTTGATTGACGTGCTTAAATTTAAAAGAATCATCTCCAAAACATTTTAATTTTAATTGTCCTGAACCATCATCAAGCGTAAAAAAAGAATATTGTTTTTCTCCATCGTTGTCATATTTATCAACAATATTTCCTAAAATATTAACTCTTACAACGTTTTTGCTTCCAATTTCAAGATGTTTAAACCTTTCTGCTTCCATTACTGGCTTACCAACTAGCAAATCTCCGATACGATATTTAAATGCTATATGCCGTTTAAATTGTTGGTCTTCCATCTTTTTATTATGTTAAAAAATAAGATAGGGTTTATAAGTTTTTATGGTGTGAATTAAGATATTCTGAAATTTTAAAATAATTATTCAATTTTTAGATTCCATGTGGTATCCATGAAGGCTCATAAAGATGCCACCGCTCCGCAATTTGAGGAAGCTCAAAAGAAACCAGCGGGTGTCTTTTATATCCACCCTTTCTTAAAAATCCCTGCGTCATTTATCCCAAAACTCATTTCTTTTAAAGGTAAACTTCGATGCTTTAGTAAAATTGCTTTTCGCTTATATCCTTGTTGTTTTAATTCAATTATACATTTACTCCAATACTTGAATAAATCCCCTCCGACGATGTTTGTTTCTCGTTCCACGCCGTTTTTCCAATCTTCTTCTGATTGATATCCACAATAAACTTGGTTTGTTAATATCACGGGAATTTTTTGTTTTCTTGCAATTTCAGCCAAGATTCTCATTTGTTTTGCAACTTCACGGTTAACTTGCTTGATTTTATCATTATCTTTTGATTTTGCTGCGTCACCAAGTTCCAAACGATAAAGCATTGCCATTCCGTCTATGACTATTAAACTAACATGCCCTGTTTTGATTTTATTTAATAATTTTATGAAACATTCTTTTTGTTCATTAAAGTTTGTAGGTTCAAAAAGAAAAATGTTTTCGAGTGTTTCTTTATAACTTTCTCCAACGATTTGTTTTACTCTTTCAGTTGAAAATCCTCCTTCAGTATCGACAAAAATAACTTTATTTCCTCTTTTTGCCTGACTGCATGCAGTTAATATACTTAAATTAGTTTTTCCACAACCTGGAGGGCCTGCAATCATTGTAATAACATCTGGTTCATATCCTCCGCAAAGCCATTTGTTTAAATCATAACTTCCGGTAGAAATTTTATCTATCATATAAAAAATTAGAGAGATATGTTAATAAGGATTATTATTAAAAAGATTTATTTTTAAAAACTTATTCCAAAGAAAGACCTTTATTAACGTTTATTGAAAAAAAGATTAATAAGTAAAAAATTATGTAATGTTTATAGAAACTATTTTTATCTTTATTAACATATAAACGCAATAATGATTATAATATGAGGTATATTATCGAAAAAACCTAAAAGTATAAATACTTATAAATATGAAAATTATTATGGATTTAAAAAAATTTAATGGCAGTTCTGGAAAGTTAATACCCAGAAGTGCTACATTTGGTAGAGAATTTATGGAATTTTATTATTTTTCTCCAAATGAACTTCCAGATATGAAAAATTTTTGTGATCTATCAGTAATAGAATTATCAAATGAAGCAAACAGAGCAATTGGAGAATTACATGGATTGATTAATAATATTGGGATGATCGGAACACTTAAATTATTCATAGATCCATATTTAAGAAAAGAAGCAGTTGATAGTTCTGAAATTGAAGGAACAAAGGTTTCTTTAACAGATGTTTTTTTAAGTGAAGCAGGAAGTAAAAAACCTCAAATTTTTAACCCAGATGTTGCAGAAGTTGTAAATTTTGTAAAGGCAATAGATTATGCACTTACTGAATTAAAAAAAGGAAAAAAGATTAGTAAAGAATTATTAAACAATGTTCATAAAATTCTTCTTGATGGAACACGAGGACAAGAAAAAAAAGTAGGAGAGTTTAGAAAACAGCAGAATTGGATTGGGGGTAATGATGTTTTAGACGCGAGATTTGTTCCACCCTCAGAAGAAGAAGTCGAAAGATTAATGGAATATCTTTTTGAATATGCAAATGCAGAAGAGGGGTATATGAGATTAATTAAAGCAGGATTAATTCATTATTATTTTGAGACTATTCACCCTTATGAAGACGGAAATGGGAGAGTTGGAAGAACGTTAATCTTACTTTATTTAATTCAAGCAAAAATTTTAGATGAACCAATTTTGCATTTAAGCCCTTATTTTAAAAGAAATAAAGAGACTTATTATAATTTATTAATGAATGTTAGAGAAACAGGAGATTATAATCGGTGGATTAAATTCTTTCTTAAAGGTGTAACAGAAGTTGCAATAAACACTTCTAATAAAGTGAGAAAGTTAGTAAATTTATATAATGATTACAGAAAAAGGTTAGTAAATGCTAAAGCAACTGCTATCTCATTTAAACTTTTAGATAAATTTTTTGAAAGACCTTACTCATTTATAACTTTACTTCAGGAAGAATTAGGAGAAGATTATCCTAAAACAAAAAGAGGATTAAATTATTTATTAAAATGCAAAATTATAGTATTATATACTAAACAAAAAAGAAATAAGATTTATCTTGCTTCAGAAGTTCTCAAAATTATTGAAGAAGATTTAATTTAGAAGAAACCTTAAGTTATAACAATAAATTAAATTGTATAGAAAATTTATTTTAATTTTTTAAAGTCAGCTTGTATTTTATCCAGATCTTTTGTTATTGCACCGATTGCATCGTTTATTGCTTTTTTTACAGTTTTCCCTTTTGTTTTTACCACAATAACTGGTTTTTCAGTAGGATGATTTCTTTTCCAAGCTACAAAAGTTACAGCTGAATCTTTATTTAAATAAACTTTAAGAATTTCAGTTAACGTAATACTTTCTAATTCTAATGTAATTTCTTCTTTTGATTCATTTAGAATTTTTATTTCCATGTATTTAAGACATAAAGATTTATTTATAAATTCTTTGGTTTTGCAGGTTTTGCAAAAATCATCAAATTATTTGGTTTTTCCAAAAATCATTTCCCTAATTTCCTGAGGACTTAAATCCTTCTTAGGTTTTATTAATTCTCTCTCAGCCCTTTTTGGAGTTGAAAGGTTTATTTCTTTTCCTCGATTATCAAAACATTTTGTGGGGTTTTCCTTTTTTTCTAAATTTTCATCTAAAGCTATATCTTCATTTAAAAAATCATAATTTTCAACTTTATTTATTCCTTCAACAAAAGAAGGGGAAACAGAATAATTTTTTTCTTCATTTTCTTTTAAAATTCTTGCTTCTTTTTGTTTTTTTATTTCCTGTAGATTTGAAATGGTTAATGTTTTTGCTGATGATGAATCAAAACTTAATTCTCTGGGAACTTCAACAGGTCTTTTAATTTCATTATTAGTTCTTTGAATTTCATCACTCTTTACCAACCTAACCCCTAAAGCATTTTCAATTTTTGTAATTAATTTTTGATTGCCTGTTGCAATTTTTCCACTTTCTGCCATTGCAATAGCTGCAACAGGTTCTGAGATACTTTCTGCAAGTTGCTCCTGAGTTATTTTTTTTGACCTTCTTGCCCGCATAATCACCCAATGAAAGTTTTCGATTAAAGCTACATTATCATCAGGACGTTCTTCAAATTTCTTAATATAATTTTTATTGATCATTTCTTTTAACTGGTCTTCATCTCTCTTTAATCTATTATTCTGTTCAGGTTTTAACTGCTCAATTCTTCTTTTTTCCAGATTAACTCCTGCAAGACGTGCAAGTCTTTGAGAAACTGTTAATTTCACTTCAGGCTTTTCAAAATCAACTCTTGAAGAGTCGTTGATAATTGGAGATTTTAATTTTCCTAAACATTGATTACAAACTTTAATTATTCCATTCTTAGAAATTGTTTTAAATAATAATTTATTTTCAGCACCGCAATTTGAACATTCCATAAGATAATTCGTTAATAAGTCTTTTTTAATATTGCTATACTCAAATGATATCAACAAAGAATCTAAAATTACTCTTCAAGAGCCTTATTTAACTCTTCTACAGTACTTAATTCATTCAAGAAAATCTTATTATTTATAATCACGACAGGGAACTTTGTAATGTTATATTGATTAACTAAAAAGTTTAAGGATTCAATTTCTCCGTCGTTAGCAATAGGAATCAGGATAATTTCGCTTCCTTTTTCTTCTTTTAATTCATATAGAATTTTTGACCAAACTTTCTGTGTAGCTCTTACTGTTAAATCTTCATTTTTTGAATCATAGATATATACGATAGTTGAAAAATCTTCACTGCATTTTTCCTGTGCTTTGATTGTATTAATCCATAAAAAAGTTCGTAAAAGGTCATATCTTTTATGAGTAATTTCCAAGTCATCAGTTACTTTTCCCAAATTTTCTAAATCTTCCAAAAGAATTGCTTCTTCATAAATTCTGTCTGCAAATTCAATATTTGAATCTATTAAATCTTTACAACGTGCATTTTCTAAATCTACCAGATTATTGAATGCTAAAATATCCATTAATGAAATTTCGGATTTTGCATAATAATCATTTATGTCTGAGACTCTTATTGATTCATAAGAAATCCCTAAAAGTATTCCGAATATGAAAACTACAAATGTTACTAATAGTGCTTCCCAAAAAACTCTTTTTTGATTTTTTAACATTTTATTTACCATGTATTATACCCTCTTAAAAATTTATATAGAGAAGTTATTAAAATTAACGGATATGCTAAAAGATAGAAAAACATGTAAGCAAAAATGTTAAACAGACCATTTCTTTTGAAATCTTTTTCTTTTGAATAGATTAATGCAATTGCATTATATGTTATACTCATGATTAAAATTGCTATCCCAAAGAAAAATAAAATGCTTGGGGAAAAATTAAAATCATTTAATGTTAATACTGCTGTTTGGGCTTCAATTGAATATTTTGTTGAAAGATATCGCATTGCCATGCTATTTGAAAATCGATAAATTAAAATGCTTAAACCAAACAGACCTAATACCCAAGAAATTGTGAAGAAGGGTAAAATGAATTTGCCGAGCATTCCGCATTTTAATAAAGTTTTTTTGTATTTACTTGTTGTTTGCAATCCTCCGACATTCCATCTAATTCTTTGCTTGTACCATGCTTTGAAATTATCAGGCACGAGGGTATAAACTTTAGCGGGAATACTCATATGCACTTTGTATCCTTTTTTTACAAAGTGCCAAGTTATCTCTATATCTTCTGTTAAATTTGATTCATCAAATCCTCCTACATCGTCAAAAGCTTTTTTTGTATAAATGCTTAATGGACCGTTTGTAACGTAGATTGCATCTAAAAAACCTAACATTTTACGTGTGAATGCAATTAATTTATATTCTATTGATTGAAGTTTTGAAATGAATTTTTCACGATTATAAACTAAGACTCTTGATGTTACTGCTCCGACTTTCGGGTCATTGAAAAACCCGACCATTTTTGAGATTGCATCCGGTTGCGGAATTGAGTCATCATCGGTAAAACCGATTAATTCTGTTTTTGCAAACCTTGCTCCATAGTTTTTTGCTCCTGCTGCATTACCTGTATTTTTTGGGGTTTGAACAGCCATGACTAAGGGGTATTTTTTTGCGTATTCTTTCATAATTTTATAAGAATTATCTGTTGAACAATCGTCAACAACTATTATTTTTTTTAGTCCTTTATAGTCAGATTTTAATAAATTAGTAATTGTATTTCCTATATCTTTTTCTGCATTAAAACATGGAATTACTATACTTAAAGAATAAGTTTTTTTGGGTTTTGGGTAGCTATCTATTTGTTTACGATTTTGCACAAAAGTTAAACTAAACAAGAATAAAAAGTATAAAGTTATGAATGTATAAAACAAATAGATTATTGTTAGCGTTTCCATAATTAATCTACTTGTTCTTGGGTCTTTAAAGGATTATCGGATTCAGATATATTGAAATAATCATAAAAATCATCGCTTAAACTTAAAATATGGGTGTGTCCTTCCGGGATTTTTTTTATTAATCCTAAATCAACAAATTTCTTTATATGATCATAAGATTTATTTCCTCTTATTTTTGTTATGACTGATTGCTTCATTGGTTGTTTATATGCAATTATTGCAAGAGTTTCCTGTTCTGATTTGGTAAATTCTGCTGAACCTGTTGCAAGTTTGTTGATTATGCAGGAATATTCTTGTCTTACGTCCATTTTCCAGAGGTTATTTTTTTCGATTATTTCAAGGGATGACTCTTGTTTTTCGTATTTTTCCTGAAGTTTTTCTATTAATTCTTTGAGAATTAAGGGATTTAGGTCTGTAAATGAGATTAATTCTGCCATTGACAGAAATCTACCTGATACAAAAAAAACTGCTTCCAGAGTCTTTAAATTCTCTTTTAATGTTGCGTCTTCAAGGTCTTCTGCAGTTTTACTTGTCACCTCCATAGTTTTATTAAAATCATTAGGATTTATAAGGTTTTTACTTGGGACAAAGGGAAATTAGATAACATTTAAATAAGAATTGCTTACGTTTTTCTCTTTTAAGTTAATACGGAGTTGTTACTTTTATTACAGAGTATATACGTTTTAACATTTAATAGTTAAAATAGAGTTATATAAACATCAATTTATTTTACTCATAGTAAGTAAAAAATGGATATCATTAAACAACTTCAAACTGAGATACACTATGCTCAGTTAAGAAAGATGTCTCTTGAGAAGCAAGCCCAAGAATTGGGCAGAAGCATTGGTGCTTTAACAAGAGAGATCATTTATCGAACAATTTAATTTTTAGTCTTTTGGGGTAGCGAGAAATTGCAACCCCAAAAGTAAATTCTAAATAAATAGTTTTTTATAACTTAGATTCTTTTATATTTCAATTAAAAAGGGTTTAAAAAAAATGGAAAAGGGATTTATTAAAAAAAGAATTGAATTTTATAAAATTGCCAGAGATATTAAAAGAATCAAAATTCAGGGTGCAAGAAATATTGCTAAAAAAGCACTTTATGCTTATTCTTTAGTTCCTACAAAAAAGGCAAAGAAAAAATTGATGTCTTTAAGACCAACTGAACCGATGCTTGTTAATGTTTTAAATAGAACTGAAACACAAAGTTATGAAGATATTTTGAAGCATTTTGATTCTGCACAGGAAAAAATTAATAAAATTGTTTTTAGATTAATTAAAAATAATGAGATTATTTATACTCACTGTCATTCTACGAATGTATCTCATTCTTTAATTTATGCAAAAAATAATTATAAAAAATTTGAGGTTTATAATACTGAAACCAGACCTTTATTTCAGGGAAGAAAAACTGCACAGGAGTTAACAGATGCTAAAATTAAAGTTACGATGTTTATTGATTCTGCTTTGAGTATTGCTCTATCAAAAAAACAAGGGACAAAAAGTGTTACGAAAATTTTCCTTGGTGCTGATGCATTATTAAAAGAGGGGATTATTAATAAAATCGGAAGTGGTCTTATTGCTCAAATTGCTAAGAATCAAAAAATACCGGTTTATATTATTGCGGATTCATGGAAATTTACAACTAAGGCAATCAAAATTGAGCAAAGAAATTTAAATGAAATTTGGGACAATGCTCCTAAGAAGGTTAAGATTCAAAATCCTGCTTTTGAGTTTGTGGATAAGAAATATATTACGGGTATTGTTAGTGAATTAGGTCTTTTTAGTTATGATAATTTTGTGAAGAAGATGATGAAGGAGTAGGATTATTATGAGAATAAAATTATGTGAATTTGATAAGAATTATTTTGATTCACTTAAAGAACATAAAGAGATTTTATTTCTTGAAAACGGAATTTATCATACTATTTTGTATGATAATCAGAAGGCAGGAGTTGTTGGATATATCCCAATAATAAGGCAAGAAAATTCAGGTTTTGTACAAATTATTATTGCTCCTGAATTTCGAAGAAAAGGAATTGTTGAAATTGCAGAGAATCTACTTATACAAAAATATAATTTGAAAATAGTTTATGCTACAATAAAGAAAAAGAATACTTATTCAATTTATGCTCACCAAAAGATAGGTTTTCAAATTATTGATGATAAAAGGTTAAAAGAATTGCGAAAAAAAGGTGTTCTTAAGGCAAATGAGATAAGACTAGAAAAAATTATTCCTTAGATTTTTTTTGTGCTTCAATCATTGTTTTTGTTAGTTCTTCGTTAATTTGTTCCATTGCGTTATTTAGTTCAATTTTTGCTTGTCCTAATTTTTGAACTTGTTCTTCAATTAGTTTTTGAGTATCCGGGATACTTTTTTTTACTAATTTTCCTTCGCCAATATCTACTAATAATTCGTCAGATAATAATTTTGCTTGTGCAAATATTCCTCGTCCAACCGGTGCCATTATTTCTTTATTTTTTCCGCCGACTAAATCATTTAAACCAATGTTTAATGATGTCATTTCAATTATTCCTTGTTCAACTGCGTCTAATTGCTGTCCTAATTGTTGTATTTGCTGTTCAAACATTTGAAATCTAAACATTAATTCCTGTTGATCTTGTTCCATGATTATTCGAGAGATATAAGGTTTTTAAGATTAACTATTGAATGAAATTTTTAAGTTGAATTATAAATGTTAATAACCCAAGACCAAAAGTTAGCATTGTTAAAAAAATAATTGCAATAGTAAATCCATTCATCTTTTTACTATAATCTAATGTTTGTTTGCTATAACCTTTCATTTTTTCACTATACTCTAAATTAATCATAGAAATCGCTAAATCTATCCCTCTTGGTGCAAGACGATACCAAACAGGTTCTTTTTTACCTTCTGCTTTTAATGACTCCCATTCTTTTGGAGTAAGTTTTTTATTTAATTCTCTGGATTCTTTTTTTGACGCAAATTCTATAATTCCATCTTCATTCAATACTTTTAAAGAAGACCGACTTTCTTTCAAATAATATTCTATTTTTCCAAAGAACCTATAAGATGGATACCCTCTTAATAATTCAAGTAAACCTTTCTTTAGTTGACCAAATGTTGTTTCTTCTGTCATTTTGAATACTATTCAAAAGCAGATTTTCCTATTTATTAAGATTATTAAGATACAAACAATATTTTTTACAAAACCCTAAACCTTTAAGCAACATCTAAAACTTTTCTTAAAGCAATACTAGAAACAATTGCTCCACCAAAATACCACCAAAACCATCCTTTAAGGACAGTTGTGTAAACTCCACTCACCCATGAGAATAGTAAAATAATTGGGATCATGGTAATTAACATTGGTTTAAATGAATGTTTCATTAATTCCATTGTGCATGCCATAACTTCCTGATTAATTTTTGCTTGTTTTTGCATGTCGCCTTTTGCATCTTTTATTTTTATCTGACAAGCTTTTTGAATTTTTTTTAATTCTTTCATACGATTTTGGTCAGTAAATTTTTTTGTGACTAATGTCATAACTAAAGTAACTAAAAAAGCGATAATAAGAATACTCGCTTCAGGATAAGCAATCATCCACTCTTCTATTAACATATTATATAAAAAGAATTTTAGTTTTTAAAGTTTCTTAAAGAGAAATTATTTTAAACTAAACAAACCATTTAATTTTCCTTTCATTCTTTTTAGGAATCCTTCTTTTGTACAAGAATCTGAACAACCATCTAAGTTAATTAAATTACCATCATCGCATTTTTCAGGACTCTCTATTATGCCATTGCCACAAACAGGACATATTTTAAGACCATCACAACTTCCATTGCAACCGTTACTGCAAGTTGTACTAATGCAAGCATTAAAAGCACAAGAACAATCGGGAGTACATGTAGATGGAGCAGGAGGTTCAACACAAACAGAATCACAATTCCCTGAAGAATATGCAGAGGTGTCTGTTGTTAAAACAGGACTTCCAATATTATGAGATATTCCATCACCTAACTCTCCATGAATACCCCTTCCCCAACATAATACCCGACTATCATTTGCACGAATTCCACAAGTATGATAATCACCAGCACTTACATCGGAATAGATTGAATTGTCTGAGATTAATGTTGGAGTACCCACATCATGTTCAGCAATATTACCATCTCCAAGGTCGCCATCTCTACCTTCCCCCCAACATGATACTTTCCCATCACTTCTTATACCACAAGTATGACGAGAATCCCAAGTACCAATACCAATTCTTTTATATGAAGATGTATCTTTTATTAATGTTGGGCTTGTTACCGTATGGTCATTCGTTCTTCCGTCTCCTAATTTCCCATATAACCCATCTCCCCAACATAATACTTTACCATCGTTTGCACGAATTCCACAAGTATGATAATAACCAACCTCTATTTCTTTATATCCTGAAGTATCTGTAGTCAGAGTTGGGTTTGAATTAAAATAAAGATAAGCTCTTCCATCTCCAAGCTGTCCATATTCCCCTAATCCCCAACATAATACTCTTGAGTCATTAGCACGAATTCCACAAGTATACATTACCCCTGCACTAATCTTTGAATATACTGAATTGTCTGAAATTAATGTTGGATTCCCTAAACTTATTTGTAACCCATTTCCTAATTGTCCATCCCTTCCAAATCCCCAACATAATACTCGACTATCATTTGCACGAATTCCACAGGCATGTCTCCATCCAACGCTTATATCAGAATATGCAGAGGTATCAACAGTTAAAGTAGGAATTAATGCAGCATGCGAACCTGATCTTAGACTTTCAACAGTTGTTATATTATTACCATCACCTAATGCCCCATAAGAACCATCCCCCCAACACAAAACTCTTCCATCACTTTTTCTAATTCCGCAAGCATGATAATCTCCAGCACTTACACTTAAATATTCTGAGGTATCAGCTGTTAAAGTTGGAATAGTATTATTATGAACAGCAGAGATTCCATCACCTAATCTTCCATAATAACCATATCCCCAACATAATACCCTTGAATCATTAGCACGAATTCCACAAGCAAAATTACCTCCTACAGAAATTGAACCCAAATCACAATCATCACATGCCTCAGCGAAGATAAAATTTAAATTTAATAATAGAAATAAACTAATAAAAATTACTAATCCTCTTTTCATAGGAGAATTAAATTTATTTTATTTAAAAACATTTCGAATAAAAATTTATTTTTTAAAAAAAGTTTCAAAAATCAACTTCACTATCAATCGCCACTTAATACAATACCCCGTCAGATTTAGGAGAGCCGAAATTTAATTCCCGATAAATTTCGCCATTGCTGGGTTCATATCTGTTGCATGTTGTTTTGCAATATTTTGATACATCTGGAACATAATCATGATTACCAATAATATTGCTGTTCCTGAAACTAATGCACCTAACAAATCAGTAATTGAAGCGAGTAAACCAATAGCCATACCACCCATAATTGTCAAAGGCATGATATATCTATCAAGGATACTTTCTAATATTCTGATATCCTGTCTGAATCCTGCAACTTGTAATCCTGATGCAGCGATTTTTTGTGCTTGTGCTTTTGCATCCATCCCGGCAGTTTTTACCCAAAATACTGCAAAGATTGTTGAGAAGAACATAAAAACTAAAATATGAGTAAATGCCTGAAAGAAGTATTTTGGTAAAAGACCTCCACGAATAAATAATTCTAAGATATTAGTTGAACCCATCCAAAATGCTAAACCTGAAACTGCCTGACCATCAACAAAATGCCCTAAAAATCCAAAATATGATGCAAATTTAGCCATGCTTGTGCAACCTTCACCATCAAGAGATAAACAAGGTGTTGAAGCATTTTCCAATAAACCTCCAAATAATTGCAGGTTTGCAATTAATGCTGCGGTTAAAATAACCGGGATTACTGAAGCGTAAAAAAATGACAAAGGCCATTTAACACCATATCCTCTAACTTTACCAAAAGATAATGGGATTTCAACTTTTAATGATTGAGCCCATACAACAAGTAAGAAGATAATTAATGTTGCTAAAATTGCTGCTAAAGCTGAAACAAATTCTATTGGATACCTATTTATTATTGATTGAATTAATACAAAAACTTTACCTGAACAGGCAGTATTTGAAAAATCAAGCAAACAATTTTTACCTTGCTGATTTATTACCTGAAATGCACTTGTAAATAATCTCCATGAAACACCTGCGGCAATAAATAAACTTACACCGGAACCAAAGCCCCATTTAGAGGTTACATCGTCCATATAAAAGATTAATAGTCCACCTAAAATTAATTGGAAGATAACTATACTTGTATAACCTGGCATTGCCTGCAAACCTTGCATTAATACATAAACTAATGCTTCGAAAATAATAAAGAAAAATACTAATAATTTTTGAACACCCTGGAAGAATTTTTTTCCTTCGACAGTTGAAGTATTGATGCTAATTATCCCTGCTCCGGTTAATAACTGCAAAATAATTGATGCCATTACAATCGGACCAATACCTAATGAGATAATACTTCCAAAATCAGTACCTAATAATATAGCTAAATATTCAAACCTTGATAATGCATTTGCAGACAAACCAAATAAGGGAATATTTGCTAAAACGAAAAATGAACATAAGATTATTAATGTCCATTTAAGTTTAACATTAAAACTTAAATTCTTTTCACTTGGTCTTTTTACTTCTGGAATAAAACTGAATATTTTTTTTAAATCCATAGTAGATTATTAACAAAAGAGATTTTTAAAGGTTTTTAGTTCAAGAATTCATTTTATTTCATTCTATTTAAAATCTCTTGACTTCCAAAACCATATTTCTTACCAGTAGATTCTCCGGTTTTATCTCTTGTACCAAATGTTACGTAAAAATTTGAGTTTGAATCTGAAGATTTTTCTTTTAAAGCTTTTACCATTTCGTCAAATGAGATATTCGGGTCAACTCCAAAATTTTCGCAAACAACGAAAAATTTCGCATTCATTAAACTGCTTCCGGCAACAGATGTTTTAGAACGAGCCGCAGCATCTAAACTTCCTTTTTCATTAAGATAAACTATTCTTAAACCGGCAATTTCTTCCTCTGCAGATAAATCTGAATATGAGAGATATGAAGAAGATGGTGTATCAAGTGCTAATTCTTTTTTTGAAAATTCTAAAGATTTTTTGGGGCTATATAATTCTGCACTTCTTTTTATTAAATAAGATTTTTTTGATTCAATTATTTTTTGCGGAGTTGATAAAGTTACAACTTCCATATTGCCTTCTTCGTCGAAGATAATTTTATTATCTCCTAATTTTCCGGTAATAGAAGAACCGTCTTTATCTTTTGTAAAAATTTCTAGGGGGGATTTTGTAAAATCTGAATTTAATTTTTCAGATTTTATATTGCCTTTTGAATCAATTTTTAATAAATTATTTCCGTTAGTTATTTCTGTTGAACCAGTAACTGAAATTTGATCTTTAATTATTTCAATTTCAGACAATCCTTCAGAAGTAATTTTTAACTTATCAGTTGACTTAGCCATGTTGAAAAATGAATTTCCGGATTCAAATTCAATTACCTGATAATTTTGTGTATTTTGCGAACCGAAAGTTAAGCTTTTATCTTCAACGCAAAGATAACTTCCCTGAAGATTGCATGGACGATTATAATATAAGTCAACTTTTTTTATGCTTGATGAAGAAAAACCATTATTAAAATTAAGTTTTGCATTTTCATAACTGGAAAATTTGCCTTTTGAGTCGATAGAGATTGAGGGATTGCCTCTTCCAATTTTATCAATTTTGAGGGAATTAATTTTAAAACCTGATTCTGAAGAAAAAGTTGCTTCTTTTTCAGATTCTTTTATTTCTAATGAATTTTCTCCTAATTCTATTGAGGTTAATGCAATATCATCTTCGCCTTTTTCATTTTTGTAGGGATGCACAAAAGAGAAGGCATCACCAGCTTTTGCAGGTTTAATTGTTGCTGTGTCGTTTTTTAATGTTAAACGTGTATCTTTTGTCATTGAATATTGATTTTTATTAATTTTTACAGCAGTATTTTTATTTGCAACTCCATCAAAATTTATTACCTTTCCATTTTCATCTAAACGAATATATCCTGAAGGATTTCCGACCTCTTCTGAAGTTTTTAATCCGCTTAATTCAGTCATTATAACTCCTTCTGAATTTTTTATGGTTAATTTTCCTTCTGAATCCAGGATATTAATCTGATTATTTTCGCCAAGCCCAATATTTGAACCGGTTATACTAAAACTTTTTTGAGTATTTGTTATTTCTACTGTTCCATCTTCAAGATTGTTTTGAATGAATGAAGAACCTTCAATGGATGCTATTGAATAAAGATTTACAAATATGAAAAATCCTGCTAAGATTAAGATAAATATTTCCTGTTTCATTGTTTTATTGCAAAGGTTAATTCAATATTATTTTCAATTATTTCACTTTGTTCATCAGTCAATACAAAAATTATAGTGTCGTTATTATAATCAATAACATCTACGGCAATATTTTTTGATTGAATTTCTTCGAGGATACAGGTTATACAAATTTCTTTATTTAGATTATTATTAACTATATCTGTTGCTGTGTAATATAATATTCCAAACCTTACAGGAAGTTCTACTTTTTTTGGTTTTGAAAGAACAGTTGTACTTTCTTCTTTGGTTATACTAATTGGATAAGTTATTTCCAATAAGATTTCTTCATCATTAATTTCAACTTTTGTACTTATTTCTTTAGAAGTAATTTTTAAATTATTAAATTGAGTAAAATTATTTGTGCATGAGATTAATTGATTCTTTACTGCTTTTGATATTTCTTCTTCAATTTCTTCTTTTGCGGGCATTATATTCTTTCCATTAATAGCATAATAAGGAATCCCATAAAGTATTGATTGTTTTGGAATGTCATAATATCCTCCTTGCATGCTAATCTTAAAAATGGTTTGAACATCAATTTGATTCATGCAATTTTCCTGAAAAAGAAATACGTTATTTATGTCAGCATCATTTGTTGGAAGAATAAAATTTTTGTTAAAAATAAAAAATAAAGTAATAATTGCTAAGAATACAATTCCAAGGATAATAAAAATGGTTAATTGTCCTCTTTTTTTCATAAAAGAAATAATTAAAATTTATATATAAATCTTGTTCAAAAATTATTATGTTTATTTAATTAGAGAAAATTAATTATGCTTTCTTTTTCTTAGGGTGTTCAACTAAGGGAGTATTAATTGGTTTTATTTCTTTTACAATAATTTCTCCTCCGGCAGTTGTTACTTTTTCTATTGCAGATTCTGATGCTTCAAAGCAGGTAATAAAAAGTTTATTTTTTACTTTTCCGTTACCTAATATTTTATATTTTTCTAATTTAACTTCATAACCTTTAGCAGTTTTTTTACCATATTTGTCTAAGTTAAGTTCTATTGTATCCAGATTAATTCTTTGTCTAATGTCTCTCTTTGTTCCTCTGCTTGTTACACCTTGTTTTCCAAAATAGTCATTACCATATAAATTATTTATTAAAGTCTTTTTGTGATCTGCTCGTTTACCTGTACCTGCCATGCCTTTACCACCCTTGTTTCTTTTATTCTTTCTATTTCCAGTTCCGCATGTACCTCTTCCTCTTCCGTGGAATCTTGATGATTTTGTTCTTTTATGTATGCTGATTGTCATTTTTTTAAAATTTCTAAATATTTTTGATTTAATTCATTTGATGATTTATTGCCAAAAAATTCATTACTACTAATAGTTGTAATAACTCTTAAAGGTTTTTGTATTGATTGAAGTTCTCCGGTAATTGGATGTAATTGAAAATCTTTATGATTATATTCTTCAATAATTCTATCACCATCAGATGGAATTGATTCTCGATACATTTGTATCTTTCCGTTTTCCATACCAACAATTGTAAGACATTTAAAACTCATATCTTTTCTTTCTAATTCAAAAGAAGGGAAAAAAGCCATCCCAACTTCCCATTCTCCAGCAAGTTTTTTTTCACATAAAGTTTTCATTTTATAACATTCTCCTGACTAATTCATTTATTTTATCTTTATTATTTCCTAAAACTCCTTTATTTACCCCAAAATGTTTTTTTGATTCAATGCCTTTTATTGGCGGATGCAATCTAAAGAAAGGTTTTAAATTGCCTTCTTTATCTTTTCTTCCTCTTTTCTCAACTAATTCTTTATAAGTATCTTTGTCAAGTTCTCCAAATGCTACAAAATTTTCAACTTTTTTTAACATTCCTAATTGTTCAGGAGTAGGCTTGTCAATTACAATGCATGCATATTTTCTTCTAAGTCTTAATCGATAAAAAGTTTCAATTATATCTTTATCCATTCCTACTTGTCCTTTTATTCTTATTATTGCTATCATTTTCTGTTCTCCTCAAGATTAGTTTTCTTTAAAGCTTCAATACATGCTTTTACTAAGTTAAAAGATGTTCTTTGACTTCCTAAAGTTTTACTGTAAACATCTTTAATTCCTGCAAGTATTAACACTTTTTTTAATTCTCCTGCTACAACAAGACCAGTTCCTTGTGGTGCCGGAATTAATGTAACAGTTACACTTCCAGCTTTTCCTGTTACTTTAAATGGAATACTATGCAAGTCAGAACAATCACAATTAAAAGCTGCACAAGCTCTTCTTACTTTGATTAAATCTAATTTTGCTTTTCTTATTGCCTTATCTCTTGCGGGCAATGTTTCTTTTGCTTTTCCAACACCAACACCGAGGTGACCATTACTATCACCAACGACAGCCATTGTTGAAAAAGTCGGAACATTTCCTTCTTTAGTTTTTCTTTGAGTTTGTCTCCATGCTCTTCTTTTTCCTCCACCAAATTTACCTTTTGATTGACCGATTGAAATTAAATCTGATTTAACATTTATTAAAGCATCAACAATTTGTTCTTCAAGGATTTTTTTATTTTGACTTAAAATATCGTCGATGTTTTTTATTTCTCCGTTTTTTACACTTTTCCCTAATTTTGTTTTAGGATTCCAAGCAGAAATAATTTCTTCCCTTGTTGGTTCGAAACTTCTTCTTCGGGGAGCTCCTCTTACAACTTCCTTATCTTTTTCTTCAGCTTTTTCTATTGCTTTTATCCTATCAGCTTCATCCATAACTTCTTTGTCAGATGTTGCTTTTTTTATCATCTTTTCAGTAATATTTTCATCTACTTCTTCAGAAGCAGTCCCGTGAGCTTTGATAGTTTTTTTCAGATCTATTTCTTCTGATTCTTTTTCCATTTCTTCTAATTCCAATAAATCCAATTCATCCAAAACTTCTTCGGGATTTTCAGCATATTCGTCTATTTCAGGTTTCATTTTATACTTTCAATTTTCGATTTAATTTTTTTGAATTCAATATCATTTTTCAAACCTTCTCCGGAAATTCTTGTACTTTCAGGAAAAGCTTCTTCTTTGCAACTAATCTCTAAACCAGCGTCAATTAAACCTTTCAAAAAAGCATAAACTTTTCCTTTATGATTTGTTCTTAACATTCCAAAATCAACAATTGGTAAAGTTAATTTTTTAGAGATAATTAATTTACCCATTAATAAACCAGTAAGATAGCAGGCACTAATAGATTTTAAACTTCCTTTAGCAGATTCAGACCATCCATATTTTAATAAAATTTTTGAATTTAATCCTAATTCAACTTTATCCTGAGCTTCATAACTTGTAACATATTGGGCAATAATATATTTATTAGTTCTTCTAAAAACTATTCTTGGTCTTTGACTTTTTAATAATTTTATTCTTTTATTATAATCTGTTTTGAATTCCAGTCTTCTTCTCTTGAGTGTTTTCATTTTTTTAATCCTCCGATATAATCTTTTAAATTTGCTTTGCTTCTAAATGTTTTGTTTCTTATTTTGCTTCTAAGATCTTTAACTTCTTCGAGAGATAATTTGCCTTGTTTTTTTAATTCTGCAACATATCCTCGCTGTTTTCTTACCATTATAACATAATTTTTTTTCCGTACATTAACTTTTTTCTTGATTTTACCAGTGCTTCTTCTTCTTTTTCTTTTTTCAACTTTTTTCCTTCCTTTAATATCTTTAACTAAAATAGCTTTATCTAAAACTAAGTCTCTTATATCCTGCTTGGTAATTGCCTCTTTGATTTCATTTAGTCTTGACGGCAAAAATACAATTCTGTCCTTCCCAACTTTTAATGTTTTTATCGCTAAAGATGTTTTTTTACTTAAGTTCATTTTTTATTCTCCGATTTTATTTTTTCTGACTTTTTTTTATTTTCAATTAAAATTCCTTTTTCTTTTGCAATTTTTTCTATTTCCATTCTTTTCTTTTTTCCAACATTTTTGATAATGATTAAATCATCTTTTTTTAAGATTATTAAATCATTAATATTACTTACATGTACAGGATTTTTTCCTTTGATTTTTCCTCTTTCCTGTTTTTTAGTTCCATATCCTATGCTAACTACTGCAGCGTATCCTTTTCTTTTTTCACGCATCTTGTTATCTCTACCTTTAGGACTTCTCCAAACCTGTTTTTTTGGTCTTCCTTTACCAAGTTTAACAAGCTTATTCCCTGTTCGTCTTAAAAATTTCTTTACCATTTTACATTTCTTTTCCGGCTTTATTTATAATATAAATTCCATCCTGGAATATTCTTCTATCTCTGTTTCTGATTTTTGTTGCAGTTTCAAAATTTGCTGCAGTCTGACCAGCTAATTCTTTTTCAACAGAAGTTATTGTTATAATTTCCTTTTCAACTTTAACATTAACACCTGGGAGGATTACTGAATGCCTATCCACTTTTTCCCCAAGAAAATTCTTAATTAGTGCTTGATTACCTTCAATTTTTACAGTCATAGGAAAGTGACTTGAACAAATTTTTAATTTATATTCAAATTTTTTTTGTACGCCTTTAATCATATTTCTTACATGCGCTCTAATTGAATTCATTAATTTTTTTTCTGATTTAGTGGATTTATCATTCCCAATTTTTAAGATATTGCCTTTATTTTCAATGTTCAATTTACCAATCTTAAATTCCCGTTTATTTTCTCCTTCAGGACCTTTAATTGAAAATAAATTTCCTTCGATTGTTATTTGCACTCCTTCAGGGATTTTAATTTCCTGATATAAAAATTTCTTCATTTTAGTAAAAAAATGCAATTAAGCATCCTCCGATATTTTCTTGCTGAGCTTCTTTATGAGTCATTAATCCTTTATTTGTAGAGATAATCATTGTACCTAAATTTCTTGAAGGCAAGTATCTTCTTCTATATTTTTCAATTTGTGTTTTATCTACACTAAACCGGGGTTTAATTGCTTTACATTCAGACAATACACCGATAGTGATTACTAAAGATTTTTCTTTAGGATCAATTTTGTATCTTTTAATTGCTCCTTCCTGTTTCATTATTTTTAAAACTTCAATTAAAACATTTGAAATTCTATTTACGTTTATGATTTCTTTCTTCGCATTTTTAGCGTTCTTAATCATATTCAGTGCATCTGCTACTACATCGTGTGACATTTTAACTATATTTTTTGAAGCCGATTTCTACTGCTAATTCTCTGAAACAGTGTCGGCATAAATTTAAATTATATGATTTTATATGAGCACCAAATCTTCCGCAATTTTCACATTTTTTAACAGTAATTCCAAATTTTCTGGTTTTTGGTTTATTATGTTTTAAATATTTTTCTTTAACAACCGGTTTTGCGTCTAATTGCTTAAAGATTTTTTGCCAATCTGATGCTGTCATTTTATATAAATTTTGTTTGGAAATTTTCTTCCATATATTTAATTATTTCTTCTTTTGTGATAACTTGTCTTATTGAAATTTTACCTTGTTTTATTTTTCTTAATTGAACTCTTCTTCCGGCTCTCTTAAAAACCACAGTCATATCAAAACCCATAATCCCAATATCTCTTTGATATTCAATACCGGGAATTTCAAGATATTCTTTAACTCCAAATGAAAAGTTATTTTGACTGATTTGTTTTTTTCTTAAAGTATTATCAATTGCAACTAACATCCTTTTTAAAGTTTCTTCAGGATTCTTTCTGATAGTCACAACAGTTCCAACTTCTAAACCTGGTCTGATCCCGTAATTCGGAATTCTTTTTCTGGTTCTAGTACTAGCTGGTTTTCTTCCTGTTAAAAATTTTAAAAGTTTTACACCTTTTGCTAAATAATCTCCGGTACCACCGATACTTAGTACTACTTTTTCAATTTTTATGTTTCTCATTACATTTTCAGATCCTTTTTCGATCTTCATTTTTTTTGTTGTTTCAGATATTTTTTTATTCATTTTATTCTATTACTATTAATTGTTTAATTAAAACGTTCATCTTCCCATTGTTTGTGATTATTTCAGCCATTTTTAATTCAGGTACAAATTTATTAATTTTTCCAATTTTACCTGCATGTTTACCTTCGAAGACTAAAATATTTGCTCCTTCTTTTAAGGGTAAAACTTTACTAATTTTTCTAGTTTTAAAATCAATTAAAACTGAATCGTTTATTTTACATTCTATATCAGATAGAAAATTAGTTCCGTCGAGTAAATTTAGCTGAATTTTTTTTCCGTTTAATGTTTTTTTATTAATAATTTTTGCAACTTTTTTGTCTGCCTTTGAAGGTTCAATTTCATTCAATGTAAATTTACCTTTTTCAGTTAATTCAACTCGATAATTTGCTTTAGTAGGTATAAGAGTAATAACATCAAAGAGTATTGCAGTATGTTTATCATCGATAACTAATTTATTATTTAATAAAATATTTTTGTCATGAATTGCACTTTTTACTTCTTTTCTGTTTTGTGCTACCTTCAATAAATCTCTTAATAAAATTAAAATTGGCATACCCATTGACGGATTAAAATTAGCATTCACTACAAATGTTGTTCCTTTTCTTGAAATTGGCCATTTATTAGGTACATTTTGTCTTTTTAAGTGCTGTGCCATTATAAATTTCCTCCCTCAACTAATTTTTTTACAAGTCCAAACCGAACACAATATTTTTCTTCAAAAGAAGAATCATTTTTTATAACATTTGTATAATAACCTTCACCTTTCAAAACTGATTTTAAAGTATCCAAATCTTCATCAGTATTAATATACCATCTTCCAATTAACGCACCTTTCATATCTTGCACTGCTTGTTCATAAAATTCTCTTGTGTTTGCCATTTTATTTTTTACTCTCCTTATTTGTTTCTTTTGAAACTACCTTTTTAGTTGTTTTTATTTTTTCATCTTTTTCTTCAATTTTCTTTGAAGATTCTTTATCTGTTTTTATTTCTTTAATAGAATTTTTTAATCGTTTACTATCCTGTAAATTTAATTCTATAATTTGCAAATTTGAAGGTTGCATTTTAACATTTGATTTTGATCCATCCATTTTTTTTACCTGAATATTTTCAATTTCAACTTTTGATGTTTTTGTGTAAACTTTTGTTATTTTTCCCTGTTTTAATTTGAATTTTCCTCTCATAATTTTAACAAGATCTCCAACTCTTACGACAATATTTCTTATGCTATGTTTTTTTCGTAAATCTTTTGAAAGGTTTATTCCAACGAATTTCCTTCTAATATGAAGTGGAGCATTTGCTCTATACTTTCTTTGTTTTCTTGGCTGTTTACTGCTTTTCCATGATTTTGAAAATTCTTTTTTCATTTTAATATACAAATGAAGCGATTTTTGCCACGCTTGGCCATCGCTCTAAAACCTCCCTTGCAACAGGTCCTTTAATTTGTGTTCCTTTTGGATTTCCTTTTTCATCTTTAAGGATTGCTACAGCATTATCTTCAAATGCAATTCTTTCACCTGTTAATCGTCTATAAGATCTTCTTTGTCTTATTACAACAGCATCAAAAACTTTACCTTTCATTTCAGGTAAACCTTTTTTTACACTTACTTTTACCCAATCTCCGATTTTTGCTGAAACTTGTTTGCCTTTTTTTGCTTTTGCCCGTTTTACTGAAACAAGCCGTGTAATTTTTGCTCCGCTATTATCTGATGCAACCATTCTTGCACCGAGGTTTAATCCATTTGTTGCCTTTGCTGATATTGCTTTCATTTTATTTTTTACCTTCTTCAACTTTACCTATAACGGCAAAATGAATAATTTTACTTAATGGCCGACATTCCTGAACACGAATTAAATCGCCGACATTAATGTCTTTTTCCATACAAACAGGAAGCCTAGCATGAATTTTTGTTTTTGATTTTGAATATCTTTCATATTTTCTGATATAAACCATTCTTTCAAATTCGATTGCTACTCTTTTAGGGAATTTTTTTATTACAGTTCCGTCGAAGATTTTACCACGAAGTTTTAAATGTCCATGCACATGGCATTTTGTATCATTACATGAAGTTTCAACTATTTCTGTTTTTTTTGCTTTTGTCATTTTTTCTTTTACTTTTGTCATTTTCTTGTTTTTTATTTCTGCTTTTTTCGTGTGTTTTTTAATCGCTTATTGAATCTTCATCGAAGCCATTTTTAACCAATATTGGTTTTATTTTTTTCATATGGTCTCCCTGAAGTTCAATAATATCGCCTTTGTAAGTTCCACCGCAAGCAAGTTCGTTTTTGAACGCTTTTGCGATTTTCTTTACGTCGACGCCTTTATCGAACCCTGTAACTACAGTAACGATTTTTCCGTATCGTTTTTTGTCTGTGGTTACCCGAATCTTTTGTGAACTCTTTACGATTTGCTCACACACACAAGCCTGCATTGGCAGACTACATTTTGGGCATATTTCCATTGTTTTATTTTTTATTCAATACCTCCTTTTTTTCAAGGGTATTGAATGTTAATATTCTTGCAATGATCCTTTTAATTTCTTTAGTTTTTGAACTTCCGGTTTTTGAAGCTCCAACTTTTGATTTAACTAATTCTAATTTTAATTCTTTAAGCTTTTTGTTTCTTTCATCAAGATTCATTTTTTGTATATCTTTATATTTTGTTGTCATTTTATTTTGCTAATTTTTTGCTTTCTTTTTCTTTAATTGATTCTGAATTTTTCTTTAATTTTTCAATTACTTTTTCATTTAAAGTTATTTTATCTGTCAATAATGCATATGGAGAAAGAATACTTACTTTTACTCCAACTGTTCCGGGTTTTGTTTCAGCCCTTGACTGAGCTCTGTCAACTACTTTAGCACTGTCTCCGGTTTTCTTTAAATATCCGTGAGCAAATCTCCATGATTTTGCCCTTGCACCGGGTAATTTACCATTTAATCTAATCTCTACACCTAATGCTCCTGCTTTAATAATGTTTTGTAAAGCTTTATAAGCAATAACTTTGAATTTTACAGGACCTAATTTTTCTAATGCAAGTGCAATTTCATCTGCCATAATTTGTGCATCAAAATTTGGTTCAGTTACTTCATCTAATTCAATATGAGGATTTTCTAATTTGAATTTTGATTTTAATAATGTTGTTAATTCTTCAATTCTTGCTCCTTTTCTACCGATGATTAAACCGGGTTTATGTGAAGAGATAATAACTTTTTCTCCGATAGGTGTATATTCAATTATAACTTTACTTACTCTGCCTTTTCCAAGTAATTCTTTTATGCATTTTTTCATTGCATATTCTTCTTTCTTAAATTGCACTGTTTTTCTTTCTTCCATTTTATTCTTTTTTCTCCTTTGCTTTTTGTTTACTTTCCTGATTTAAAATCTTTTTTTCAACTGCAACAATTTTTATATGAGTTCTTTTTCTTTTCCATGCTCCAAATTTACCGACTGGTCTTCTTGCCTGATTGGCAATTGCTTCTTTTATTACAGGATTTTCAAGTTCATGATTTATTGTGTTTCCTTTAAGGCTTTTTAATAATTTAATGAAATGTTTTGATGCTGCAATTGGATATCTTCCGGACATCATTCCTTTTCCTTTTCTATGAGGGATTTCACCTTTCATTGGAACTATCCTTTTGAATATTAATACTTCTTCTAATTCTGAAATTGCTCTGTCAATTCTTTTATTTTTTATAAATCTGCAAATTGCCATTGAATATTTTTTTGAAACCGGAACACTAACTCCGTTTACTACAACTATTGACTTTTTTACCTTCTCAACTTTTTGTTTTGTTTCAGGTTTTTTTACTTCTTCAACAGCTTTGCTAGTTTTTTCGTCTGTTTTCTTTTCAGCAATTGACTTATCAACGATTGGAGCATTTGTTTTTTGTTTTTTATTCATTCCATCTGCCTGAGTTTTTTTCTCAGTTTTTGTTGGTGCATATTGTTTTTCTGTCATTTTATTTTTTACTCTTATGTTTAGTTCCTTTTGTTGCTCCAACACCTGATTTAGAATGCTGTATCTTTGCTCTTGTTGGGGCAAATTCACCGAATACATGACCTAACATTTCTCCGGTTATTTCAACAGGATTAAATTTATTTCCACTATGAATTGAAATTTTCCAACCAATCATTTCCGGTACAACAATTAAATCTCTGCTATGAGTTTTAATGTTTTTATTTTTCTGAATTTTTATCTTAGACCGATTAATGAAAGATTCAAGTTTTTGGAAATTTCTAAGTATAGTTCTTCTTGGTCTTGCTCTTAAAAGTTTAGCAAACTCTCTAACATCCAGAGACTTTAATTCTGCTAATTCTTTTCCTTGGAATTTAAATTCCTTCTTCTTCATTTCTATTTTTTCTTCCATTTTATTTCCAAATACCTGCTTGTTTTAATTGTTGTTTATATTCATTTGAATCCACTGAATTTACAGGTAAATATAAAAAATTTCCATCCTCACTAAAGATTGTTTCTCTTATATCATTATAAGCAGTTTGATGTCTTAAGATGAAAATTTTACCATTATCAATCTCTGCCAATAATGCTTTATGATCTACCATAAAACCAGAATTATTTGACAAATATTTACCTGTTTGAATAATGTCTCCTTCTCTTAAAATACCTATTAAGTTTAATAGTTCTTTTTTAGTTTCAGTATTATATATCATTCTTTCTGTCATTTTATTTTTGTTTACCTGTTCTTCTTGGCCTTAATAATCCAACTCTTCTTCCTTTCGGTGCATTTCTTTTTGCAACCTTTGATTTGATGTTCTTTCCTCTACCAGAACCAAACGGATGATCAATTGCGTTCATCTTAAGAGCGGATGTTCTTGGATATAATTTATTTCTTGCTTTTTTAATATGATAATTTTTACCAGCTTTAATAATTGGCTTATCTAATCTTCCTGCACCTGCAGCAGTTCCAATTATTGCCCGACAATTTTTATTGAATTTTTTTTCTTTCTTTGAGGGCATAACAATATACACGAAATCCCCGATAACACGATTTACTATCGCACAAGTTCCGGCAGTTTTAACGAATTTCCCACCATCACCGGGACGAGATTCGATATTATAAACCTTGGTTTTTACAGGGATATCATTTAATTTGAAGATATTACCGTCTTTAATTTCTGATCCGCTAAAATTAATTTTTTGCCCTTCAATCATTCCTTTAAATGCAGGGATATAAAAATTTACTTTTTTATCGTCAATAATTTTTGCAAGTGGTGTTGTATGAGCAGGGGAACCAAATAATTTTACAACAGTTCCTTCTCCTTCTAAATTTGCCGGGTATTGCAATTTATATTTGAATGCTCTTCTTTTTACTCTGTAAGTATGACTTCCCTTTCCTCTTGCTCGTGAAATAATTCTTTTACCCATTTTACATTAGTCCTAATTTTGTTGCAACGTCAATTGCAAGGAAATCCTTTTTTAATTTAATATATGCATATTTTTTATTGCCACGAATCAATGTTCTTATTTTTTCTATTTTAATATCAAATAAATCTTCCATTTCTTTTTTTATTTCTTCTTTGCCTTTTCGCTGGTCGAATACAAATGTTAAAATATTTTGAGTTTCAATCATCATTACAGCTTTTTCAGTTACAATTGGTTTCATTTGAATTTTTCTCCTAAATCTTTAATTGCATTTTCAGTGTAAAGAGTTAATCTTCCCGGAACACCTTCTGCTAAATTATTAACACTTAATGTTTTTACATTAATTACATCAAAAGCAGTTGTTTTGTATTTTTCGTCATTTCCAAGGACCAATAATAATCCGGCGTTGTTCTTGTATTTTCTTCCTCTTCTTGTTCCTTTTCCGCTTCTAATTGTTTTTTTCTGTATTGCTAAAGGATATAACTCTCCTAAAATTTTCTTTAAAGAAGATAATGATTCTTTTGTTTTTAATGAGACAAATCTTGATTCTACGATGAAAGGTAATCCTTCAACTTTTTTATCTTTTAAACTTAAATATCTTTTGATGACATTTTTTGCATTGATTGTTGCACTTAATGCAGACATTAATGCCACTTTCATTTCTTTTTTATTTATTTTTAAAGTGTTTATCATTGAAACAACTTTTGGAGGATGAGCTCTTCGACCGCCTCGTGTATTTGGAACAGTTGCTCCAACCCAATTAAATTGAGAACCTCTTCTTGACATAATTTTTCTTGGGATTCTTGAAATACCTTTTCCGTATGCAGTTTTCCAAACTTTTCTTCGATGCTGGATAATACCACTTGCTGAAGCTTGCTGACCTGCAACAGGACTTGGAGAATAAGGTTGCTTGATTTTTTTTGATTCAAGAACTTTAGCGATTAAATCTTCTCTAACAGTTTGATTAAAACATACTGGTAAATCGATTGTTCCTTTTTTCTTTCCTTCTATGTCTAAAATATTTGATTTCATCTTATTTCTATTAATTCATAATTTTTCTTTTTAGTTTTTTTTGTCTCTCTTAAGGGAGTTGTAATTAATAATTGTCTTTTTGCAGGTCCTTGAACAGATCCTTTAACAATAATATAATCAGTCTTTACGTCACCATAATTTTTTATATTTTTAAACTTGCCTTCTGATTTTCCTAAATCAAGAATTTTATTATTATAAACAACTCTTGTGAACATTCCTAATTGTCCTGCCATTGGAACTCTGAAAATAACTCTTGCCGGATGCCATGGACCTAAACTTCCCGGCCTTCTTCTACCTTTTTCAGATTTTTGATTTTTTAATTGAATTCCAAATCTTCTTACCGGACCAGATAAACCTTTACCTTTTGTTAGTCCTCGTAAATCAACTAATTCTCCTTTTCCAAAAACATCGATAATTGATATTTCTTTTCCAATTTTTTCTTTAATAAAGTGCATTTTTTCTTCAAGACTTCCTTTAAGACCAATTTCACTTAAGTCAGGTTTTTTCTTTAAACCAATCTTTTTTACAAGTGAATAACAAATAACTTTTACGTCATTATATTCTTGCGATTTAACATCATCAATTTTTTTACCATCTTTCTTCCCAGGTAATTTTACTGCTCTTTTTAATTCTTTATCAAAATTTTCAGATAAAACCTCTGTAACTAATTTATTATCTTTATAGAATCGAACAGAATAAATTTTCATGCCAGGGCATTCCAAAATTGTTGAGGGTACAGCAATATTTTTTCCTTTTGTCATTGAATCATTAGTATTATCTTTTACATAAAGAGAAACCATTCCAACTTTATATCCAATAAAACCCTTTAAACTTTTTCCGACAGAATTGACTACATCCCAGTTTACTCTAGGTAAGAATTTATTGGCTCTTTTTCTCGGCCAAAATTGCAAGCTTCCTTTTCTCGGTGATTTTCTTGTTACCATTTCTTAATATATTAGCGGAAAACATTTTTTAGTTTCTTACCCTGGAATGAATAAAGTAGAAAATGTGGGTTTATAAGGGTTTCTATATTTTAAGTTTTGGACGAATAAAAATTGTAAAAAATTAAAAATATTTTTTATTTTTGGATTTTTTAATTGAAGACCAAATAATGTAAACTGCTCTGTAGAAAGCAAAAAATAATTTTTGAATTTTATACTAATTTCTTGGAAATTCAAATATTTTTAAGGGCGGGTCTTTTTGCTTTAGCAAAAATTTATAGAGGGGATTTATAAAATTTAAAAAACAAAAAATAAACTTTCTACAAAGCCAATGTAAACTAAAAGTTTAAAATTATTTAATCTTTTATTTTTTAATGAATTTATTCAGAAAAGGGGAGGATAAGATAAAACCTGAAGAATTGAGAATTGAAAAATTATCAAAAGTCCATGCAGAAATTTTAAAAGATTTTAATTCTGATGAACAAGATTTGGTAGACTTCTTAATTGAAGATGCATTCAACCAGCAAGATAGGAGAATCTCCGCAACTTATCTTTGGTTTTTAAGACAAACAAACGAATTAATTGCATATATAACTTTAACACCAGATTGCGTTAAATTAAATAATATAAATTCTGAATTATCACAAAAATTTAAAGACAAAGGGATAAATTTCAAATCTTTACCTGCGTTAAAAATATGCAGATTATGTGTAAAGAATAAATATCTAAAAAAAGGTTTAGGAACTTTATTAATACAGTTTTCAATAAATAAAGCGTTTATATTAAGTTTAGATGTTGGATGCCGTTTTATTTATCTTGATGCAAAAAGAAATTCAGACCCAAAAAAAGATGCATTACATTTTTATAAAAAAATGGGATTTGAGATTTATAAAAATAGAAATGATAGAGAAACCCCGATGTATATGGATATACTTCCATTTATTAAAACTTTAGCAGACAGATAATAAACCAATATTTTTTTTAATATCTTCTGCCATCTTTTTTTGTTCTAAAGTAACTTTACTTCTTTCTACAAAGATCATTTTTTTTAAAAATAAATCAGCTTCACTTCCAGTTAATGTTTGAACAGATTTGATTGGTTTTGCCATTTTTCTTAATTTTATGTATTATAATTTATTTTTAAATATTATCAAAATAAAATTCAAAAATTTATAAATAATTGAAGATCTGTTTATTTATAAATTTTTTTAACCCAGAAAAATTTTGAGGGGCGATTCTAAAAATCCAATATCGTAAGCTTTAAAAACTAAGATAGAAGAATAATATTATGATAATTCCAATTAGATGTTTTGCATGTGGAAAACCGATTGCTCAACTTTGGGAAGAATACAAGAGAAGAGTTAAGGAAGACGGCGAAGATTCAAAGAAAGTTCTAGATGAAATGGGATTAAATAGAATGTGTTGCAGATCAGTTTTCTTAGGGCAACAAGATTTGATTAAACTTATTAGTAAGTTTAAGAAATCATAAATTTTATTTTAATTTATATCTTGAAATATAATTACAATTATTACAAACTATAATTTTAATTTTATTTTTAATTCTTATTTTAGGATTATTATAAGGGTTTAAACATTTTTTACAAAAAGTTTTTCTTAATTCTTTTAATGCTATATTATCTTTCATTGCCAGACGTTTTATTTTTTTAATTTCTTTTGGAGTTTTTTCTTTAATATTTATAAAGAATTCATGAATATCTTTTTGAATTTGAGACTTAGAGATTTTTTTCATATTTTTATATAGATTAAATATTTAAAAGACCTTTGGGTTATTGAGAGGATGAATAATCTACAAAAATATTTTGAGAATATAGAAAAGAAAATTGGAATGACACTAGAAGAGATGAAAGATATCAGCCCGTTAGAATTGAGAACAAGATTTATGAAAAATCCATTTGAAGGATTAAATCCATTTGAGAAAGTAGATGCTCAAAAGATATTAAGAAAATATACTTTAATGGAAAAAAAATATTATGGATATTCTTAAATAATGCCTAGAGAAGTTATTGATGCAGAACTTACATTAAATGCATTTTAAAAGAAAATGAAAGACAGCTTAATGAGTTTGCACCTTGTCGGGCACTACAGTCATTAACATAGGAAGCTTAACTTCTGTGTTCGGGATGGGAACAGGTATTTCCAACCTATTATGGCCGTCTTCAAAATTATCTAATTTTCCTACTTTATAAAGCTTTTTATCTTGAAAAATCACAAATTTTATAACGCGTGTTTATTTAAGATATTTATGAAAAGAGGACAGGTTACAATATTCATAATAATAGCAGTTGTAGTTATTGCTCTTACAGCGATTATATTTCTTTCAAGAGATTCTTTTAAAATTGGAGGAATCCCTGAAAGTATAGACCCAGTTTATAATGAATTTCAATCTTGTTTTGAAACAACTAGCGAAGAAGGAGTTCATTACATTGCATCACATGGGGGTTATTATGATGTCCCTTTTGAAACTTCAATAGTCTATTTTACTGAAGATATTCCTTATTATTTTTTAGAATCAAAAAATTATACGCCTACAATAGAAATTATTAAAGAAGAATTAGCAAAATATATTTCAGAGAATCTAAATTCCTGTTTTGATTTAGAGAGTTATAAAACACGGGGGTTTGAGATAGAGAATGAAAATTATTCAATTTTAGCAAAGATAAATGAAGAGAACATTGAGATTAAAATGCTTAATAAAATAACAGTTATTAAAGGAGAAGATAAATCACGATTTAATACAGAAACAAATTTAGATTATGACCTTAAAAAGTTCCATGAAGCATCAGTAGAAATCATCAAATCGTACATTGAAAATCCGGGAACTATTTGTTTAACATGTTTAGAAGAAATCTCTGAAAAGAACAATGTTAATATTTTGGCAGTCCCTCATGAAGACCCATCAATATATGAAGATGATATTATTTGGTTTTTAATAAATGACAAAGAAGATACTTCCGAAAAGAAATTAAATTGGATATTTATTGTTGAACAATGAAAAAACTATTGGTTATTATTTTTGCAATGATGTTAATGATTGGGACTATTCCAGCAAGTTCCGGCGAAGGAATTATTGGAGCAACGGCAGTAGTTGCAGCACTTATAGTTTTAGTAGTTCAAATAATACAGAGCCAAGCTTTAACACACTGTGACCCAAATTCAGAAGTAAATACATGTATGACTTATGTAAATGCACAAGGGCTTATGCCAAAGGTTTATGAAGAAACAAGGGGTGTTGCAAGTGAAGTTGCACCTGAAGCAGGACCAATTATTAATACCCTCGAAAAGGTGGACAATTTGGAACAAAATGGAGCAGAGATTATTGAACCCTTAAAAATAGATGGAGAAGGACAAATTATTGAAGGGGCAATGAAATTTGGAGGTGGAGAAAACGTACAAATCGGAGATTTAATTGGTGAAAATTTGAACAAAGAAGAGATTAGTGTAAAAGGGGTTACATTTGAAAAAAAAGAAGGAATTAGCAGGTTAACATTCGGAGAGAATGCAAGTTTGGAAATCTCAGGTAAAAAATTTGAAAATATTAAATCGCAAAGTGAAGCTAAGCTTCCATCATTTATAGAGATTGATTCGACAGGAAAGATCATTAATGCAAGTTTTACAACAAATGAAAGTGGAGGAGTTTATGATTTTGGAAAAGGAGATTTTAAAGCACCACCTAATTCAAGGGTTATTTATAATGTTAATAATAATGAACCGCCAAAAATTGAAATTCCTGAAGGTTCAGAAGATTTTGGAACAATTCTAAAGGGCGAAGATATTCCTAAAGGAGAAGCAATATATCAAAGTAAAAGTGATTTTAAATTTGATGGGAATGAAATTAAAGGTTTAGATGGAAAGATGGGAAGAGTTACAGTTGAAAATGGAAAAATTGTAAAGGTTTTGGAAGGAACTGATGCGACAATTGACGGAATAAATCATAAAACTCAGAATGCAGATTTAAATGTTTACTATGACGAGGAGTTTAATGCTTTGTCACATAAAGGCGAGAATTATTTTAATTATGGAAATAAAAAAATCTGGTTAGGAGGAGAAGGTTTTACTTCGAGTTTAACAAAAGATAACAAAATATTTCCGGAATTTATTGAAGAAAAATATTCAGATTCTTTTACACCACGAAAAGGAAAATTAGAATTTACGGTAAATGGAGGAAATTTAGAGATTTCTAAAATTTCTCCGGATAACAAACCTATTTCATTAGATATAAATGCAGATGGAAAATTTGAAATTCAAAATGGAGCATGGAATTTAAAAGCAGACAATGGAAAAGTTTATACAAATATTAAAGATGATAGTGTTTTTACTACACAATCAGATATGGTAATTCATTATGATACTCCTGAAAAAATCCAAGTGTATGATTTGAATTTGGATACATCTTCTGCTTATAAAATTGATTCAGAAAAGCAAAGAGGATATTTTGCAGAAACATTAGGTATAAAGAATGGAAATGCCCAAGTTGGCTATTCTGAATTTATAGAAGGATTTCCGGTAATAAAAAATACTAACACGTATTATTATTATGATGCATTTGGGAATAGATTTAAAACTCCAGTACTTAAAAAACAAAACAAAGATGTTTTAAATTTAATTGTTGATTCTAAAGAACAAAAATGTTCAGATACACAAATTGAACTTGATGCTTTATATCACTATAATGAACTTGAAAAAGGGAACATTGAAGATTTCGGATATAAAATAGCTAATGGAGAAACTTTAAGATTTTCTAAGGATGAATATTCCATTTTTAGTTCTGGAAAAGTTATTGTTAAAACATACGATGAAAATCTTAAAAATCAACAATTTAAAGAATATGTCGAAAGTGTACAAGCTAATACAAATACAGGCTCATTAGTTAAAACTTTAATTCCAATCAATAATGTTAATGATCTTAGACCAGGGGATATGATTGTTCAGAAGTTGGATCCTAAAACAGGATATGGTCATTTAGTAGGTATTAAAAGTATTAAAAAGATTAAAGGGGCTACTTATTATGAAATTTTTTCGGGTAGTGATCCTGCAACAGAAGCAGCAATATACAACAAACTTTATAGTCAAAATGAATTATTAGCCCTTTCGACTCGAAATATGAACTTTTTAAGATTCCCTAATTAAATCAGAAAGATTTCTTTTATTGCTTTAATCATAATAATGCGGAAGTGCTTACGCTACTCACAACCTTGCTCACATCAAGGGCAATTGGGAAAGTTCGCGAAAACCTTCGGATCAAACTAGGCTGGATTAATGCTCCAGTGGCTTAGTGCCTGCGAGGGTTCGAAAATAAAATTCAAATCCAAAAGGATTAAAAGATTTCTTTTATTGCTTTAAATAGAATAATGCGGAAGTGCCGGAGAAACTCAAGCCCTTGTCCAAAATCAGGGGTTATCGGAAGTTGGACAAAAACTTTCAACTCACGATCTCACTCGCGTTAAAGATACGCAAGCAATTTATTGCTTATGAAATCGTTCGGGTCAAACGAGTTTTCCCACTCCTCAAAAATGTGGAAGTGCCTACGTTACTCACAACCACGCTTGCGATTTTTCAAATTTACTTTTCAGAATTTATTGCAATCGTAATTGCTCAACTCGCAATCCCATATGCGTAAGTTACGTAAACAGATTTAGAGCATATGAAATCGCTCGGGTCAAACGTTTTCCCGCTCCACAATTATTAAAAACTAAATCTTCTAAAAAACTATATGTGGAAGTGCCTACGCTACTCGCAATCACGCTCGCGATTTTTCAAATTTACTTTTCAGAAATTATTGCAATCGTAATTGCTCAACTCGCAATCCCATATGCGTTTGGTTACGTAAACAGATTTAGGGCATATGAAATCGCTCGGATCAAACGTTTTCCCGCTCCACAATTATTAAAAACTAAATCTTCTAAAAAACTATATGTGGAAGTGCCGGAGCGGTCAAACGGGCTGGATTAAGGCTCCAGTGGCTTAGTGCCTGCGAGGGTTCGAATCCTTTCTTCCACATAAAGATTGAATAGGAAGAGTTCGAATCACTTCAACTGTACTGTCTGTTGAAGTCCCAAAGAATTGAAAAAATTCTTTGAGTTTTCTTCCACATAAAGATTCGAATGGGAAGAGTTCGAATCACTTCAACTGCACTGTCTGTTGAAGTCCCAGAGAATGAAAAGAATTCTCTGAGTTTTCTTCCGCATTAAGATTCGAATGGGAAGAGTTCGAATCACTTCAACTGCACTGTCTGTTGAAGTCCCAGAGAATTTTTTCAATTTTCTGAGTTTTCTTCCAAATCCATTTGCTCGAGTAGCTCAGCCTGGATAGAGCGAAGCACTCCTAATGCTTAGGTCGCAGGTTCAAATCCTGTCTCGGGCGGTTTTTAAAAAGGATTTGAATCCTGCTTAAATTCAAATAAGTTTGAAATCGCAGGTCGAACAATTACACGAGAAAAATAATCCAAAAATTTAGAGAGTGATTGAAAGCAAAATCCTGTCTCGGGCGTTTTTTTAGGTTTTAAATTAATTAAAAAACCAATTATAAAAAACAATAAAATTTAAAACTAAAAGTTTAATAAATAATATTATGCGTGGATAGGTCAATGGCTAGACTTTCTGCCCTCCAAGCAGAATATCCGGGTTCGAATCCCGGTCCGCGCATTTCGGGATGAAGAACCCGAGGGTTCGACGAGTAACTTCGTGGTAGAAATAATAATCCAAATGATTTCGAGCGAAGTTAGGAGAACAGGTCCGCGCATTTCTGGGATGAAGAACCCAAGGGTTCGACGAGTAACTTCGTGGTAGAAATAATAATCCATAAAGTTTCGTGCGAAGGCAGGAGAACAGGTCCGGGCATATTTTAAAAAAATTTATAAACCATATAAGTTGGATAATTTTATGAAAAATTTATATTTTGAATGCAAGAGCAAAGAAAAATTGAAAGAAGAACTACTGGAAGGAACAAATTGGAAAATCCCATTAAGAATAAATCAGGAAGGCCAAGAAGTTTTTAAAGGATTTAATTTTTTTTCTCCGGCAAAAATGATTTCTCCGGATATTACAAGATTTATTTTGGCTAAAGAAATAAAAGAAGATCCAAGATCAATTGTTGGTGTTTTAAAAACAGGAGTCTATAATGACTTGGGTGAACTTCCAAATTATTGGGCAATAAATTTTATTGAGGTCAGGGAAGATAAACAGAAACAAAAAATCGCTACAGGGCTATATCAAGAATTGAATAAAATACTTACACCAGAAGATTATCTTGTTGGAACTTACCTTTCAAAATTAGGTCGTGAAGCAAAACTTCATCAAAAAAGAAAAGAGATTATAACCGTTTGCCCCAATTTTGATACTTCAGATGATTTTTGGAAATATTGCGAAGAAAATGGATTAATTCGTGATAAATTCATAAATTATAAATAACATTAATTCTTTGAAAATTTATGAAAAACCCGAAAAGAATAGTTTTAATTGGCGGAGGAACAGGAATTTATACGCTTCTTAGTGGATTGAAAAAACATGACTGTATTTTAACTTCAATTGTTTCCATGATGGATTCAGGGGGTTCAACTGGTCGGCTTATTGATGAATTTGGAACTCTTCCTGTAGGGGATATAAGAAGAAGCATTATTGCTCTTTCAGAAAATCGAGAGATTATGAGAACACTTTTTGAATATAGATTTAAAGAAGGAGCAGGTTTAAAGAATCATTCAATGGGTAATTTAATTTTAACTGCTTTAACAAAAATAACAGGAACAGAAGAAGAAGGGATTAATTCGGCATGCAAAATTCTAAATGTTAAAGGAAATGTTTTACCTGTAACACTTGAGAAAAGCAATCTTTGTGCAGAGTTAGAAAACGGTGAAATTGTTAAGGGGGAAACCAATATTGATATACCCAAACATAATTCAAATTTAAAAATTAAAAGATTATTTTTAGAGCCATATGCTTTTGCACATGAAAAGGCAATTAAAGCAATTAAAGAAGCAGATATAATTGTTTTGGGTCCGGGGGATCTTTATACAAGTACAATTGCGAATTTGGTTGTTGAAAATATTTCAAATGCAATAAATGAATCAAAAGCAAAAAAAGTTTACGTTTGCAATCTTATGACAAAAAAGGGTGAAACAAATAATTTTACTATTACTCAACATTTGAATGAATTAATTAAGTACTTAGGAAAAGATTGTCTTGATTATGTAATTTATAACTCAAAAATGCCTTCGCAAGAAAGATTGGATAAATATAAGGGCGAAGAATCTCAGACGGTAAAAATTGATTCTGAAAATTTTAAAAAATTTAAGGCGAAATTTATTGGAGAGAATTTAATTTCAGAAACTTCATTAGTTCGACATAATGAAGAGATAATTGCTAAATTAATTTTGAGTTTGGGATAATTACCAACCAGTCCTCTTAAATTTTTTTTCTAAATCTGCAATACTGAAACTTATCAAAGTTGGTCTTCCGTGTGGACATGAATAAGGATTATCAGTTTTTCCTAAATTTTCTATTAACTGTCGCATTTCTACACTTGTTAATTCTTCTCCTGCTTTTACTGATGCACGGCATGCAAAACGAATTATTCTTTCTTCAATTTCTTTGTCGACAATTTTTCCTTTTAAATTTACAAGCTCATTAATAACATCTAATAATAAAGTTGATTTTAACCTTCCAAAAATTTCTGGGATAGTTGTTAATTTTATTGAATTATTTCCAAAATCATCAAAATTAAAACCTAAAGATTCAAAGAAAGTTTTATTATTTAATGCCGCACGATATTGAACAGGTGTTAATTCGATTATTCTTGGGGTTAATAGATTTTGTTTTTTGATCGCTCCGGATTTTTTTTCATTCATAAATTTTTCATAATTAACTCTTTCTTCTGCAGCATGCTGATCAAGAACAATTAATCCTTCAGGATTTTCTCCAATAATATAAGTCTTATTAATTTGCCCAAGCAGATAAAAATTTTCAAAAATATTTTTTTTCTTAGTAAAATTGGATTTTTCCGAATAAAGATTTGTTGAAAGATAATTTGAATCATCTTTAACCATTAAGACAGATTGCTTATCTTTTGCAAATTCATATTTTTTTATCGATTTATGATTTGTTTCATTTTCCAGCGAAGCAGAAACAATTAAATTGCTATTTTGAAAAGCATTTTTTATTGAATTAAAAATAATTCCTGAAATTAATTCTTCTTTTTTAATACGAATTTCAGTTTTTGCGGGATGAACATTTACATCAATTTCTTTTGGATCGATTAATATTTCCAAGATAAAAACAGGATGACGATTTATAAAAAGTAAAGTTTTATACGCTTCATAAATTGCTTGCGAAATAATATTATTTTTTACATATCTTTTATTTACATATAAAGACTGGTCAGATTTATCTGCCCGTGTTAATACAGGTTTTGAGATATAACCTTTAACGATAACTCCATTTTCTTCATAATTTACATTGATTAAATCTTTTGCAATTTCAGGACCATAAACAAAGATAATATTATTAATTAAGAAATTAGTTTTATGGGAGTTTAAAATTTCTTTATTATTATGAATTAATTTAATTGAAACATCATTTTTTATTAAAGCATATTTTGTAATGATATTAATTATTTTTGAAAGTTCAATTTCATTACTTTTAAGAAAATTTTTTCTTGCGGGAACGTTAAAAAATAAATCATTTACTTCGATTATTGTTCCGTTTGAACATCCAATCTGTTCTTCTTTTATTAATTTACCTCCTTCAACTTCAATAAATGTTCCTAAAGAAGAATCAAAAGTTTTGGTGATTATTTTTAAATTTGAAATTTCGGCAATTGAGGCTAAAGCTTCACCACGAAAACCTAAAGAATTAATTGAAAATAAATCTTCTTCATTAGCTATTTTTGAAGTTGTATGACGCTTATATGAAATCAAGGCATCTTCTTTAGTCATCCCTGAACCATTATCTGAAATTTTAATTTTTTTTATTCCTGCGTCATAGATTTCTATTTTTATTTCGTCTGCTCCTGAATCAAAAGAATTTTCTAATAATTCTTTAACGACTGAAGCAGGCCTTTCAATGACTTCTCCTGCGGCGATTTTGTTTATTATCGAATTATCAAGAAGTTTAATTACCATTAAAGAAATAAAAACAAACTATTTTTATTAATTTATGTTTAAAAAATTACAGTTTTTTTAATAGACCTTTTTTCAAGAATAAGTCTCCACGAATAATTTTCGGAAGTGGCTGGTAACAATTATGATAAACACCACTTTGCTGGCTTCTTCCATTGCACTCACCAACTTTACAACTTCCTTGATATTTGCAGGTTCTTTGTTCTTTTGCTGATTTTATTTTATATTCCATTTTTAAGTTAAGAATTAAATGTTTATTAACAGTTTGGCAAAATTAATTAACATTTGTTAATTTTATTGAAAAAGTTTATATATTTGTTAAGTGTATTAAAAATATTGACAAATAAATTAATCATTTGCTAAGTAAAAATGGACCAAATTGACACAAAGATATTAAATGTTTTACTGGAAAACTCTAATCGTTCATATAGAAAAATTGCAAGTTTTGTCGGTGTGTCAGGCGTTACTGTGCTAAAGAGGATGAAGGAGCTGGAAAAAGAAAAAGTGATTAAGAATCATACAATCAATTTAGATTATGAAAAGTTAGGCTATGATGTTAGTGCAATAATAAACATGCGAATAACACACGGAATGTTCAAAGAAGCTGAAAAAAAATTAAGTAAAGAACCAAATGTTTTTGCGATTTATGATATAACCGGAGATTTTGATGCAATGATGATTGCAAAATTCAAAAACAGAAAATCATTAAATACTTTTTTGAAAAAAATTCAGGAATATGATTTTATTAAAAAAACTGAGACAAGTTTAATTTTAAATACAATTAAAGAAGAGAATATAAGGATTTCTTAATTCTCAAATTTATCCCACTTTCCTTCTTCAATTAAGTTCATAATTCTTTTTGCAGAATTTACAACAGCTTCCGGCACTCCTGCAAGTTTTGCAACCTGAATTCCATAACTTTTGTCTGTTCCGCCTTCGATAATTTTTCTTAAAAAGATTATCCTGTCATTTGTTTCTTCTATTGCAATGTTATAATTTTTTATTCCTTTAAACATTTGTTCCATTTTATTTAAGTGATGATAATGTGTTGCAAACAAAGTTTTTGCCTGTATTTTGTTATTCAAATATTCGGCAATTGCCCATGCCAGCGATACACCGTCATAAGTTGAAGTTCCACGCCCAATTTCATCTAAAATTACTAAAGAATTTTTTGTGGCATTATTTAAAATATTTGCTGTTTCGCTCATCTCTACCATAAAAGTTGATTGCCCGTGAACAAGATCATCGTATGCTCCGATCCTACTAAAAATTCTATCAATGGTTGGAAGATTTACACTTTTTGCAGGGACAAAACAACCTATTTGTGCCATTAAACAAATTAATGCTATTTGCCTTAGATATGTAGATTTTCCTGCTAAATTTGGTCCGGTAATAATCATTGTCCTTTTGTCATTATTAAGATTGCAAGAGTTTGTTATAAAATCAATATTTGAAAATGCTTCTATTACAGGATGCCTTGAAGAATTTATTTCTAAAATTCCGTATGAATTAAAAGAGGGTTTACAATAATTATTGACTTCTGAGACAATTGCAAAAGAAATAAAACAATCAAGTTTTGCAATTATTTTTGAAGCTAATTGAATTTGAGGGACATATTGTTTTAAATCTTCTAATAATTTAAAGAATAATTCCTGTTCAAGTTCAAAGATTCTTTCTTCTGCACCCAATATTTTAGATTCTTTTTCTTTTAATTCTTCGGTGATAAAACGTTCTGAATTAACCTGAGTTTGCTTACGGATATAATCCTCTGGGACTAAGTGAAGATTTGATTTTGTAATTTCAATGTAATATCCAAAAACACGATTATAATTAATTTTTAAGGATTTTATTCCTGAACGTTGTCTTTCTCTTTCTTCTAATTCTGTTAAATATTTTTTTGTGTTATGGGTTAATTCCCGCAATTCATCTAATTCAGAGTTATAGCCATTACGAATAATATTTCCTTCACGGATAATTGTATTTGGCTCATCTTTTATTGCATCCTGAATTTTTTTTCTTGCCATTTCCAAGTCAGGAATTTTAGAAATTTTTTGCAATTCAAAACTTTTAGTTTTTTCTAAAAGTTCTTTAATTTTAGGCAAGAATGTTAATGATTGTTTTAATGCAACCAAATCTTTAGGATTTGCGTTACCATATGCTACTCTTGCAATTAATCTTTCAATGTCGTAAACATTTTGCAAAGAATTATTTAAATCAGAACGCAAAAAAATATTTTCTTTTAATTCTTCAACAGAATCTAAACGATTTTGAATTGCATCTTTGTCTATTAAAGGCGAAATAATCCATCTTTTAATTAAACGTTTTCCCATCGGAGTTTTTGTTTTATCAAGCACTCCTAACAATGTAGAATTTTCACTTTGCAAGATTATGTTATTTAATAATTCTAAATTTCTAATGGTTGCATTATCTAAATACATGTAATTATTTAATTCGTATTTTTGAATTTTATTTATATGAGTTAGAGCATTTTGCTGTGTATTTTTTAAATAGGATAATAATGCTCCTGAAGAACTTTGCATTAATTTATCTTGTATTCCAAAACCATCTAAATTTAATGTTTTAAAATGATTATTTAAAACTTCCATTGCTTTTTCATGATAAAAAAATCTATCATCGTAAGAATTAATTAAATGATCTTTTTTTAAATTTAAAATAAATTCTGATTCTTCTAAAGACATTGGAAAAATAATTTCTGCGGGGTTGATTCTTTTTAACTCATTTAAAAATTGGTCCAAGTTTAGTCTTGTTGTTAAAAATTCTCCGGTAGAGAGGTCACAAAAACTTATGCTAAATTCATCGTTGTCTTTTACAAAACTTAAAATATAATTATTTGACCCTTGTTCAAGGATTAAAGATTCGACGACTGTTCCGGGGGTGATGATTCTTACTAAATCTCTTTTTACTAACCCTTTTGCTTTTTTTGGGTCTTCGATTTGTTCAACTATTCCTACCTTGTACCCTTTTTTCACTAATTTTGCTAAATAAGGGTCAAGTGCATGATACGGAAGACCTGCTAAAGGGGCTTTAAATTCACCTTTTCCTCTTGAAGTTAGTGTGATTTCTAATTCTCTGGCAACAGTTTTTGCATCTTCAAAGAAAGTTTCATAAAAATCGCCCATTCTAAAAAGAATTATGCAATCCGGATTTGCATTTTTAATTTTCATATATTGTTGCATTCCAGGAGTGAGTTGAATCATTTAAAAAGATAGAATAGAAGACTTTTATTAATTTTGGTTAAAGAATATTATAAAACAATAATTCTTTTAAACAATAAAAATTTGTTGGAAGAATGAAAAAGCCAATATTAGGAATATTTTTGTTAGGAGCTTCAATCATTGGAAATTATGCACATAACGTTAAAGCAAACGATTTGTCAATATATAAACCAAGAGAAGGATACCAAATGGTAGTCGGAGATTTAAATGGAGACAATTTTCCAGAAATTATATATGATACAGGGGTTATGAAAAAAAATCAAGATGGAGAAGAAAATACACATAGATTAATGCTATTAAAAAATCTAAAAAATAATACATTTGAAAAAAAATTATTAAACTTAAATATCCCTTACCACCCTATGGGAAGTTTTTATGAATATGAGATTATGGACATGGATTTAGATGGTTTCAATGACCTTGTTGTTAAAGGGAAAAATTATTTGACAATCTTCAAAAATAAAGGAGATTTTAAATTTGAAGAAATACAAATATACCCAGAAGAATAAATTTTTTTAATTTAAAATCAATGTTTCCTTTATCAGAATCTTTTTAAACTTTCAATTAAACAATATAACATGGAAAGCTTATCAAAATTACATAATAAATATTATAAGCATTTATTATTGTTTTCAGTTTTACTTTTAGTGTCATCATTTGTATATCTTGGATTTTTTTATTCACAAAATAATGATTTTATTTACAAAGATATTTCTTTAACCGGTGGTACAACAGTTACAATTACGGATAATATTGATGCAGTGAAGTTAAAAGAAGATCTTAATAATAAGCTTGAAGAGATGAACACAAGAGAAATTTATGATTTAATTACTAAAGAACAAAAGGCATTAATTATTGAAACAAAAACAGATGGAGAGACAGCTAAATTAATTTTAGAAGAATATCTTGGATATGAATTAACAAGTGAAAACTCAAGTTTTGAATTTACCGGTTCAACTTTAAGTGAAAATTTTTATAAACAATTATTAATTGCAATTTTATTTGCGTTTGTTTTTATGGGGATAATTGTTTTTATTTTATTCAGAACTTTTGTTCCTTCAGTAGCAGTTATTATTTCAGCATTTGCGGATATTATTATGACTTTAGTTGTTGTAGATTTATTTGGAATAAAGATGTCAAGTGCGGGTATTGTTGCTTTCTTAATGCTTATTGGTTATTCTGTTGATACAGATATTTTACTTACAACCAGACTTCTGAAAAGAAGTGAGGGGTCATTAAATCAAAGGATTCATGGTGCATTTAAAACAGGAATGACTATGACATTGACTTCACTAATGGCAGTACTTGTTGCATTATTAATTGTTCAATCTTTTTCAATTGTTTTGACACAAATTTTTACTATTCTTTCAATTGGTTTAATTTTTGATATGTTTAATACGTGGATTACTAATGTTTCAATTCTAAAATGGTATATGGAGACTAAAAAATGATGAAATTAACATGGAGAATTTGGATATTAATAATTATTTTAGTTATGTCATTAATTTCAATATTTGGCATTCCTCCAACATTTATGCAAAAAGGAGTGATTATTACAAGCATTGATTCAAATTCTACTGCATTTATTCAAGGATTAAAACAAGGACAAGTTATTACAGGGGTTGATGGGGAAGATATCAATAATTTAGAAGATTATACAAGAATCATTCAAGGGAAATATTTAACAGATGAAAATGTTAAAACGATAATTAATACTAAAGATTCAGAGATTATTTTATTTACAAATTCTGCTCCGGAGATTATTGTTACGGATATTCCTAAAACAAATATTAAAACAGGTTTAGATTTAGCAGGGGGTTCACGAGCACTTATTCAAGCAAAAGATAAAGACCTTTCAACTGAAGAATTGAGGGATTTAGTTGATGTTATTAGAAATAGATTAAATGTTTATGGTATCGCTGATATGAATATTAAGGCAATTACAGATTTAAGCGGAAAGAATTATATGCTTATTGAAATTGCCGGGGCGACTCCAAAAGATTTAGAGGAGTTGATTTCAAAGCAGGGTAAATTTGAAGCAAAGATTGGAAATGAGACTGTATTTGTCGGAGGGGATAAAGATATTTCTTCTGTTTGCAGAAATGATGCAAGATGTGCAGGAATTGAAACATGCCAGCAATCTAACGAGGGATATTTTTGTAATTTTAGATTTACAATTTATTTGAGTGAAAATGCTGCAACAAAACATGCCGAAATTACTGATAAATTAAAAGTTAATAGTTCTACTCAAGGGAATTATTTAGAAAAACCTTTAGATTTATATTTAGATAATAACTTAGTTGATACATTATTAATTAGCGAGGGGTTGAAAGGAACTGTTACTACTCAGATTTCAATTTCCGGTTCAGGAACAGGGGCAGACCAATCAGAAGCATATGATGCTGCAAATGTAAATATGCATAAGCTTCAGACAATTTTAATTACAGGTAGTTTACCTTATGAATTAGAAATTATTAAATTAGATACAATTTCACCATTACTAGGAAAAGAATTTATTCGGTCTATTTTATTTGCCGGTTTAGCTGCAATACTTGCTGTTGCATTAGTTATTTTCATTAGATATAAAAATTTTAAATCTTCAATGGCATTATTAATGACAGTTTTTTCGGAGATTATAATTATTTTGGGTATTGCTTCTTTTATTGAATGGAATCTTGATCTACTTAGTATTGCAGGTATTTTAGCTACAATTGGTACGGGTATTGATAGTCAAATAATTATTTTGGATGAGTCTAAACAGAAGGAATCATTGAGTCTTAAACAAAAGCTTAAGAGGGCATTTTCGATTATTTTAGGAGCATATTTTACTGCAGTTGTGGCATTGCTACCTTTATTATGGGCTGGAGCAGGATTATTGAAAGGTTTTGCAATTACTACTATGATTGGTGTTACTGTTGGAGTTTTAATTACCAGACCTGCATTTTCAGATATGATTAAAGGGATTAATGAGTAAAAATGAAAATCGGATTTATGGGCATGGGTTTTGTGGGGGGAACAACAGCAAAGGTATTAGAATCAGTACATGAAATTATACCTTATGACATTGATCCAAAAAAAGGTTATTTGGAAAATTTATTGAAATTAAAAGACGCAGAAGCAATTTTTTTGTCAGTTCCAACTCCAATGATGCCTAGTGGAAAAATAGATTATTCTCCAATAAAAAATTCATTGGAAACATTAACCGAGGTTACACAAGAGATGAATAACAAACCCCTAGTAATAATTCGTTCGACAGCTGTTTCAGGAACCACTGACAGTTTAGAACAAAAATATCCTTTTGATTTTGCATTTAATCCTGAGTTTTTAAGAGAAAAATTTGCATTAGAGGATATGAAGAATACTAACCGAATAATAATTGGAGCAAATAAAGAGGAGTGTGGAAAAAAAGTTGAAGATATTTACAAACCAATTTTTCCAAACGCTAATTATATTCATTTGACTACAAAAGAAGCTGAAATGGTAAAATATATGGCAAATGTTATGTTGACATTACAAATAGCAGCTGCTAATGAGTTTTATCAGATTTGCAAATCAATGAATATTGATTACAATACAATAAAAAATGCTGTTCTTTTGGATGAGAGAATTGGGAGAAATCTAAATGTTCCTGGACATGATGGGGATTTAGGTTTTGGAGGAAAATGTTTCCCAAAAGATTTGAATGCTTTAATTTATCTGGCAAGAGAAAACAATTATCGTCCTTATTTTTTAGAAGAAGCATGGAGACTTAATGAACGATTGAGGAAAAATAAAGATTGGCTTGAAATTAAAGGAGCAATTTCAGAAAATTGCGATTTTAAAAAATGATTTCTAGTGAAAAATATAAAGATATTCTTGAAGAAATTCCGATTTGTTGTGTTGATTTATTGATTCACGAGGGGAAAAAAATTCTTCTTATAAAAAGAAATGAAGAACCGGAAAAGAATAAATGGGCTTTAATTGGGGGGAGGATTCATAAAAAAGAATCACTTATTAATGCTGTTAAAAGAAAGGCATTTGAAGAAATTGGTTGTGAAATTGAAATTGAAAAATTTTTAGGGGTTTATGAAACGGTTTTTGATAAAGGGTCATTTGAGGATTTAAAGACTGGAATTCATACGATAAATATGACTTATTTGGCTCGATTAAAAAATCCAAAAGAGGAAATCAAAGTTGATTCTACAAGTTCAGAATATAAATGGTTTAACAAAATTGAAAAAAATATTGCTATTGCGGTTCAAAAAGTTATTAAAGATTCAAAAATTCTAGATTAAAATGCTACCCATAACTCATTTTATTTTAGGTTTAATACTTTCAGGAGGGTTAGTTTATTTTTTTGATTTTTCATTAATTGCCGGGGCAATTGTTCTTTTGTCGAGTGTATTAATTGATATTGATCATTATTTTTATTATGTTCACAAAAAAAATAATTGGAGTTTAAAAAATTCTTATAGTTGGTTTATAGAACACGGCAAAAAATTAAAACAATTAGACCAAAAAGAAAGAAAAAAGATTTATATGGGATTTTGTTTTTTGCATGGTATTGAAGTACTGTTTGTTTTATTTTTACTGGGAGATTTTGTTTCACCTTATTTTTTGTTTGTCTTATTTGGTTTTGCATTTCATTTAATGCTTGATATTTTTCATAACTTTTTTTATGGTCATACGAGATTAGATAAATTTTCAATAATTTATGATTATTTCAAATATAAAAAATTGAAGTTTATTGAAGAGGCGGATGGGATTTAATACGAGGAGTTAATTTTTCCCCAAATACTTTTTATAAAAATCTAAAGTTCTGTCTACACCTTCCTCTAAAGATATTTTTGGAATAAAACCTAATTTTTCAATTGCAGAAATATCTACAGAAACTTCCTGAGGTTGTGCAATTTCAGGTTGTTTTACAATTATTTTACTTTTACTTTCAGTTTTTCTTATAATTTGTTCTGCAAGAGAATAAATATTATATTCTTTTCCTCCACTAATATTATATTCCTTATTCCATTCATTATTTGTTGCTAAGATTATTGCATCAACAAAATCATCAACATAAGTAAAGTCTAATGTTTTAGTTTTAGGATTTCCATAAATTTCCAAAGGTTTATCTTCTAATGCATTTACACAGAAAAGATGCATTAATCTTTTTGTTTCATCCCACATTGGACCATAAACTGTTGAAGGTCTGATTATTAAATATTCTAAGCCATATGAATCTCTATAACCTTTACAAAGTTCTTCTCCGTAAAGTTTTGAAGCAGTATAAGGATTTCTTTCAGAAGATAAAACTCTTGAAGACGAAAAATTTACTACTTTGGGAATATTATTTTTTCTGCAAAATTCAATTACTGCAAAAGTTCCCTCTGAATTTACTAAATGAGTGTACTCAGGATTTGAAATTGATTGATTGATTTTACAATGTGCTGCCAAATGATACATTGCATCAATTTTTTCAGTAGAAGTATAATTCTTTAGATCAAGGATATTTTTTCCATCTCTTAAATCACAAGTTAAAACAATTTCATTTCCTTCTTTTTCTAATCTTTGTTTTAAGAAAGATCCAATTAAACCTTTTTCTCCTGTTATTCCAATTTTCATAAATTTCAAGAGAATTATGGACTTAAAAAGATTATGCCAATTAAAAAGCTAAATTAAAATCTAAAACTAATTGAGAAACCATTTCCATGCAGGGATTATTCTTATTGTGAATTTGCCTTTCCATTTGTAATGGAAACAAATCGATAAAAGTTTCCATTACAAATGGAAACCTTTTTAGTGCAAAATCTTGAATCAATAATTTGATAAATTATGCCATTTAAAGATAATAATTAAAAGGAAAGATAATTTAATTATAATATGGAAAATTTTATTAAAGAAGAAGAAAAAGATTTTTTGAATATTTTTCAAAGATTAAAAAAAAGAGATTTTTCAGGAAATACCGGGCAGGCGATTAAAAATTCAACTTACCAAATCGCTACAAGTTTAGTTTATAAAATTAGTTCAATAATTTTTACAATAGTTGTTGCAAGATTATTAATGCCAGAACTTTACGGACTTTATGGTTTAGCACTTTCAACAATAGTCTTATTCATGGCTTTTTCAGACTTTGGAATTGGGACAGCATTATTAACATTTATTGCAAAAAACATTGATATAGATAAGAAAAAGGCAAAGGGATATTATAATTTTCTTTTTAAATATAAATTAATTTTAATAGTTATAATTTCCTTTATTTTGATTGTAACAAGTTATTATATCTCAAATATTTATTACAATAAACCAATTTTTTATGCACTTCTTGCAGGAGCATTATATATTCCAACTTATCAACTAATGACTTATTTTATTTACTTTTTTGTTGCACAAAATAATTTAAAAATCGGGCTAATTAATGAAACAATTGTTCAATTTCTTAGGTTAATTTTTGTTCCTTTGGCAATTATATTATTTTTAGGAAAAGTAAATAATGAAATTTTATTATTAATAATCTTTTTAGTTATAACTTTTGCATATTTTGTCGGAATGTTATTTTTATATTTTTCAATTCACAAACAAAAATTTATTGAGATAAAAGAAGAACAATTAACGAAAGACGAAAAAAAAGAATTAAATAAATTTATTTTGCCTTTATCAATTACTGCTCTGTCAGGATTATTTTTTGGAAGCATTGATTTACTTATATTAGGACATTTTGTTGAGTCTATATTTTTGGGTTATTTTCAAGCGGCATTTAATTTAATTGGTTCAGCCACAGCAATTGTTGCATTTTCGGGCACAGCATTATTTCCGATTTTAAGTAAATTAAAAGGAGAGCAATTTGAAAAAGGATTTAATAAAGGAATGATAATTACAGGTTTAATAGCAATTTCTGCAACAATTTTTACATTTACTTTTGCTAAATGGATTATATTAATTATTTACGGGAAAGAATATATAAATGCAGTTTTATTATTGCAATTACTTTCTCTTTTATTAATTAATATACCACTTTGTGGTCTTTATGGGTCATATTACTTTATTCAAAAAAAGACAAAAATGTATTCAGTTCTTTTGATAATTTCAACATTAATTAATATTATATTAAATTATTTATTTATAATAGCATTACTTCCTCAAGGAATGATGCAGGCAGTAATTGGCTCATGTGTTGCTACAATTATAAGCAGATATATGTTTTTATTTGGATTAATATTTTTTAGAAAGAGATAATATTAAATCAATTGCGTTAGATAAATTATCAAAACTATAATTAGATATCATCTTTGTTTCCAAATTATTTCCCAGATAAACAGTTTGTAATCTTTTTTTTATTCCTAATTCAATATCAGATAAAGAATCCCCTATCATCCAACTATTTTCCATATCAATCTTAAAATCTTTTTCTGCCATCTCAATCATTCCAACATCAGGTTTTCTACATTTACATTCACCATAATTATGTGGACAAAAATAAATCTTATCAATATTTATTCCATATTTATCCATTTCATTTAACATTTTATTATGAATTAATTCTAAATCATTTATAGAAATCTTTTTTCTTGCAATACCTCTTTGATTTGTAACAATAATTAATAAATAATCTGTTTTAGGAACTTTTTTCAAACTTTCCAAAACCCCGGGTAAAAATTCAAATTCATTAAATGAAGAGATATATTCTCCTTCAATTGCTTTTTTATTTATTACTCCATCTCTATCCAAAAAAATTGCTTTTTTCATAAAGTGATAAGAAATATCAATTTTAAAAGATTTTCTAATAATTTTCATTGATGTCGAGGAGTAAAAATTTTTGGACAAACTTTATTAATTGAAAAAATATATTATTTTTTATGGATGACATAATTAATAAGTCGATTCAAGAGTCTTTAAAGGTTAAAAAAGAATTATTTCAGGAGATAGATTCAATACACCAAGTTAGTCAGTTACTCATTAATGCATATAAAAGAGGAAATAAACTTTTAGTTGCTGGAAACGGGGGTTCTGCGGCAGATGCTCAACACTTTATCGCAGAAATTGTAGGTAAATACAAAATGGAAAGAAAAGGATTGCCGGGAATTGCATTAACAACGAATACATCTATTCTTACTGCTATTGGAAATGATTATGGATATGAACATGTTTTTAGGAGACAAATTGAAGCTCAGGGAGAACCAGGGGATATATTTATTGCTATTTCAACATCCGGAAATTCTGAAAATTTGATTACCGCATTAGAAGAAGCTAAAAAAAACAAAATAATCACAATTGGATTATTAGGCAATAATGGGGGTAAAATGGGAAAATTATGTGATTATAACATTATCATCCCCTCAAAAAATACCCCAAGAATACAGGAGATGCATATTTTTGTAATTCATGTAATCTGCGAATTATTCGAAAAAGAATTATTTGAAAAAAGGATTAAAAATTAACCTAAAATTCTTTTTAATTCATCTTTGTTATTTATTATTTCACTTAAACCCTTTTCAAAACTTCTGGGGGAAAATTCCGGATAAATATTTTTTAATCTTGAAATATCTGTTCTTTTTTCAAAAGTGCCATCTGGTTTTGATAAATCCCATTTAAGATTAATATTAATCTTCAATTCTTTTTTTAATATTTCAGCAAATTCTTTAATAGAATAGTCAAATCCTGTTCCAATATTCACAATTTCCGGAGAGGAATAATTTTTCATTAAATAAATTAATGCATCTGCACAATCTTCTGAGTAAAGTGCTTCTCTTCGAGGATTTCCTGTACCCCAGAGGGTTATATCAGTTCCATCTCTTTTTGCAAGTAAAAATTTTTTAATTAATCCTGGAATCATATGCCCATTTTCTAAATCATAAGTGTCTTTTAAACCATAAAGATTTGTTGGCATTGCACAATTTGCATCAATACCATATTGCTCACGATATAATTGGCATGCAACAATTCCCATGCCTTTTGCGACAGCATAGCCTTTATTAGTTTCTTCAAGTTCTCCTTTCATAAATCGTTCTTCTTTTATTGGCTGAGGATTAATTTTAGGATAAATGCATGATGAACCGGTATAAAGGATTTTAGACCCTAAAGAATTTTCTTTTGCTGATTCAAGCAAATTAAGTATCATAATTGAATTTTGATATAAAAAATCTGCTTGTCTTTTTTTATTGCCCATTATCCCACCAACTAATCCTGCAACCATAAAAAGATTATCAGGTTTTTCAGATTTCAATAAATTATCAATAGAATTTTTATTCAAAAGATTAACTTCTTTGCTTCTGGGAGATAAAATATTTTGATAATTGTGTTTTTTTAATTCCCGATTAATTGCACTTCCTAAAAGACCATTTCCTCCTAAGATTAAAATTTTTGAATCTTTTTCCATTTTAATATAAAATCCCCTTATTTTCTTTAATTAAATTATAATCATGCTTTATCATTAATCTTGCTAATTCTTCAAATTTGGTTTTAGCAACCCAACCTAATTCTTCTTTTGCTTTTGTTGGATTCCCGATTAATATGTCTACTTCTGTAGGTCTAAAATATTTAGGATTTATTTTTATAATTATTTTTTTAGTATTCTTGTCTATACCAACCTCATTTATCTCTTTTCCAGACCATTCTAAATCGATTTTAAGCTCTTTGCAGCAAACTTCAATAAATTCTCTAACACTATGAGTTTCTCCTGTCGCAATCACAAAATCTTGTGGTTTTTCTTGCTGTAACATTAGCCACATTGCTTTTACATATTCTTTTGCATGCCCCCAATCTCTTTTTGAATCTAAATTACCTAATTCTAAAAAATCCTGCTTACCTAATTTAATTTTTGACAACCCTAAAGTTATTTTTCTTGTTACAAAATTAAATCCTCTTCTTTCACTTTCATGATTAAATAAGATTCCATTACAAGCAAATAAATTGTATGCTTCTCTATAATTTTTTATTATCCAAAATCCATATAATTTTGCTACACCATAAGGACTTCGAGGATAAAAAGGAGTTTTTTCAGATTGAGGGATTTCTAAAACTTTTCCATATAATTCTGAAGTAGAAGCTTGATATAATTTAGTCTTTTTTTCTAAGCCTAAAATTTTTATTGCTTCTAATAATTTTAATGTTCCTAAAGCATCAATGTTAGCAGTAATTTCAGGGATTTCAAAAGAAATTTTTACATGGCTTTGAGCGGCTAAATTATAAATTTCATCAGGTTGAATTTTTTGCAATAAATTTGTTAAAGAGATTGCATCAGTTAAATCTCCGTAATGTAAAAAAAGTTTTTTATCTAATATATTTTTATCATTATATAAATGCTCAATTCTCCATGTGTTAATAGATGCAGATCTTCTAATAAGTCCATGAACTTCATATCCCTTTTCTAAAAGCAATTCTGCGAGGTAAGAGCCATCTTGCCCGGTAATACCGGTAATTAATGCTTTTTTCATTTAAATATTAAAACAAATAGATTTTTATAATTATTTACATTAAAAAAGAGATGTTAAATAAATTAGTTTTTACAAAAAAAAATCCTTTAATAGAAGCAAAATTTGGAAAAAAGAAAATTTTTAATTTTTTAAATCTGTATAGTCTTTGGCTTTTTAATAATAATAAACTTTTTCAAAAAAGCATAAATTCTAAAAATAATTTAAATTTTCCAGATGGCAAACCTGTTGCTAAAAAACTTAAAATTTTACAAGAAAGGGGTCCAAGTTTTACAAGAAATTTTTTACAAGATGATTTCGCAAGAGATAAAAAACATTTTTTTATTGGACTTGAAATTTCAGAAATTGAACGATTATCAAAAGTAACAAAAATTCCAAAGAAAAAGATTTGGGCATATAATCCCCCTTTCATTAAAGAAATGGAATTTTCAAATAAAGAAAAAATAAAAATGATTCAAAAGATAAATAATTTTAAAACAGATTATTTATGGATTTGTGTTGGGAACCCTAAACAGGAAATTCTTGCAAATCAAATTTTTAATTCTATTAAAGTTAATAAAATTTTTAATGTTGGTGCAGCATTGGATTTTTTACTTAAAAGAAAAAAAGAATGCCCTAATATTTTGCAAAATATGGGAGTAGAATCAGTTTATTTAGGGATTACTAATCCAAAAAGAGCTTTTAAGAAAATTAAAAAAAGTTTTATTGGATTAAAATACCTTAAAGGGATAAAATTAGAATGAATGAAAAAATATTATTTTTAAGTCCGCTTCCACCCCCACATTATGGAAGTGCAATGTCAAGTCAAATGTGTTTAGAAATATTGCAAAAATCAAATAAATTTGAAGTTAAAAATATTAAATTAAATTATTCTAAAAATGTCAAAGATGTTGGACATTTTAATTTAGATAAAATTAAAGGATTCTTTATCGTTAAAAAACAGATTAAAAAGTTAATTGGAGAATTTCAACCAGATATTATTTATTTTGTTCCTGCCACATCTGGTTTAGGATTAATTAGAGATTCTTATTTTGTAAAACAAATAAAAAAATTCTCAGGTAAAAAAGTTATATTTCATATTCGAAGCAGAATTACTGAAGAATCTTGGGATAAAAATAAAAAGATACTTATTGAAATGCTTAAAGGAAAAAAAGCAATTGTTTTAGATAAATCATTAGTTGAAGATTTACATAATTTAATTGATAAAAAAAACATTTATGTTTTACCGAATGCAATTAAAAACGAATTGACTCAAAAAGAAATTGATAAGATATTAAAGAAAAGAAAAGAAAAAGAATCTTTAGAGATTTTGTTCTTATCAAACATGGATGAAAGTAAGGGTTGGTTAAAATTACTTTTAGCTTGTAGAATTCTAAAAAATAAAAAGATTAAATTTAAAGGGAATTTTATTGGGGCTTGGACAAGAAAAGAAGACGAAAAAAAATTTAATTCTATTATAAAAGAACATGATTTAAAAAAAGAAGTTAAATATTTAGGTAAAAAAGTTGGAAAAGAAAAAGAAAAATTCCTTGAAAATTCAAATGTTTTAGTTTTTCCTACAGAATATAAATTAGAAACTTTCGGGAGAGTAATCATTGAAGCAATGATGTTTGGTTTACCTGTTATTGCTAATGGAATTGCAGCAATACCAACAATAATTCAACATAATAAAACGGGTTTTATACTTAAAAAAAATACTGTTCAAGAGATTGCAGATTATTTAGAAAAGTTACAGGATACAAAACTAAGAGAAAAAATGGGTTATGAAGGACGAGAAAGATTTTTACAAGAATATGAAATTCAAAAATATAAAACAGAATTTTTGAAGATTATTGAGAAAGTTTAATAATAATTAAAGTTTGTAAACTTTTGTTTATATATGTAAAGAAAAGTTTATCTTAATTAGTTTATTTCGCTCTTAGGGGGATTTTAATTAACTAAGATTTCTTTGATTATGCAATACTAATAATTATTTTAATTTTTATTCCAGTATTTATACCATCTATAAAACAGATATAATCTAATTTTATAATTATTATGCACTAAAGAGTTTGTCGGAAAAATTTTAGCGGGATAAAATTGAATCCATTCTTTTGGCAATATTTCTTTTAATTCTTCTAAGCTTTTTTCAAGTTCTTTTTTATATTCTGGTTTTGTTATCCAATCATTTATCGGTGGAGTGAATCCTTGTTTTTTCTTATTTATTATTCTTGACGGTAAAAAATCTTTTATTATTTCACGAAATAAATTTTTTTCATTAAACATTGAGACAATATTTTTTGAGGGGGATTGCATTGAAAGTTCAATTAATCGATAATCTAGGAAAGGGCATCTTATTTCCATAGCATTTGCCATTGAAGCTCTGTCAACTTTTGTTAAAAAATTATCTGGCAGGGTATAAAATTCAATATCCATTAATCTTACTGCTTGAATTAAATCATTATTTGTCTTTTCTAAACATTTTTTTAATCTTTTTTCTAAAATTTCCCTTGTAATTTGAGGCTTAAAAAAATCTGTTCTAGCTTCGGAATAAAATGATTCTTTTGAGAGTAAACTTAATTTTAAACCTTCTTTTAATTTTGAATAGGGTATAAACATTAATAATTTTCTAATTGATTTAGGCATTTTTCTTAAAATTGTTAATTGTAGTGCATATTTATATCTCGGATAACCACCAAAAACTTCATCACCACCATCTCCACTTAAAGATACAGTTAATTCTTCCCTTGCGAATTTTGTTAGAAATTCCGTCGGAAACATTGAAGAATCCGAAAAAGGCTCATCAAAATAATAAAAGATTTCTTTTAATTGATTTTTAAAATCTTTTTCAGTATAATATTTATGATGATGATTTGTTTTAAAATGATTTTTTGTGATATTTATATAAGGAGTTTCATCATATTTTCCTTCAAAACCAATTGAATAAGTATTAATATTTTTATTAAACATTTGTGCAAAATTTACTATTGTTGAAGAATCGAGTCCTCCTGAAAGAAATGCCCCTAAAGGAACATCAGAGATCATTCTCAATTTAGTTGAGTCTTTAATTAAGTTATAAAATTCTTGTTTAAAATTCTTTTTTTGGGGGTTATAATTTGGCCATTCATAATAATATTCTTTTTCTAAATTATTTGTTTTAAGATTATAGATTAAAGATTGTCGTTGTTCTAATTTATTTATATTTTTATAAATCGAATAAGGTGCTGGAATAAATCCTAATGAAAAATATAAATCAATTGCATCTTTATTTAATTCAAATTTTATTTTGTGTTTTAATATTCCTTTTATTTCTGAAGAAAAAATAAATTTATTTTTATCAAAATAATAATATAGGGGTTTTTTTCCTACTCTATCACGAGATAAGAATAAAATTTGTTTTTGAGGATCATAAATACAAAATGCCCACATTCCATTGAATTTTTTAACACAATCTTTTCCCCATTCAAGATATGAAGCCAATATTATTTCAGTATCAGAATTAGATTTAAATTTATATCCTAATTTTACCAATTCTTCCTTTATCTCTTGAAAATTATAAATCTCTCCATTAAATGTTATTGTGACTTTATTTTTTTTATGAATATAAGTCATTGGTTGTGCCCCATTTTGAGATAAATCAATAATTGCTAAACGCCTATGCCCTAAAGAAATATTTTTATCAAAAAAAGAACCTTCTGCATCAGGACCCCTATGAGCGATTGAATAATTCATTTGCTTTAAGAGAGGCTTATTGATAAAATTAAAACCATTTATTCCGCACATGAATAAGAGAAGAGAAAGGGATTTTTAAGGGTTTTTAGAATAAATTTCGGAGAATTTATTCACAATAAAAATCTTCTTCAAAACGATTAAGGAGTTTAATTTTATAATTTTTATTGAGAGATTTGATAACACGAGGTAAAACAATTTTATCATCAGCTTTATGATATGCAGACAATGTTAATATCGGTTTATCTTTATGAATTAAATTTTTTGCCCCTAAAAGAGCTTTTTCTTCATTTCCTTCTATATCCATCTTAATCAAACCAACATCCTTTAGATTATTTTTTTTAATAAAATCATCCAGTCCAATAACTTTAACTAATTCAAATTTACCATGAACTTTATTTAAGGAAGCAGAACCATCGGCAATATTGTCAAAAAAAATTTTTTCAGAAGAGCTTTCATTTCCAATAGCATTTTTGAAAGATAAAATATTTTTTTCAAATTTATTCAATTTAATATTCTCATTTAAAATTTCAAAAGTTTTAGAGAGGGGTTCAAAAGAATAAACTTTCTTAGCTCCAAGTAAAATGCATAAAAATGAAAATGCCCCATGATGTGCACCACAATCTAAGATAATCTTTCCTTTAATCTTCTCAGAATTAATGTTATACTGATTTTTTACAAAAATTCCAATTATATCCCCCGTGAGATTAAATAAATGAAAATTATTCATATTGAAGTTAACTTTTTGACTATCATTAAAAATTAAATTTAATTCAATAATTTTATCAAAATAAGGTGTACTGCTTATTCTTTTCATTAAAGAATATTCAGAAAGAGCCGGTTTTACCCCAAATACTTTTCTAATAACGCTCTTAGTAAAAATAATTAAAATATCAAAAAAATAAAAAGGATTTAAAAAAATTGATGAAAAAGCCTTCTTTTTAAAATCAATAGAAGTCAAAAAGAGAAATTTTTCTAATTTTTTTTTAGATAAAACAATAAAAAAATCCTTATCTGTTTTTAAGATAATCTTTTTCACTTTAAATTCCATAAATAAACTTTATAAAAATTACTTTTTAATTTTATCTCTTATCCAATACATGGATAGAATTCTTTAAAAATATCAATAAATCTAACAAATTAACTTGAATTTTACTGAAAATTGATTTATTAAACCTTTTTGCTTCAGTATTTTTAATAAAATCTAAAATAATTTTTTTATAAAAAGGAATTCTCTGATAATATTCTTTAACTCTTGTTGGAAATAATGAACTGGGATAAATATCTCCATAAATAGTCCCTTGATAAGTTAAATAACCATTTAACCAATAAGTATTGTAATTCTTTTTTACTTCCCAGTATCTTAATTCATGGTCTAAAGGGAGTGTAAAAGGTTTTATATCCCTGGAAAATTTTTTCGCAGATTTCGAATTTATAAAAAATGATGCAGTAGTTCTTGTTTTTTTATGATTTTTATCTAATTTTTTAAATTGAAGATTATCTACAGATAAATATTTTTTTGCATCATTTACACCAAAATCAGTATAAGCAATATCAAAATCTTTGGGTAAAATTCTTAATATTTTTTTTAGTTTGTCTAAAAAATTTTCTTCCAAAATTACATCATCTTCTAAAATAAGATAGATATTATTCCCTTTTCTTTCTGCAAGAAAATCAAAAAGCTTTAGTTCATTAATTCCGAGTTTCATATCACCATGCGATAATTCACGAGGCATAATAGAAGGAGTAATTTTATCATGAGAAAATTTAATTCTTTCCGTCCAAATATCTTTATCAAATTTATAATATTTTTTTTTAAGATTTGAAAAATCCTGATTTATTTTTTGGATATGCCAAAAACAAAATTTTTCTAAACCAAAATATTTTAACCGTTTTTCTAAATAACTTCTTCTTTCTTTTAATAATTCATAGTGCACAATATGTATCTCAAAATTTTTAAGGATCATTTTAATTGAAAATTTCCTTCATTCTTTTTTATAATAGATTATAATTATTTTTAAAATTTTTAAATTTATTGAATAAATAAATTAACATTTATAGATTATTTTAGCAGGTTTAGAATTTGAATTATATTTATCCGCAAACTCCATAAATTCAATTATTTTTTCTCTTGGGACATTTCCAGCTAAAACTTTTAAACTATGGTGATTTGCCTCTTCTCTTGCAAAATCAATTACTTTGTTCTTTTTGGAAAATTTAGTCCCAGGATAAGGGGTATAGATTGCGGCACTAACATATGAAGGTCGAATCTCATCAATTAATTGAATCGTTTTATCCACATCCTCAGAAGTTTCATCAGGAACACCAACCATGATATAAGCCAACCAAGGCATAGAAAACTTATTTAATAAATTTGCTGCTCTTTTTATTTGGGTAAGATTAATTTCTTTATTCATTAAATCCAAAACTTTTTGACTTCCACTTTCAATACCAACTTTTACCATAGAACAACCAGATTGAGACATCTTTTCAAGCATATTCTCGTTCAACCTATCAACCCTTGTCAAACAACTCCATTTATAATTTCTTTTTTGTATGCCTTCACAAAAATTTTCTACTCTTTTACGATTTAGTGTGAAAGTATCATCAACCAAATAAAACTTTTGAGTCCCATAATTTTTATGAATAGAATCCATTTCATTTAAAACATCATCAATCTCTCTAAAACGTATAGACCTGCCCCATAAACTTTCTGAACAACAAAAATTGCAAGAACCAGGGCAACCACGGGAGCTCATTACAAACCCCAAATCATTGGGTAAATAATCTTTTAAATTAATAAGAGATTCTCTGGCAGGCCAAGCCAATTTTTTAATATCTTTTATTCTTTCTGCCTTAACAATTTTTTCAGTTAAAGCTTTTTCAAAAACATTTTCTCCTTCACCTTGAATAACACTGTCAATACAACTATCTTCTCCAAAGGCATCTTCGGGATAAATTGTTACATGCGGACCGCCAGCGATTATTCTTTGTACACCTAAATCTTTAGCAATTTTAGCAACAATTAATCCACTTTTTAATTTTGTTGAAATAAGAGAAATTCCAACTACCTCCGGATTATAGGATTTTATTTGTGATTCTATATCTTTCCAAATAACGTGATCTAAATTATTAATCCCACTTAAATATTCATCATAATGATTTAATTTTGCAATAAAAGGATAAGGATTGCCTTTTGGATTATAATCGGCATCAAATACATTCACAATATTACCTTTAGATTTTAACTCTCCTGCTAAAGAAAGTAATCCTATTGGAATGCCATTTTTAGAAAAATTCATAAACTTTTGAAAAGGGGGATCAATTAATAAAATTCTTTTTTTCATAAAACTTATTTAAGTTAGATGTTTAAAACCTTTTCCATAACTATTTATATATATAACTTTGATTAAAATTTACCTAATTTTTTAAATATTTTTTTCAACAAATAACTGAAAAAATCATAAAATGAAAATAGACTAAAATTTGAAAAAAAACTTAAATAACTTTTAAGATAATTTACTCGAGGCTCAACGATTTTATTTTCATTCAAAGGAAAGTCCAGTTTAAATCTTTCTAAAGTTTTTTCATTTTTTTTGTAATTAGTTGTATGAGTTCCTTCGTCAAACCCTAAATTAGTTATTAAATTTACTTTTGGGATAATTGCTAACCCATTATTAATTTTACACGCAAATCCCCATTGATAATCCCATGTATTAATTTTATTACTATAAGTTAATTCATAAATCCTTAAAGTATTAATTTTATTAAAAAGAGGATATTTTCTTAAAAATTTAAAAAAAGTCCATCTATACTGTGGCCAACCTTTCATGCCAACATCATATTTTTTCCATACCCTTTTCCATGTTGCCCAACCCCAAACATTAAAGACATTTGAAAAAAAATAATCTTCTTTTATTTTGGATTTAATTTCAATATTTGTTCCAGAAATGTGCATAATTTCTGGATTATCACTATATTTTTCAAGCATCTCTTGGCAAAATCTAAAAAAAGATTGTGATGGTAAACAATCATCTTCTAAAATTATCCCTTGTTCAACATTTTCAAAAAACCAATCAATTGCTCCAGCAACAGCATATTTGCATCCTAAATTTTTTTCTCTAAATAAGGTTTTTACTTCACATTTCCAACTAATATTTTTAAGGATATAACTTCGAACAGCATCTGTTTTTTTCTTCTCTTCTGTATTTCTTGGACCATCACAAGCAATAAAAAGTTTTTGGGGTTTTGCTTTTTTGATTTCTCCAAAAACCTGTTTAGTAGTATCTAACCTATTAAAAACCATAAATAATACTGGAGTTGTTAATTTGAATTTTTGCATAAAGTTATATCATAACAATATTTTTAAAAATATCATTAATAGATTTTATGAAAAACAATCTTAATTAATCTACTCTCATCTTTTTTTGAGTAAATATAACCTTGCTAGCACTAAAAATTTATTCTTTTTTAAAATAAGAAGTTTTTTCAATTAAAGATTGTCTTTTTAATTCTTCCCCAGTCCAAAGAATAAACCTCCTTAATCCACGAACTAAACTAACCTTGGGTTCGAATTTTAGTTCTGACCTAATTTTATTGATATTTGCACATCTTCGATTTACATCTGCGTCTTTATAAACATTAATCGGTCCATCAACAAAGATTACTTCAGGATTATTTTCCATCAAACTTGAAGTCAATTCAGCAAGGTCGACCATCTCAATTTCCCCCCTATCTGTTCCAAGATTGTAAGCTTGTCCCTGATTCTCTGAAAGAAGTATTTTAAAAAGCCCAATTATTGCATCACTTATATAGCACCATGTACGAGTATTTCTTCCGTTGCCATATACAAAAATTTTAGATTTTTTATATCCTTGAACTACAAAATTAGTAATTCCTCTTCCATCATCTAACCTCATTCCAGGACCATAAATATTAAATGGCCTTACGACCTTTACTGGGACCTTATGTACTTTTTCATAAGTCATACAAAGAGTTTCTCCAAGTCTTTTTGGTTCATCATAATGAGCCCTAGGACCGGTAAAGGAAACATTTCCATTATAAGATTCAAGGGTTGGAATCATATCAGCAGGAGGATTTCCATATACTTCACTTGAACTAAAAAACATAAAACTTTTTACTTTTTTTTCTCTTGCTAATTCAAGCATATTTTTTGTCCCAAAAAAACCAACATCAATAGTTTCAATAGGATATTTATGATAAAAAACAGGAGAAGCAATACTTGCAGCATGAAAAATATAATCAACATTCCCTTCTATATCAAATGGTTTTATAATATCTTGCTCAATAATTTGCAAATTTGGGTCTTTATCAAAAATTCCCTTTGTTCCAACAATATAGTTATCTAAAACAATAATTTTACATGGATTCGTAAATTTGTTTTCGTTAAGATATTGTAAAGAGTAAACAATATATTTTCCTAAAAATCCTGCACCCCCAGTAATTAATACTGTTTTTCCTTGAAGATTATATGAGAGGTCATGAAGTTCCTCAGAAATATTCTTTAAATCTTCTTGAATAACATGATTATTTCTCATAAGAAAACGAGAAGAAATTCATTTTTAAAGATTTTGCTGTAAAAATATCAATATAAAGTTTTAAAAAAGATAATCCTATTTAATAAGATATGGAAAAAATTAAGAGGAACATACCCCTTTCATCTCAAGATATAACTGATTTAGAAATTGAAAGAGTCGTGGGAGTATTAAAAAGCCCAATAATTAGTAGGGGACCAGAATTAAAAGAATTTGAAGAAAGAATAGCTAATTATATTAATGTTCCTTATGCAATAGCAGTAAATAGTGGGACTAGTGCACTTCATTTAGCAGTTAAGGCATTGGGATTAACAGAAGGGGATGAAGTTATAACTACACCACTTAGCTTTATTGCATCTACAAGTTGTTTAATGATGGAAAGAGTAACCCCTGTTTTTTCAGATGTTGATTCAGAAACAGGAAATCTTGATCCTACAAAAATAGAAGCAAAGATTACCCCAAAAACTAAAGCAATTCTTACTGTTGATTATTTTGGATATCCATGTGACATGGATAAAATCATGGAGATTGCAAAAAAACATAATCTTTATGTTATAGAAGATTCTTGTGAAGCAATTGGTTCAGAATACAAAGGTGAAAGAGTGGGTAAAAAAGCAAATATTGCTACATTTGCATTTTTTCCAAATAAACAAATAACAACAGGTGAAGGGGGAATGATTGTAACATCAGACGAAAAAATTGCAAAACTATGCAAGAGTTTAAGACATCATGGAAGTGCAGATTATGGATGGGCAATACATGAAAGGATAGGATATAATTATTGGATCAATGAACTGAGTTGTGCACTTGGTTGTGCTCAAATGCAAAGAATTGATGAAATCCTTTCAAAAAGAGAAAAAATTGCTAATGAATATATTCAAAAATTAAAAGGGATAAAAGGAATTAGACTTCCACCAAAATTTCCAGATATAAAAATCAGTTGGTATATCTTTTTTATTCAAGTAGATCAAAAAATTAGAGATAATTTGATAAAATATCTCGAAGGAAAAGGTATTTCATCCAGAGCATATTTTCCATGCATTCATACACAACCAGTTTTTAAAGAAAAATTTGGATTTACCGGGGGGGAATTCCCAAATGCAGAAAAATTTTCAAAAAGAACTATTGCTCTTCCGTTTTACAGTAATTTAAAAGAAGAAGAGATAGATTATATAGTAGAAAATTTAAAAGAAGGGCTTACAATTTTAAATCAAAATTAATTATTATTTTTCTTTAGCTGGGACACCAATTACTCTTCTAAAATCCAAAACATCATTTATTACTGCTGAACCCATACCAACAATAACACTTTTTCCAATTTTTATTTTTTCTTTTATCGAAGAAGATGCCCCAATATAGGAATAATTATTTACAGAAACATTTCCACACAAAGTAGCATTTGGAGCCAAATGCACATAATTTCCAATATTACAATCATGATCTACTTTAGCATAATGATTGACAATTGTCCCTTCACCAATTTTGCTTCCAACAGAAATCATCGCTCCAGCCAAGATTTGTGCTGTTGGATGAATGGAAGCATAATTTGAAATAATAGCCATTGGATGAATAACCCCAACTACTTTTAATCCAATACTTTTAAATTCATGATTAAATTTTTCTCTTAACTTATTAGCCCCTGTAACATCTGCAAAAGCAACAATAATCCCTTCAATTTTACCTTCTTTAATTAATTTTTCTAAATCTTTTTTTCCACCTAAAATTTCACAATCTAGAATATTTTCCCCCTTATTTTTTCCATCGTCAATAAATCCAATCACTTCATTCTTTCCTTCACTAATTACGGCATCATAAATTACCTTGCCATGCCCACCTGCACCATAGATAACAATTTTCATTTTATTCTTAATCAAAAAAACTAAGGATAAGTATATAAAGTTTTTTAGATGTTTTATATAATTAAAAAATATTAGATTTGAAAATATGAAAAAAAAACAATTAGATGTGCCAATATTATTTGTAGCATTTAATAGACCTTGGGCAGCTGAAAAAACATTTGCAGAGATTAGAAAAGTAAAACCAAAGAAACTTTATATATCTGTAGACGGCCCACGAAATGAGGAAGAAAGAGAAAAAGTAGAAAAAGTAAGAAGTATTGTCTCACAAGTAGATTGGAATTGCAAAGTTCAGAAAGTATTTAATAAAAAAAATAAAGGTATTGAAGAATCATTTGATAATGCTATGAAAATGATGTTTAAAGAGGAAGAATATGGGATTATTATTGAAGATGATGTTCTAACAAGTGAGGCCTTTTTTGATTTTTGTAGCCAAATGTTAAAGATGTATAAAGATGATGAAAGAGTAATGCATATTTCTGGTACAAATGTAGGAGAAATAACAAAAATTAAAGAAGATTATTTCTTTTCAGATACAGCATTTAATTTTTGGGGTTGGGCAACATGGAAAAGAGCATGGAAACATCAAGATGTAAATTTAAAAATATGGCCCAAAGTTAGAATTAAATTCTTTTTTCGACAATTAAGAAAAGAAGGATTATTAATTGCTATAAAATCTCAACAAATAATTCAAGCATTTTATGAAGGAAAAATACAAACCTCAGATTATCAATGGACAGTTATTTGTGGACTTCTCAATGGAGTTTGCATTATACCAAAGCATAATCTTGTTACAAATATCGGATTTGGCAAAGATGCCACACATACAACTGAAGTTGATCCTTCAATACCAATACGAAGATACTCACCAATAGGCAACTTCCAAAAACAAAAGATTAAAATAAACAAAAAGTATAGCAAAGTTTATTCTAGATTTTTTATTAAAAAAAGTTTTAATCGAATTTTAAAAAAATTTAATCCTTTCATTAGAAACAAATTCTAGAGTCATAATTTTATTTTAAAAGATAATAGATTACCAATATATTTTTAAATAAAATTTATCTCTTTTTTCTATGAAAAAAATTGCTTTAATTAATCCCCCTTCACCTTTTTTAATAAATGATAAAGTTTTTCCAAATTCAGGTTTGCTACAATTAACAACTTCATTGAAAGAAAAAGGATATAATGCGAGAATTATAGACTTATGTGGCAATGAAAATCCTTTGAAAAAAATGTTCAATGAGATTCAAGATGAAACACATATAGGTTTTTCATCAACAACACCACAATTTGTTGATACATATAAATTACACAAAGAACTAAAGAAAAAGATACCAAAAATTAAAACAATTATTGGTGGAGCTCATCCTTCAGCAATTTATTCTTTAATGAAAAATGGAAGAACAGAAGATGTGAACATCAAGCCATTAATGGAATTTGATCACATAGTAGTAGGGGAAGGTGATGAAATTGATCCTTTTAATTTACAAAAGGGTTGGAATGTCCAAAAATTAATTAAAGATATAAATGAAAAACCCATACCAGATAGAAAATTAATAGACATACTTTCATACGAATATTCATTAAAAGGCAAGTCAACAACAACAATTGTTACTCAAAGAGGTTGCCCATTTAAATGTACTTTTTGCTGTGGAAGAGATATAGAGATGTATAAAATACCTAGAAGCAAAAGCCCAGAAAAAATTTTGGAAGAATTAGATTATTTGAATAAAAATTTTGGGTTTGAATCTTTTATGTGGTATGATGATGAAGTAAATGTAAATCCAAAAAGACTTATGAAAATTTCAGAATTGTTGAAAGATAGGAATTATCAGCATAGAGGATTTATTCGTTCAGATTTATTAGTAAAGCATCCAGAAACTCTTGAGGCATTAGTAAAAGCTGGTTTTGTCGAGTTATGTTCAGGTGTTGAAAGTGGATCTGAAAGAATATTAAAAATGACAAACAAGGGCACAACACCGGAAATAAATTCTCAAGCGGCTAAGATGATTATGGATGCAGGTTTGACATATAAAGCGTTTACAATAATTGGGCATCCATCTGAAACATATAAAGATATTGAAAAAACAATAGATTGGCTAAAAGAAAACAAACCTAATAATTTTGATGTTACAATTATGACCCCCTATCCAGGATCAACGATATACAATCATTCTCAACCTTCCACAAAATATGACGGATATACAAGGGAATGGAATGGGTTATATTTCAATAATATCAATTTTTCCTCTCAAAGATCAGTTGCCAAGGGAAAACCAGGAGAATATTCTTGTGAAGTCAGAACAGATGAGTTGACATCTAATGATTTAATTAGAATTCGAGAAGAGATGGATAAAGAATTAAGATAAAATTTTAATAAATTAAAGTAGTAATATTATTTTCCATTCCAAATTGTAGCACAGTCATTTGCAAAATTAAAATCGAGGATTTCCCCACCTTCATTAATAAGAGATTTTTCTAACTTATTTCTTTTTTCAGGAGAATGAAAGAATAATATATACCCCCCTCCGCCAGACCCCAGAAGTTTTCCCCCATAACAACCATTGTCTCTTCCAATTTGATAAAGACTATCAATTCTTTCATTAGTTACAGCTGATGAAACTTCTTTTTTAGCTAACCAAGATTGATGTAAAATTTCTCCTATCCCTTTAAAATTTGGTGTTGGAGAAAGCAAATAATCTCTAGTTAATATTGCACCTTCTTTTATTCTTTTTAATCTTTCAATTGTTTTTGAACGATCTTCATTATAACTTTTTGCTAATGATTTTTGTTGATGAGTTGATTGATGTCCTTTTCCGGTATAACAAAGTGTAAGATGATTGTGAAGTTCATTTAAAGTATCTTCTTTTATTCTTAAAGGGTGCATGATTTTTTTATCACCATTTCCAAATTCAATCCATTTGAATCCCCCAAAAATCGCTGCATATTGATCTTGTTTTCCTCCCTTAATTGCTAATTCCTGCGTCTCAGCCTTATATGCTATTTCCGCAAGATCTTCATCTCCAAATTCCGTTCCTTTTAATTTTCCTAAAATCTTAGTTAATAAAACTGCGAAGGTTGCTGAAGAACCTAATCCTCTTCCAGGAGGAATATCATTATTTAAAAATAAATCTATTCCACAACCAGGATTAACTAAATTATATACTGATTTTACTAAATCAAATGTTCCCCCATCATAAATTAATTTTTCAGTATCAAAAACAGCTTCTTTATCAACCATATCTGAATCAATAACTAACTTTGAATCTCCTCTTTTTTTTGCAGTAATTCTGCAATATTTATCAATTGTAGTACTTATTACTGCTCCACCATATTCTTCAAAAAAATAGGGCATATCTGTACCACCTCCGGCAAAACTTATTCTTAAAGGAGTTTTTCCACGGATAGTTGGATATTCTTCTTCTTTTAGCTCTTCTGTTCTAAAACGGATGTCATGAATCCTTCCATTTTCATCAAGCACAGGAAGTTGTTTTACCCCTTCTTGAAGATGTTTTTTTATTTTTTCTTCACTATCAGTAATTATTGCTAAATTATCCGGTTCTTTAATCATTGCATCTGTCACTTTAACATTAAAATCTCCGCCGTTAATCAAATATCTTTTTATTACTCCGTCAGTTAATAAACCCAGAAATTTTTTATCTGAATCAACCATAAATAATATATCAGAACCTTGATCATACATTCTTCTTAAGGCTTCTCTTAATTCGAGATCTGTTGAAGATTGCAACCTTTCTAAAAAATCTTTTTTGAATTGAAAATAAGTTTCAGGTCTACCTATATCCATAAAATAACCATCATGAACAAATCCGGATATTTTTTTATCTTTTACTAAATTTGGAAAAACACTTTTTTCCAAAGAGATTTTTGTTGATTCTGGAATTTGATCTAAAATTTCAGGTTTAAATAAATAAATTCCAGCATTGATTAAGCCTTTGCCTTGTGATGCTTTTTCTTTAAATTCTGTAACGAGGTTTCCTTGCAATTCTACATTCCCATAATGTTCTATTGAGTCTAAACTTTGTAAAACCATACTTCCAGGAGTCTTTTGAATCTCATGAAATTTAATAAATTCATTTAAATTAACGTCGGAATAAGAATCACCATTTAAAACTAAGAAAGGTCCATCAATATATTTTTGTGCTAATTTTACTGCTCCACCTGTATCCAAGGGTGTCTCTTCTTCAGAATAAGTTAATTTCACATCTTGCCTCATTCCATTTCCAAAATAAGATTTTATAATTCCAGATTTATAATGCACACCAAGGATTATATCTTCAATTCCATGTTTTTTTAAAAATCTTATTTGATGCTCTAAAAAAGGTTTTCCTGCAATTGAAGCCATTGGTTTTGGGACATTTTTTACAACTTCCTGAAGTCTTGTTCCAAATCCACCTGCTAAAATTAGTGCTTTATAATTTGACATTTTTAATAAATTTCAATTGACAAATTTCTTTATAAATTTTTATATAATGGAAGATTAGGCATTAAAATTATTGAAATTGTTTTAGATTAATTAAATCTTCGAATTTATTTACAAAAAAATCTGCATTATTTAATCTTTCTTTTGAAACTGTTGAACCTATTGCAATGCAATATATCTTTGCATTTTTCGCAGATTGAACACCAATAGGAGCATTTTCAATTACAATACAATCTTTAGGATTTAAACCTAATTTCTTTGTCGCAGTAAGATAAGGATCAGGAAAGGGTTTTCCCTTTTTTGTGCAATCCCCGGAAATTAAACAATCAAATTTATCTAAAAAATCTTTTGGAACAGTTTGGTATAATTTTTCATAAGAGCTTGCAGTGACAATAGCAATGAGGATATTTTTAGATTTAACATAGTCAATTAATTCTTTAACTCCTACATAAAAATTAATTTTATGGTTCTCCTTATAAAATTTATGTTTAAGTTCAACGATTTTTTGGATTTTTTCCAGGGGATAATTTTTTTCTTTAAGGAAGAATTTCGCAATTTCAAGAACAGGCAGACCTTCTAAAGGATAATATTCTTCTTCAGTTATTGAGATATTTTCATTTTTTAATGCAGTTTTCCAAGCTAGAAAATTATCCCTCATACTATCAATTAATGTTCCATCAAGATCAAATAATATGCCTTTAAATTCCATTAATCATGATCAAAAATATTTTTTTGAATAGTCATTATTTTAATTAATTTTAAAATTTTTAATTTTTCATTTTCAATTAAATTAAAATCCACAAGCTCTCCAGGCAAATAAATTTTTTTGCCTTCAATATTTACAATTTCTCCTTCAATTAGAATATTTATCAGTTTTTTATTATGTTTTATATAATCCATAAACTTTTCATAATTCTCAAATTTCCTTATAGAGATACACATTTTTCCAACTTTTCTATGTTTATCATCTCCATTTAAAAAAATCCTCTCATGTTTGGATAAATCAAAACACATTTCTTCTTGAGCCTCATAACCCTTTTTTTCTCTACCATATTCATCTTTTAATCTTACCAAATCTGTTTTTTCAGGAGGACTTTCAAGTTCCATAATTAATGCTTCTTTTTTAGAAATAGCTTTTGTCGAGTGAAAAACTCCTTTTTCATAAAGAACCATTTCTCCTTCTTTTAAATGATATTCATTTTTTAAAGTTGAAGAAATAACTTCTCCTTCCAGTACTATTAAACTCGTCCTTTTTTTAGGATGACAGTGCATTGATGTCCCACAATCTTTTTTTATGTGCAATGTCCAAATATCTGTATCAATCCCACGATAAGATAAATATTCTTTCCCCCAAGGTTTAATTACAATTACATTCGAAAAATCAAAATTATCTAAAGCCTTGTTAACAATTCTAGGGATTTTCGAAAGAGTTTCTTTATCTAAGTCCGTTTGAAGAATCTTTTGAACCATTTTTTTCTTTGTAAAGCCTAATAGTTTCTTTCATCCAATCCCCTAAATATTTGTAATGTGGGCAACTAACAATATTTTTATCAGTCACAAAAGGAGCATCAACATATATTGCTCCAGCATTATTTATATCATCTTTTATACTATAATATCCAGAAATTTTTCTTCCCTTAACAATTTTCGAAGAAATAAGCATTTGTGCACCATGACAAATACTAGAAATAATTTTTCCTTCTTGATTCCATTTATTTATGAAATCTAAAACTAATTGATTTTGTCTTAGATATTCCATGCATTTAGCTCCTCCAGGAATAACGATTAAATCAAAATCTCCGATTTTCATTTCTTCATAAGATATAACTTTTGCATCTTTGTCTGAGGGGATATTTGTTCCTAAACTTCCTACACAGAATTTTGCATCTTTTAATGCTGTAACAACTTGAAAACCCTCTTCTTTTAATCGATAATAAGGATAAATAAATTCATGATCCTGAACAAGATTACCTGTTATAATAAGTGCTTTTTTCATCATAAAAGGTTTATGAAGAATTGATTTATAAATTTAATTATAATTCGATTTTAAAACTCTAAAATTATCTTTTAATTTCTTCTCTCCAATAATTAAGAGTATCTTCTAAAGTTTTTTCTAAAGGTATTGGACTATCCCATCCAGTTTCTTTTTTGAATTTTGTTGTATCTGGAATTTGATAAGTTACATCAGTTTTTCTTAATAATTTAGGGTCAACTTCAATTTTTATTTTATCTTTTAAAGGTGAAAAACTTAAAAGAATTTTTAACATTTCACCAATTTTCATTGTACGACTTCCGCCAATATTATAAACTTCACCGGGTTTACAATGTTTTGTTAATAAATAATAAGCCTGAACAGTATCTCTTACATCGGCAAAAGTTCTAACTGATTCTAAATTTCCTACTTTTAAAATTGGTTTTTGTAAGCCTTTTTCAATTTTTGCAATTTGTTTTGAAAATGCAGAAACAACAAAAACGTCTCCTCTTCGTGGACCAGTATGCGTAAACATACGTGTTCTAATTGTTTTAAGACCATACTCTTCAAAATACCATCTTGCCAGCATATCTGCACCTAATTTTCCAATAGCATAAGGTGAAGCTGGACGATATTGATTATTTTCATTAATTGGAACTTCGTTTTCTTTTACTTGACCATAAACTTCACTGCTACTGCAAACATGAATTATTGGGTTGTATCCTTCTCGCTTTTTCATTTCTTTAACTGTCTCTAAAATATGTAATGTTCCTAAAGTGTTTATTTCAATTGTTGCTGTAGGTTCATCCAAAGAATCAACAACATAACTTTGTGCAGCTAAATGATAAATTACATCCGGTTTTATTTTTTCAATGGCATTTCTTACAGAATGTGCATCAATTAATTCCATGTTGACCCAAATAATTTTATCTTCAAAACCCCTGCAGTTATCCATTCTGCTTCTCCATCTACGAGTACCATAAACTTCTTCACCTTTTTTTAATAAAAATTCTGCTAAATGAGAACCGACCATCCCTGTTGTTCCTGTAATTAAAGATTTTGTCATCTATTTAAATATTGAATTACTTTTTTAAAGATTGTTATATTTTCAATACCAAAGGAGAAAAAATGTTTACAGGAGTTGGATTGGTCATTGCAAACAAAGAAAGAAGTAAGTTTTATTTTCAACAAAAAGATGAAACTTACTGGATTCCAGAATATCATCTTAAATACTGTTTTTTTGGAGGGGGAAGAGAAAAAGAAGAAAATGCTTATGATACATTAAAAAGAGAATTGGATGAAGAATTAGAACCCCCTGTTGCAAAGATTATCTTAGAGAAGAGTAAAGAGGTATTCCTTAATGAATTTATTAATATTTTTGGGAAAAAATGCAAACATTTTATTTTTGAAGCTATTCTTTCAGAAAAAGAATTTGAAGAAGTAATTAAATTTCCGATTAAAGAAGGAAAACGAGGAAAGATATTTCTAAAAGAAGAATTAATCGAAGAAAAATTTTTTATTGAAACTTGGAAAATACTTAAAGATTATTTTGAATTAAAAGAAAATTAATCTTTAAGTTTAATTAATTCTTTTACTTTATTTACAATTTTTTCTACACTTGGGGTACCATTCTCATATCTTTCTGCAGTTCCAACAGGTTTATCTTCTGCACCTAATGCTTCCACATAAATTTTTGTTTTTTTCATCAATTCATAAGCAATGGATTGAGAAGCACCGGCAATTTCAAAACCAGAATCTACTACTAAACCAATTTTGGTTTTTGTTAAAGATTCAATTTTTTCATGAGTTAATTTTAATGGTTTTAACCAAAGAAGATTTATAAAATTGCATTTTATTCCTTGTCGAGTTAAAATTTCTAAGGCTTTTAAAACATTAAATCTGGCATAACCAATACCATAAATAGTTATTTGAGAATCGGGTAAAATTATATCTTTAATTTCATCTATTTGATTAAAACTATGCCGATGTTCACTTACAAACATTGGACTATCATGTTCCATAAAATCCTTCCAAATCTCTCTATATTCCCCCGGAGTCATTGGTGCACAAACTCTAAAACCAGGAGCATACATAAACATGCTATGAATTATCCCGGAATGTGTTGGACCTGTACCCTTTTTTTCTGTAGCTAAAGCTCTAATAAAAACCGGTGCAGAAATACCAAATAATTCTTTTGCTTTAGCAGCATAATTAATGAGCATGCTTGAATTTAAATACATAAAATCTTGAAACCGAACTACGAAAATTGGTCTTCTTCCAACAATTGCAGCTCCTGCAGCAATTCCTCCCCCTGCAACATCGGTCATTGGAAGTTCAACGAGATTTTTTGTATCCGGCACAGTATTATTTACCCATCCAACTGCACTCAAACATTGCCCTAAAATCAATCCATTATTCAATTCAAGATGATTCTTAGTTATTTCTTTTATTGTTTCGGCAAGTGTTTTTTCCATAATTCTTCATTCTCCAATTTAATTTTTTCTTCAATTTTAGTTAATTCATTTAAATCAATTCCCTCATTTAATAATGAATTTTTAAATTCTTTTAACCGATCTATTGAAGGTATTTCATCTTGTCCGGTTCCAACATGCCATAAATGTCTGCAAGTCCTGCAATTGATAAATGCAGGCAAATTATTTTTAAATTCATTTACCTTTTGAGCGATTAATTTTGGATCATCAAGAATATCTGCTACAGGCATACCAATACCTTTTAATGCATCAGTTATTTCCCAACTTCTTCTTTCTGCTTTTTTTGTTAGTATTGATAAATTATTATCTTCACAGATAAATAATATTGGTAATTTATGAGTAAATGCAAAAGTAATTGAAGAAAAGATATAATCTTCTTCTACAGCACCATCTCCAAATACACATAGAATTTTTTTTTCTGGTGCCCCTAATGCTGCACCGACTGCAAGAGGGACATTTTCTCCAATAAGCCCATGATGTCCAATCATTCCAATATTTAAATCCTGTATTCCGGGGGAACCTCCTTTACCTTTATTGCACCCAATATCCTTTCCAAGAAGTTCATCAATTAATTTATCTTTGTTACCTCCAAAGGCAATATATACTGAATGCCCCCTATGTTGAGTAAAGATATAATCTGGTTTAAAGAATTCTGAAATAGTTGCTGAGATTGATTCCTGACCTATTGAAAGATAAATGGGGCATTTAATTGAATCTACATCAAAAGATTTTTTAGCTTGTTTTTCAAATTCTCTTATTTCATAAATTTTTTTATAAATATTAATTTTTTGTTCTTTTCCAAAAAAATCTTTTTTTAATAAATTATATTCTTCCATTTTAAAAAAATGAAATATTTATTTAAATAATTTTAGATTCTGTAGTTACTAAATAATAAACAATTTAATTATAATTAAATTTATAAATGATTTATAATATTCATTCACATGAGAATTGCATTTGGAAATTTAAAAGTAAGTAAAGAAGCAAAAAAATATTTGGAGGATTGTGTTAAGACTAGTAAAGTTTCCGGGGGGGAAAAAGTTAAATTATTAGAAGAATCATGGGGTAAATTATTTGGTTACAAATATAATATTGCAATGAGTTCCGGAACTGCGGCAGATATGGCGGCATTAATGACATTATATGACACTGCTTCAAAGGGGAATTATGATAAAGTACTTCCAGGAGATGAAGTTATTGCTCCGGCACTTGCATTTGCAGCAGTTGGAAATAGTATTAGAGCTGCAGGGTTTACACCAAAATTTGTAGATGTTAAAAGAGATACTATGAATATTAATACTGATTTGATCGAAGAAAAAATAACTCCAAAGACAAGAGCAATAATGGCAGTTCATACCATGGGAAAACCTTGTGAGATGGATAAAATTACTAATATCGCACAGCAATATGGTTTAAGAATTATTGAAGATTGCTGTGAATCTCATGGGGGAAAATATAAAGATAAATTTTTAGGGACATTTGGAGATGCTGCTGCATTTAGTTATTATGTTGCACATATTGTTTCATGTGGGGACGGGGGAATGCTTTCTACAAATTCAAAACAAATTCGAGATATCACAGATTCAGTAAAACATCACGGAAGAAAACCAGGTTCACTTTATTTTGATCATTTAAGGTATGGTCTTAATTTCAGAATGAATGATTTAACTGCTTCAATAGGTATTCCGGAAATTCAAAACTTTTGGGAAATTTTTGAAAAAAGAAAAGATAATTTAATTTATTTAACTCAAGCAACAAAAGATTTAGAAGATGTTGCATATTTTGTTCAAGAAGAACCTCATGAAGTTGTTTCTCCTCATGCTTTTAGCATCACCCTTAAAGATCCAAAACACAACTATGCAAAATTATATGAGTTTTTAGAATCAAAAGGGATACAATGCAAAAGAAATTTTGGAAGCATGCCAACACAACATGGAGCTTTTGAATATTTAGGGTATAAAAAAGGTGAATTTCCCGAAGCAGAATATATCGGAGATAATGGACTTCATTTTGGTATTCATCAATTTTTAACAAAAAAAGATTTAGATTATGCTTCTAAAAAGTTGCATGAATATTTTGGGGGAGAATAAAATGGATAATAATTTTTACAAAAATAAAAATGTCTTAGTTACAGGGGGAGCAGGAATGATTGGAAAATGTGTTGTTGAAGATTTAGTTAATAGGGGATCAAATGTTAGGGTTGCAGATTTATGTGATAAATCAAGAGTTCACCCAAATACAGAATTTATGCAATATGATTTAAGAGAATATGAAAATTGTGCAAAAGCTTGTAAAGGTATGGATTTTGTTTTTAGTTTAATTGGTATAAAATGTTCTCCAAAAACAGTTCAAGAAAGACCGTCGACAATAATGGTTAATTTTTTAAGATTTAATACTAATATGATGGAAGCAGCACACAAAGAAGGTGTTGAAAGATTTCTTTATACAAGTACAATCGGTGTATATTCTCCTGCAGAAGTTTTTAAAGAAGATGATGTTTGGGATACATTTCCATCGAAAAATGATTGGTATGGCGGATGGGCAAAAAGAGTTGGTGAACTTCAAGCTGAAACATATGCAAAAGAGTATGGATGGGATAAAATTGCAATTGTAAGACCAGCAAATGTTTATGGGGCTTATGATAATTTTGATCCAGAAAGTTCAATGGTTGTTCCTTCATTGATTCATAGAGCAATGCAAGGGCACAATCCTTTTGAAGTTTGGGGAGATGGAAGTCCACTTAGAGATTTTATTCATGCAAAAGATGTTGCAAGAGGGATGCTTATGGCAGTTGAAAATTGCCCAGGACCATTTAAACCAATGAATCTTGGAAGTGGAAGTGGATATACTATTAAACATTTAGTAGAAACAATAGTTAGCAATCTTGATCAAAAACCAGAAATTAAATGGTTAATAGATAAACCGTCTGGAGACAAAAAAAGAATTTTTGATATTTCCAGAGCAGAAGAATTAATTGGATGGAAACCCAAAATTTCTTTAGAAGAAGGGATAAAAGAAACTATGGAGTGGTATAAAGAGAACAAAGAGATTATTAATAAAAGGTATGATGTATTTAAAACAAAATGAATAAAAAAAAGATATTAGTTTGCGGAGCAACAGGATTTATCGGAAGAAATGTTGCAGAATATTTTTCGGATAAAAAGAATTATGAAGTTTTTGGAACTTATTTTAAATCAATACCTTATGACAATTCAAAGATAAATTTTCTTAAAGCCGATTTAACAAAAAAAGAAGATGTTGATAGAGTTGTTAAAGGAAAAGACATAGTTATTCAAATGTCCGCAACAACATCAGGAGCAAAAGATATAATTAGTAAACCTTACATACATGTCACAGATAATGCTATCACAAATCATTTATTATTGAGGTCTGCATTTGAAAATTCTGTTGAAAACTTTATATTTCCAAGTTGTACAGTTATGTATCCTCCATGGAACGATGCACCATTAAAAGAGACAGATTTTACAGGAGAAGTTGAAGATAAATATTTTGGTGCTGCATGGATGAAAGTTAGTTTAGAAAAGGCTTGTGAATTTTTTTCAAGATTGGGAAAAACAAAACATACAGTATTCAGACATTCCAATATCTATGGTCCATATGACAAATATGATTTAGAAAAATCACATGTTTTTGGAGCTACAATTACTAAAGTTATGCAAGCACCAGACGGAAGCAAGATTAAAGTTTGGGGAACAGGAGAAGAAGAAAGGGATTTACTTTATATCGATGACCTTGTAAAATTTATTGAAACTGCAATTGAAAAACAACAAACAGCGTATGAATTAGTTAATGTTGGTTTAGGTAAATCTACTTCAGTAAGTGATCTTGTTAAAAAGATTATTGATATTTCAGGAAAAAATTTAGAAATAGAATACGATACAACAAAACCGACAATAAAAACAAAATTGGCCCTTGATTGTTCTAAAGCAAAAGAAGTTTTTGGATGGGAATCAAAAGTTTCTTTGGATGAGGGGATTCAAAAAACAATTGATTGGTATAAGGAAAATATAAAATGAATGAAACAGCATTAATAACTGGCTCAAGTAAAGGATTAGGAAAAGAACTAGCATTAGTCTTTGCGGAAAATGGATACAACATTATTCTTCATGGAAGGGATGAAAAAGATTTGCAAAGAGTCCAAGAAGAAGTTTCTAAATATGGAGTTGAAGGAATTGTTGTTCGAGGGGATTTAAAATATCCTGAAACAATAAAGGCATTATATAGCGAAGCCAAAAGAAAAGATATTTCTGTGCTTATTAATAATGCTGGAACCCCATGCCCTGGTTTACCATTAAATCAAAGAACTCCTGAACAAACTTATGAATCAATTATAATTAATCTTATTTCACCCATTCAAATTACTCAAAGGATTTATGAACATTTTTTAAAAAAAAATGAAGGGACGATTATAAATATTAATTCTTTTTCTGGAATTACTAATCAAAAATTTAGAACAATTCATTGTGCTAATAAATGGGGATTAAAAGGTTTTACAGATACACTTAAGTTAGAAGCAAAAGAGAATGGAATATATGTTATTGGAGTATATCCTACCAGAATAAAAACAAGACCAGAATTCACATATGGTTTAGACCCAAAAGAATTAGCAAAAAAAATTTATACACATTATAATACAAAAAATATTGAGGACATAATTATTGATGGTCGACCAAAAGAATTTAAAAAATAATGAGATTTAAAAAATGAAAAAAATTTTAATTTGTGGAGCAACAGGATTTATTGGGAGAAATGTTGCAGAATATTTTTCCGATAAAGAGAGTTATGAAGTTTTTGGAACTTATTTTAAATCAATGCCTTATAACAATTCAAAAATAAATTTTCTTGAAGCAGATTTAACAAAAAAAGAAGATGTTAATAGAATTATTAAAGGAAAAGATATAATTATTCAGGCAGCTGCTTATTGTACTGGTTCCAAAGATATAATTGATAGACCTTACGTGCATACAACTGAAAATGTTATTATGAATACATTGATATTTAGAGAAGCTTTTGAACAAGGAGTTTCGCATGTTATTTTCCCTAGCTGTACAACAATGTATGGTTCAAGTGATATCCCTGTAAAAGAAGATTCATTTTCTCATGAAAAAATCCCCGAAAAATATCTTGCTTGCGGAAAAATGAAAGTTTATTTAGAAGATATGTGCAAATTATTTTCAAATTTTGGAGAGACTAAATTTACTGCAATGAGACATTCAAATCTTTACGGACCATATGATAGATTTGATTTAGAAAAATCTCATGTTTTTGGAGCTACAATTACAAAAGTTATGCAGGCAAAGGAAGGAAATAAAATTAATGTCTGGGGAACCGGAGAAGAAGAAAGAGATTTATTATATGTATTGGATATGGTAGATTTTATCTCTAAAGCTATTGATAAACAACAAACACCGTATGAATTGGTTAATGTTGGTTTAGGTAAATCTATTTCAGTAAGTGATCTTGTTAAAAAAATTATTGATATTTCCGGGAAAAATTTAGGGATAGAATATGACTCCACAAAACCTACAATTAAAACAAAATTAGCTCTTGATTGTTCTAAAGCAAAAGAAAATTTTGGATGGGAACCACAAGTTTCTTTGGAGGAGGGGATTCAAAAAACAATTTATTGGTATAAGGAGAATATAAAAAGTTAATTTAATTAAAATTTTTAATCTATTGTCCTAATTTTGTTAGAAGACTCGTTGGAAATTCTTTTTTAGGATTATAAGTATAAGCAATATTTTGTAATTCTCTAAGACGATTAATACTCAATGTATTACTTTCCATTACTCCAGGATATTGCTTGCCATAATCATCCCAATTGTTAGTTAAAATTTTAAGTCCAGATTGTCCACGCTCTGCCATCTTTCTCATAACAGTTCCAGGAAATGGAACTGCAATTGGAAATGTTGTTGAATAAATATCTAATTCTTTTGCTAATTCAATAGATTTTCTAGCTGTTTCTTCTGTTTCTCCAGGCAATCCTAAAATGAAACTTCCGGCACAAACAATATCTGCATCTTTAGCCCACCCAATAGATTTTTTTATTCTTTCAACATTAAACCCCTTACCTGCTTTTTTTAACATGTCATCATCTCCACTTTCAAAACCAAAAAAGATATAATAACATCCAGCAGTTTTCATTAATTTAAAAAGTTCAGGTGTTGCGGTATCAACTCTTGTTTCACAACTCCATCGAATTTTTTTATTTAATCCTCTTTTAATGAATTCATTAAAAAGTTCAGAACTATATTCAATATTTGCAGTAAAAGTTTCGTCACAGAAATTAACTGCTTCACATCCAAAATCTTTTATATTTCTCTCTAATTCTCCAAGAATTGATTCATTTGAACGATAGATTCTATTTTTTCCATAAGGACGAGCACAAAAAACACAATTATTTGCACAACCCCTGCTTGTACTTAAAAGCAATTCTTGATTTGTACCATGAGGATCAGCACCAGGATATCTTGAGAGGTCAAATTTTTCCCAAGCGGGAAAAGCAAGTTCATCAAGATTCTGAATTCGGTCATAAGAAAGGTCTTTTTTTCCTCTGGTAATAACCCCCTTAATTTCAGATAATTTAGAATTTAATAACTGAGGAATAATTTTTTCTCCTTCACCACACACGACAAAATCAAAGCCTTTGAATTCATCTAAAGTTTCTTTAGGCATAGCAGTAGCATGGGGACCACCTAAACCGATTTTAATCTCGGGGAATCTATCTTTTATTTTATCCGCAATATTTCCGGCAGATTTGACTTGTACTGTAAAAGCACTTAAACCAACCACAGAAGGTTTTTTTTCATCGATATAATCCAAAAGACTATTTACAGAAGTTTCATAAGCAACCATATCAATAAATTCTGCTTTCAAATTCTCTTTTTTTGCTGCTGCCAGTAAATACCCTATACCAATTTGTGCAGCCATTTGTCTAGGGATTTCTTGATTCACTCTTAGAGAATCAATAATTTTCCTATCTTGTTTAAAATCAAGACTAGGATTAATCAGCATTAAATCTAATTGTCCTTCTTCAAAAGGATTACATTTTTCACTAACCATAATTTGGATATGAAATTTTTATTTTTAAAATTATGTATATTTAAAAATGCATTTTAAATATTTTTGACAGATAAATAATAATCTAAAAAAATGAATATTAATCATATAAAATTAATTTGTTTTTTAATAAAATCAGAAAAATAACCTCTCAAAAAATTAAATTATTTTTCCTTAAAAAATCTTGAACTTTAGCATGGTTCTTAAAAATCTCTTCCATAGACATTCCTTTTCCAAAAGGGGTTACTTCTTCATATTCAAATATTTGTCTGGGCTTTTCATTCTCGTCAAATCTTCCAACTGAAGGGATATAACAATCAAAAGGCACATTATAATCAATTTTCATCCCGAATCTCTTAGGATTTCTATACATCTCAGTTCCAGGCAAAGGACAAAGTATTGAAAACAAAACAGAAGAAGGTTCAGTCTCTTTAATAAATTCTATTGTTCTATCTGCAATATCTTTTGGTTCTCCGGGGAGCCCAGTGATAAGTAATAATCTTCGATCTATTCCTTCTTCTTTAAGCATTTTTAAATATTTTTTTGCAGGCTCTAATTCTATTTTCTTATTTATATTTTTTAATACTTTTTCAGAGACACTTTCAATTCCTACTGCAATTTCGACACATCCAGACTCTTTAGCAAGTTTAACAAAATCCCTACTAATTCCATTAGCTCTACTTTGACCTCTCCATTTAACTCCAGCTTTAGCAATGGTTTCTAAATAAGGTTTAGCAATTTTCTTATTTACGGGTATTCCATTATCATCTTTAATAGCTAAAGCCTCAACCCCATACTCTCTTTTTAAATATGCAATCTCTTCAGCCATAACTTCAAATGGGGTAAAAATTGTTTTACCCTTATTTTGATTTGCACAAAAATAACATTGAAAAGGACATCCTCTTGAAAACAAAACTGAAGTCCCATTTAAATCGCGATTCTCCCCATTTAAAATTCCAGATTGTGCTATTGCAGATTTTGGAAGAAATTTTCTTGAAGCATAAGGATATGAAGAAAAATCAATATTTCCCTCTTGCTTATACAAATTTTTTAACCTTGAATTGGAGATATCCTCAATCATTCTTTTTATTGATTCTTCGCCTTTACCAAGAGAGATAGCATCAAAAATCTTTGAAGATTCTTCTGGCAGTGCCTCAATATGTGGTCCACCAGCAATATGTTTTGCATTAGGATATATTTGTCTAATTTCACCAACTATCCTTTTAGTATCCAAATAATCAAGTGTTGTAACTGAATACATATAAACATCCCTTTCTGGAACGTGATAAATTGCATCATCAGGATTTATTGACCTTAAATCAATCATAGAAACATCCAATTGATCTTTAAAATGTTGCTCTAGGATTGTCGATAAATATAACTCCCCTAAAGGTTGATTTCTAAAAGGTTTATAATTTTGTTTGCTACTAGTAACAATAAAACTAGATTTCATATTAGAATTTAACCAATCCTTTTTCCATAGCACAAAACATAAAATAAGGTTTATATACTTTATTATAATTTATTGTTATCAATAAAAAGTTTGTTTTTAAAAGAATATCAAAGGTATTATGACTCTAGTATTTTTTTATAAAATTTAATTAATTCCATTTCTTTTTCTTTAAAAATCTTAGGGATTTTATTATCTACAAACCAAGGCTCATTTGCCATTTTAAGATATTTTTCATCATCTTGATCTAATTCTATGATCTTTTTAATCACCTTATCATCACTTCCATAATCATCATAATTAATAAAAGATTTTGTATTAAAATATTCATGAATGTTTGGAGCCCCACGATAAATTGGAATTGCACCTGAAAGCATAGGAACTTGTGCTTTTTCAGAGATATACTCCTTTGCAAAATTATTTTCAAAACCGATTACAAACTTATAATTTTTATAAACCTCATTATTTGTATTCCAATTTGATTTGAATAATTGATTGCCCATATTATTTTGAACCTTCCCATAAGAGTCTACTCTTTTGTATTTAGACAATTTTTTGAAGAAATGAACTCTTTCTCTTGAAGAATTACTTGAAACAATAAAAGCACAAAATTTTTTTCTATCTTGTATTTTTTTATTATTATTTTTAATTAATTTAGGCAGGTCATAATAAAGAGTATGAAAAAAGCAGGGAAGGATGAAAATATTCTCCCCATTCATATCATTTTGAACAAGAGCATATGCATTTTTTATCTCTCCACGTGAAATTTTTTTAACATATTTTAAAAATTTTGGAAAGAAATAAATTATTGGAATACTTGATACAAATTTTGGAAGAACAGAGTCTATTTTATCCATAATTTTCCATTTCTCTTCTTTAAACCCTAGTTTATGGACAACAGATTCAATTAGATTAAAAACGTCTCTTTCTTTAAATAAATCTTCCCCTGAAATAATAATTACTTTTTTTTTCTTTTCATTTAAAAATTTATAATCACTACTACGCACAGTAGACTCAAAGATAATCTCTGCTTCATCGAGATTATTCACAAATTTGACATTAAAATTATCATTAAAAACTTTTATAGGGAAATATTTTTTAAGGTAATCCGAAGGGTTTTCATATTGCCCAGAAAATCCATTTAATTTCACTTTTATTTCTTTTTTCATATTATTTTAGAATAAAACAACTTTTAAATTTTATGTGTCCTTTAAAGAAAAGATTCAAGGTTAAATTTTTTTTGATTCCCAAAGATAAGCATCTTTAATAATGTCATTAATATCTTTTGTTGCTTTCCAGTTTAAAATTTCATTTGCTTTTGTTGAATTGGAGGTTAAGATAGGGGGATCTCCTTCTCTTCTTTGTTGAAGAACAAATTTTACTTTTTTCCTAGTAATTTCTTCAACTTTTTTGATAAGAGTAAATATACTTACTCCATTACCATTACCAATGTTAAATTGATTAGATTCATTTTTAGAGATTAAATAATTCAATGCTTTATAATGAGCATCAGCTAAATCTGAAACATGCACATAATCCCTAATGCAACTCCCATCAGGAGTTTTATAATCATCACCAAAAATTTTAAATTCATTTTCTGAAATTGATGCTTGAATAAGAAGAGGGATTACATGAGTTTCAGGTTCATGTTTCTCACCAATCCCATCTCCCGCACCAGCAACATTAAAATATCTTAAACAAATACTTTTCATACCATGAATTTTATCATACCATTTCAAAATTTCTTCGAACATTAATTTTGATAGACCATAAGGGTTAATAGGAATTTTATCATTGTTTTCCATTATCGGAAGAACCTTAGGATTCCCATAAATTGCACAACTAGAAGAAAAAACTATCTTTTTTACATTATTTTCAATCATAGCATTCAATAAGTTCAATCCCCCACAAACATTATTTTCAAAATATTTTTCCGGAAAAACCATACTTTCCCCCACATAAGCATATGCTGCAAAATGAATTACGTAAGAAATTTTGTTCAACAAAAATATTTTTTTAATATCATCTTTATTTTGCAAATCTCCTTTTTCAAATATTACTTCTTTTGGAATCATTTCAATATTTCCTCTTTCTAAATTATCAAAAATAACAATGTCACTTGGGCTTATCCCCTCATTTATTAAATGCCTAACAACGTGTGAACCAATATATCCTGCCCCCCCTGTAATTAAAATTTTGCCATTAATCATTTTTTATTTAAAATTTCTTCATAAAATTTAGCAATTCTTTCCCCATAATCTTTCCAAGAAAACTGTTCAACCCTTTTTCTTGCATCTTTTCCCATTTTAGAAATAATTTTGGGATTATCATAAAGATACTTTATTTTTTCTTTTAACGCTTCAACATTTCCTGCGGGAACAATTAATGCTTCTTTTTTATCTCTTGCAATAGTACCAGAATTAAATGTTGTTATTAATGGCAAACCTGAGGCCATAGCCTCATATGTGACAAGGGCAGACCCCTCTTCAAGAGTAGGAAAAACAAAAACATCAGAACTCTCTAAATATTTTTGAGGATTTGACTCAAAGCCAACAAATTTAATCGTATTATTATCTTTATATTTATCAACTATTTTTTTTGCATCAGCCCAAACTCTTCCAACAATAATTAACTCAGCATCTTTCAATTTTAACTCATCCCATGCTTTTAATAAGTAGTAAATCCCTTTTCTAACTTGTATACTTCCAATAAAAACAAACTTTAATTTTTTGTTAACATGATTCTTAACTTTAAAATTTTTTAATTCAACACCATAAGGCATTTTGATTAATTGTTTTTTACTAAAACCTCTTTCTAAAAAAGAATTATAAACAAAATCAGAAGTGCAGGTCACGTAATCAAATTCTTTTAGTATTTCAGATTGTTTTTCCCATGAATTCGGATCTATTAAAAATTCTTTTAATCCTAATTTATTATATTCTTTATTTAAAATTTTTGAATAATTTAAGGGATGACTATTGGCCCCTTCTAAGATTAATGTAGCACCATTTTTTTTAGCATTCATTATTGCTTCAGGAGCAAATCCAACCCAGGTATGATAAATCTTACAATTAGGAAGATTTTTATTAATTAGTTTACCAAAAAAATAATTTATATATTTAAATGGATTTAATGTTAATCCTAAACTTTTTTCTAAAAATCTAAGTGGCAATGAAATTGTTTCTAAATATCCATAAGATTTAATGCTTTTTGATTTTAAATCTAATTTATTATCATAACCTCTACAAAAAATATTATAAGAAAGATTCGGAGAATCATTAACTTTTTTGATAGCATGATATGCAATTGTTCCAATCCCAATACTTCCTAGTTTAGATGCAACAGCATAAACAATATCAACATTTTTTTTACTCATTATTTGATAAATAAATATAAGTTTATTAATATTATTATAATTTTACACATTTATAATTTTACACATTTATAATTTTACACATTTATAATTTTACACATTTATAGTTTATAGAAAATAAAATAAGATGATAAGTATATAATCTCTGAAGTGTTATTATAATATCTTAAATCACTAGTAAAGTGCAACATTTAGAGATAAGTTATTTTTAAGGAAAGATTTCAAAATAAATTTATTTTTTAAAAAGTTCTTGATCATTTGGAATAGAAGGCCATCTAATAGTTAATGTAACTGCATCTGTTAATGCTTCGGATCCATGATATATACCAGCACCCCAAAAGACATAATCTCCTTGCTTTGAGAGTATTACTTCTTTTTCTTCTGTAAATTTAATAAGAACTTTCCCACTAATTAAAATGCTCATGGTTTTAGCAGTTTTATTTAATCCTAAAATGGGTTTAATAATACCTTTTTTATGATTTCCCCATTTTATTTCAAAATCACTATTTTTGAAAGGAGAATTGTCATTCATAAAATGACCCATAAACCAACCATTTTTTTTGGGATTATTTTTTATATCATTGTTAATATTCCCAGAAATTATTTTGTTCATACTATTAAAGCACAAAGAAGATTTATTAAATTTTCTAAAGATTAAATTTATTTTAGATTTAATAAGGAAATAGAAAAAAATCATTTAAATAAGAGATTAAAATGCACAAATATTTTTAAATTAATTTTGATGATTAGTAATATGAATATAAAACAAAGAATAGACAGAATGTTGCATAAATATGTTTACAAAATAACTGAAAGAGTATATCTAAATAATATAATTAACTTGGAATGCCAAATAAGTAATATTGCTGCGAAAGAAACAGCAGAATATATTTTAAAAAATATGCCAAAGGTTAGAAGTTTTAAAACCATTCCGGAGTTTTTCAAACATGCGGTCAATAGTGCTGATAAAGAGGGGGATATATTAGAATTTGGAGTGTATAAAGGTGATACAATTAATCTTATTTCAAGTTTCACAAATAAAACAGTTATAGGTTTTGATTCATTTGTAGGATTTCCAGAAGATTGGAGAACAGGTTATGAAAAGGATGTTTTTAATTTAGGAGGTAAATTACCCAAGGTTAACTCCAATGTTCGATTAATAAAAGGATGGTTCGAAGAAGGTATAAAGGAATATTTAAAAAAAGCAAATAATGAAAAGATTTCTTTTATTCATATGGATGGAGATTTATATTCTTCTGCTAAAACAGTGCTGGACTTATTAGGTCATAAAATAAAATCAGGTACAATTATTTTATTTGATGATTATTTTAACCATGCTAATTGGAAACAAGGGGAGTTCAAAGCCTTTCAAGAATTTGTGAAAAAAAACAAAATAAAGTATGAATATATTGGTTATCTACATAGAAATGGTGGAGCAGTTACAGTTAGAATATTATAGTAATAATAGAAATGAAAGATTTACCTTTTTTCAAATTCTATAACTAACAACCACCCATAATTATTCTTAATCCATTTTTCAAACCATAGGGGGGCAAACGGAAGCATCCTATGACCCATGTGCGTTGTAAATACTTTAGTACATTTTAATCCAAGTTTTTCCAATTCTTGTTTTAATTCATTTGGAATAAAATGTCTATGATAATACCCATCAGTATAGAAATCTTGAACATTTCTCAGATTATATCCTTTGAAAATTTTTCCCTTTAAAATTAACCAATTTAATCCGTTAATATAATATCTAGCACTATTTTTATTATAAACCATTATTAAACCAGAACCACCTTTTTTCAAAACTCTCTCCACTTGTTTAAATGCATCTAAAGTATTTTGAGAATGATGCAATACCCCCCAGGAAAAAACATAATCAAAATTTTCTTTTGCAAAAGTTAATTTTTCGGCATCTTGCTGTAAAGCATTAATATTCAAGCATTGTAATTTCGCATTTGTTTTTACGAGATTAATGGCTTGTTTGGTGATATCTACTGCTGTAACCTTTGCATCATTTTTTGCGAATAAACAACTAACAGCTCCAGACCCACAACCGATTTCTAAAACTTTTTTATTTTTGAATCTTTTAAAATTAAATTGATTTTTAATAAAAGGACTTTCTTCTAAAAATCTTTTTTCAATTTCTAAAAAATCTTCTTTTGTTTCGGGAATTCTTTTTTTTGAATCCCAATCTTCATAAGTCATAGGCAATTCTTCCCACCACTGCTGGTTTTTTTCCTGCTTATTTAAATTTTGATATTTTAATTTATCTGTTGTTAATTTTAGACTCATTGTTTTATTTTTCATAAAATTTATAACTTAACTTCATTAATAAATATTATGAAACAAATCAAAATACATTTGCAATATCCTTGGAAATTCCCAGATAGTTCTTATTATAAAAATATTTTAGAATATCCTCCAAAAAATGTGGCTTATGTTAATTATAAAAAATCAAATAAACAAAAAATGCAGATTATTGGTTCATCCAAGAGATTTGAAGCTATGAGAAGGTTTAAGAATTTCTTAAGAAAAATTTTGAATATTTTACAATTACCAAATTTAACATATACATTAAACCCCAATTGTGATTTAATTCACTGTGCACATTGTTTAAGTTTAAATAAAAAACCATGGGTTGTGGATACAGAAGTTTGGGATAGGGTTAGTGCAGGAGGAAAAATTGCAGAATCTAAATTAGGCAAATGGATAATCAAAAATCGATTAGAAAGTGAATATTGCAAAAAGATTATTTGCTGGTCAGAAGATTGTAAAAAATCTTTTGAAAAAGCATTCCTAGAAAATAAAAAAGTTTTAGATAAAATTGAGATTTTACATTTTGGTTTACCAATTAAAAATTTTAAAAAAATTCTTCATAAAAATTTAAAAATTCTTTTTGTTGCTAGATGGTTTGATGCCAAAGGAGGAAGACAAACTCTTTATGTCTTTAATGAATTATCAAAAAAATATCCAAATATTGAATTTATTTTTATTTGCCCTACTCCAAAAGAATTCAAAAAAAAATATTCTCAAAATAAACAAATTAAAATTATGGATTTAGTCCCACAAGAAGAATTATTTGAAAAAATTTATCCTTCTGCAGACATATTTTTTTATCCAGGTTTTGGAGATTCTTATGGTTTTACTGTTCCTGAAGCAATGGCATATGAATTGCCAATTGTTACATCAAACACTTTTGCAAAGGCTGAACTTTTAAAGAATGGAAAGTATGGATTATTGGTAGATTTGTCTAAAGATTGGAAAAAATACTATTACGAATGTATGAATAAAGATATGTTAAATGAATTTATTAAAAAAACTGAAATTTTAATAAAAGACAAAAAGTTAAGAGAGAAAATGGGAAAAGAAGCAAGAAAGGAAGTTATTAATGGTATGTTTTCAATTGAAAAACGAAATAAGAAATTAAGAGAGATTTATGAAGAGGCGTTGAAATAAATTTAAGACATTTTTTAAAAAAATTTATCCCAAAAATTCTATAAGATTCATAAAGGCAATAATTCTTCTCATAGAATCATGGATTCTTAGAATCCTATTTTATAAAGATGAAAGGAGATAAATGATAAAAATGAATCAAATTAATGAAGGAAAAAAATTTATTTGTATGTCTTTTGCAATTTTTGTTGTTATATGTTTTACGACAATTATGACTATTGTTGCAATTACAGCAAAAGGTGAAAATTCTTCAGAGAATTTTAACTATGCTGCAGAGAACAATAATGGATTAGGGAATAAAGGGATTACAATAAACTGGAGTGAAACTGACGATGAGGGAAAAGTTCATACATGGTATTATGAAAGAGGCTTACTTGTAAATTACACTATCAAAGAACCAGGATTAACCAAAGGTTTAGTGAGCTATTACAAATTTGACGGAGATGTTTTGGATTCTCATGGAATTTATGATGGAACGAACTATGGGGCTACAAATACTGAGGGAATAATTGGAGATGCTAAAGAGTTTGATGGAATGAGCAATTATGTATCAATCCCAAATATAGTTGGCTCATCTTCAGAGGGGACCATTTCTACATGGATTAATGTGAACAGCATTTCAGGAGAAACAGAGGGTATTTTATGTGCAGGAATCAACTACGAACCATGGATTATGTTACACATTGGCGAAAGTGGAGCATTAGCTTTTACGGTTCAAGCAGTCGGAACAATTTCAACAAATAATGGTGCAATAACGACCAATAGCTGGCATCATGTAGTTTATACTTCTGACGGAATCTCAAGATCTGCAATATATATTGATGGCTCATTGATGGAAACAACAGGAAATGGAGGGGGATGGTTAAATGATATTGCCTATACACAATTAGCAATTGGAGTATTAGACAGACCAGACAATTATGGAGAATTTGATGGGAAGATAGACGAACTTGGCATCTGGAATAGAGCATTAACTGCTGATGAAATTTCTGAATTATATAATTCAGGAAATGGTTTAAGTTATCCATTTGAAGAATAATTCCACAGAACTAAAATTTATTTTTTTATTTTTCTTTTTTTATTTCAAAAAGGATGCGAATCTTTTTTAATAAAAAACCTCATCAAATCTTGCATATCCATTAAGAACTTCTTTGAATTCTGGGATTACTTTTGTATCTTCAGGATAATTTACTTCCCAGATTTTTAATGGTCCTCTAAGCCCCTGATAGAAGATAAACTCACCGCCTTGGTAACCCATGCTTCTTAGACTATTTATTACCATATCAGATTCAACATGTGCAATTTTAAGAGTTGGATAATTATTAAATGCATCATCTAATAAATATAACTGTGCAAATAAGCCTTTAGAAACCTTTGGAGAAAGGTAAATTGCTGCACCTAATGGATTTATTCCCTGACCTTCAAAAGACGGAACTATATCAATAACAGCGTCTAAACCTTCTTTGAAATCAATTAATTGCCCTTCATAATAAACATATCTAATAGGTATTTTTGTCTGCACATTATTATAAACATAAACTGCTTCAGGCTGTTTTATTCTATTTGTGCCGTCTAATTCTAAAAGTATTCCAATTACTGCTGCTTTTCCTGAAGGCAAGAATATTTGTTTACCACTTTCATTATAAATAATATCTTCAAAAAGATACATTCCACCTTGATAAACAATGAAGGTTGAGTTTGCTGTTTCTCTTGTTTGTTTTGAATCTGCAACCATCACAGGAATTGCAGAGTATCTATCATTAGGATCATCTTGTCCTCCACCAATACTACTATAAGCAGGATATTTACCTAAATCAGTTGGGTCAATCAATAAATATGAAACATTCCATGTTTTCATGTAACTTAAAGCACTATCAGGATTTGGAGTTGTCAAGACATATCTACCGATATAATGGTCTGCCTGATCTCCTCCGGAATGACCTCCGTCTGTTACAGTCTTTCTATTGCCCATTGTTTGAATTAAATATCCATAATCCCACCAGTGAACAAAAATATCATCTTTAGAGGTATTTTCTCTTACCCAAGACATTGCTTCTTGCCATTGTGCATTTGCAACTAATCCGATATTTGAAGCTTGACTTTCTACTATTTGATAACTGCCGTATGAATCACTTAATGGATTTCCAAATAAAGAAACAAATCCTGTAGCAACAGCAACGATAAAGATAACTACCCACATTATTTTTGCTAAATCATCTTTTGTATTTTTTATATATTTTCCTGCTTCAAATAAAAAATAACTTGCAGAAAAACAAACAAAAGGTGTCGCAACAAAAATTGTTCTTGCGGCAGCTCTTCCTAAAATTAACATGAATAACATCCAAGAAAAAATTATTATTAATTCTAAATCAATCTTGAATCTTTTAAAAAAGTACAAATAACCAAAATAACTTGCGAATATTAAAAATCCTGAAATGTAAAATAACTGGCTTATGAAATTTGTTCCATTAAATAAATGACTTGCAGAAATTCTACTAAATAAAATTGATGAGATTAATACAAACCAAGATAAAATAAAATAAGCTTTATACCTTCTTTGATGAATATTCTTTGAAAAATTAATTCCCATTAAAACCATTCCTGCAAAAAATAACCAAAATAAATAGTTTCCGGTGTTGCCAATCCATGTTGTAAGATATGGTTGTGCATTTTCAGAAACAGTTGAACCAAGTCTTCCTCCAAACCCAAACGGACTTAAAAGTCTTGAATAAATATCCATAATCATAGTGAATATATTTTGACCTACAATGATTAAAAATAAAATTCCAAGAATTAAAGATAAAATTAAGGAGTAAGCTACCCTCTTTTCTTCTTTAATGAATTTTAATCTTTTGATATTTTTTTCTACTAAAATATCTACAATCATAAAACCAGATACAATTATTACAAGCAGACTTGAAGGATTCAATAATCTATGCGCAGTATCTGAAATTGTAAATCCGATTAATGTTGCAAATAACAGATAAGAGATTATCCATAAAAAGTAAAATAAAATTAATTTATCTTTATTTTCTTTTAATTCTTCAAGATTAAAAAGATAATGAATAATTATTGCGGCAGGAATGATCATAAATAAAAAGGTAATTCCTCCTGCCCATGCACCTAATGCAAAAGCAGTTGATAGTCCTAATAATATCCCCCATAAAAAGGTTTTTGCAAAAGATTCATTATATTTTTTTATACCGATGGTAAAAATCAATAAGCAGGTGAACATTCCTAATATACCTAATGCATCATGATCTAAAACACCTGTCATTGTTCTAAATAAATATGCAGGAGAGTAGGCTAAAAATGCTGAAGCAATCAAGGCAACAGATTTTGATTTTGCAAGAAGAAGGCATAAAAAGAAAAATACAATTAAGCCCAATATAAAGAAAATAACAGGGGAAACTATTGCAACCAAATTAAAATCAATTTCCGGAGAAAATATTTTTGCAAGTTTATACATCCAAACAATTGTATAAGGGGTTATTTCCTGAAGATACGTAATATTTGATCCTGGAGACCTCATCTCGTCAATTCCATCTAAACTTCCTGTTTCAAGAACAATATGGGATAATCTTAAAAAATAAAGAGCATCTGGGTCTGCAGCAGAATATTCTCCGGTAGTTTGGTCTATTAAATTATCAAGATGAGAAAGCCTCATTGATGATGAAGAAATTAAAATCGCTAGAAAGATTAAAGCAGTTAAAATAATTTGAAGTTTATTGTTTTGAAATAAGTTAACTATTGGTTCAGTATTCTTCTTGATTTTATTAAAATTATTTTTAATATTCATTTTTATTTAACTCAAACATGATTTAAAAAGGTTATCAACTAATCAAAGAAACAACCAAAATCCTAAAAGAATAATTATTATTTGAAATCCGTTAATTAAAAGTACAACGTCTTTTTCATAAACTTTTTTTGAGGGTTTTATTTTTTTCAAGATTAAAACTGCTAAATGCTCCAACCCGTAAATCTTTTTATGCGGTTGCTCTAAACTTCCGTCATTGTTTAATTTTGCAAAACTTTGAATTTCTAATTTTCCACGTGATTTTAAGATTACTTCACAAATATAAGGGATAAAGAAGAACACAGCTATTTTTTCCATGTTTCCTAAAATAGCAATAATTGCAATTAATGAACCGATTGCATAAGTCATGACATCTCCGGGAAATACTTTTGCAGGACATTTATTGAAGATGTAAAATGCAAATAGTGAAACGATCATGCATAATGCAATAACGCTTAGCCAAGCATTGCCTGTTAAATAAGTTGTAATTGCGAAAGCAGATAAAAGGATTATTCCCTGACTTGCTTCAAGACCATTATATCCAGCTAAAAAGTTAAATGTTGTAGTTGCTCCAATAACTCCAATAGGGATTACGAAGAGTGGAAATAAAATTCCAAAGCCTATTCCAAACATTGTTGATTCACCTGCGTTAATTACCATTAAAGGAATTGCCGAGAATAAAACTAAAATTAATCTTGATTTTTTTGACAAGCCTCCTCTTTGCCAGCCAAAAAGATCATCGATTAAACCTACAATTGAAACTAAAAGTATTGAACAAATAAGTGCGAAAATTTCAATTAGATTTCCTGAAGATTTTAAATAAAAGGTGGTTATTGCTACATAAATTAAAACTCCTAAGATAAAACTTAAAACAACAATTAGACCTCCTGACCCTGCGACATTTTTTGGATGTCCTGTCTTATGCATATCTTCCCAAACTAATCCAATTTGTTTTGCTTTTTTTATCCAGAAGGGTAAAACTAAATAAGTGCAAAAAAAACTTACTGAAATTGCAATTAATAAAATTGGATCCATTAATTAATCAAATTGTTTAAACTTTTAAATTTAATTAAAAAGAATAGGGGTAAAATAAACCTCAATAAATCCTGCAACAATAATTATTATTATCGCAATAAAGAGGAGGATTATACTATTTTCGACTACCCTTAAAAATTTCTGGCTTTTAAATCCGTTTCTAATTGCTCCAACTCCAAATATTCCACCAGCTAAAGCAGTTATGAAATATGCGGCAATTTCAGGAAAACCATGAATCATATATCTTACAATTCCCATTGGAATACCCGAAAGACTATAATTTGTAAATATTCCAACAGCAGCAGCAATTACACTTGCATTCCATGCTAAAATAAATATTGCACCAGCACCAAAAATTAAAGAGAATATTAAAGTGAAAATCATAACATAAATATTATTTTCAATAATAGATAATAATCTCATTTCCTTTGTTGCTGCACCAGTACCGGTTATTTTTTGGGAGAAGTCATATTTTTCCACACATCCTTCAATATTACCGGGGCTATTAATCATACAGTATGTTTCAATCTGAGCATTAAATAAAGTTGAATCACCAATTATAATATACCAAAATGAAAAAGCTAAAACAAATCCTAAAAATAAAAACATAAAAGAATAAACTGCATCGCTATGCATTTTCCAGACTTTAAAAAAACCTTCAACAACTTCATCTTCTTCTTCTTCCTGTTTTATTAAAAAATACATAAAGGGTAAAGAAAACATTACGCAAAATGTTACAACAATTATACCGGAATATTGAGATAATACAGGATCACCTGAAAAAGCAAATTTAACAATGCCTAAAGAAAGGGTTGCATAAATTAATCCGATAAATAACATTTTTAGCGGACCTTTATCCATTCTTTTAGGATTTACTATTGATTCAAACATTTTAATTATAATTAAATTGACACCTCACAAGGGAAAATAATAATGATTTTATATAAAGTTTTCTAAATTTGGGGTTTTTTGATTGTTGACAATTTTCACGGAAAAGTTTATAAATAATTTCTATTTCAAAAAAGGATGTTAGAAAACAAAAACTTATTTAGTGCGATTATCGGAAAGATGATTGTTACAAAAGAAGGTAAAAGATTAGGCTTTGTTAAAGATATTACTTTTGAAACTAAATCAGGTGAACTGATTAATTTAATTTTAAAAGAAGCTACACCATATACTAGAAACTTAAATTTAGAAGTTACAAAAATGGGTGAACTTTTAATCCCATATAGTGCAATTATTGCTATTGGGGATTTTGTTATTGTTTCTGAAGAAGATTTGATTTAATTTTTATTCTTTTTTGCTAAAATCAACGATTTGATTTCTCACATAATTCCACTATGCTTCGAAATAAAATCATAGCATTTTATCTTAAAAATAATCTAAATGGCTTTTAGAAGATTAATATTTAATTAATTATCTTTTTGCAATAATTTTTTACAGGACAATTTTTGCAATCAGGTTTTATAGGTTTACAAATCTCCCTACCAAATTGCATACAAATGCTATTAAATTCTTTCCAGTATTTTTTTGGCAAAATATTTTCAAGTTCTATTTGTGTTTCATTTGGATTTTTAGTTTTTAGCCAACCGATTCTGTTTACAATTCTATGAACATTTGTATCGACAGGAATTACTTCTTTATTGAATGCAAATGCTAAAACAATACTTGCAGTTTTTGGACCAATCCATTTTATACTTAATAATTCTTCTTTGGTATTTGGGACTTTTGAATTAAATCGATTTATTAATTCAGATGAAACATGTTTTAATATTTGGGATTTCTTTTTATAGTGTCCTGAAGAGAAAATTAATTCTTCTAATTTTTCTATTGGTAAATTTAAAATACCTTTGGGAGTTTTTGTAACGGCAAATAATTTTTCTGTGGCAATTTTTGTGTTTTCATCTCGTGTTCTTAATGAAATTAAACATGAAATTAAAATTTTAAATGCATCTGGTTTACTTCGCATTTTATTTAAAGTTGTCTTAGGCACAGGATATTTTTTTTGCAAAATATCCATAATTTTAGAGGAATCCATAGAAGAGTGCGATAAAAGGAATTTATAAGTTTAATCTTTGTTTAAGATAATATTGAATTGATTCTTGCATTAATTCTACTTTTCCTTCGACATAAGGAATTAAAATACATTCTTTATTATCTCTTGCTAATTGCAGAAAACCTTGGTTTACCCTTTGATGATACTCAAAAAGTTTTTGAGCAAACCTGTCCGGATTAATTTCTTTTTTTAAACCAATTTTTGGGTCAATGTCAATCATAATCGCTAAATCCGGCTTAATTCCAAATGTTGCTACATCAATTAAGTTTTCCATAGATTTTATAGGATATTCTGAACCATATCCTTGATAAGCCAAAGTTGAATAAAAAGACCGGTCAGAAAGGACAATTTTATCCTCATTTAATGCGGGAATAATCACTTGCTCGAATAATGAATGCCTGGCTCGTGCAAAAAGAATTCTTTCTCCATTTACAGATAGTTCTCTTTTAGAGTTTAATAATCTACAACGTAATTTCTGAGCTTCTTTTGTGCTTCCTGGTTCTCGAATATGAATACAATCATATCCTTTTGAAATTAGATTTTCATATAATAATTTTGATTGAGTAGATTTTCCACAACCTTCACCTCCTTCAAAAACAATGTATTTACCTTTTTTCATTTTTATTTGAAAAAATTTTATTTTATTTTTATAGATTTATGTTAAAAAAATATTATATAAAAGAAAAATTCAGGAGTAGTAATAAATTCTTAAAAAGAAAAAATTGAAATTAATTTAATGGTACTAAAGACTCACCACATTGTTGCACGAGATTTACCAGATTTATGGTTTCAGGCAGTTTCAGGTTTATTTAATAAAGGAAGAAAATTTGTAGTCGACCAAGGTTCTTATGATGGAGATGGAAATAAAAAAGATGCACAAGAAAGATTACAATATGATTTTTTTACAGGACATATTCTAAATCCGGGATATGGAAGTGGAACTCCGGAAATTTTGCCTCAAATTCCAGCACATTATAATATTCCAAATCCGGTTGCATTTGAATATGTTTACGGGGGAGAGGGGTATACAAGATCTTATCTTGAGTATGTAATGACTGCAGTAAAACAACCAGGAGAGTCATACACATATGGAGAAAGATTAGTAAAAGCAGAATTAAGCGATAGAATACTTGCTTTAATGTTTCAAGGAAATCCAAAAATGATTAATCCGAGAAAGGTAGATGGAAAGATTATTTTTATGGATAATGATAGATTATATCTAAATCAAATTGAGGCAATAATTGACACTTATAAAAAATTTGGACCAGGAAATAATCAAATGGTTTTACAAGTTGCTCAACCAGAAGACCTTCAACTTAAAGACCCCCCTTGCCTAAGAAGTATTGGAACTCAGATAATTGATAATAAATTGCATTTTACCCCAGTAGAATTTAGGTCTTGGGATTTATGGGGGGGGTTACCGGCAAACTTAGCAGCAATACAAGGAATAAAAGAATATATGGCTGGAGAAATTGGTGTAGAAGATGGTGAAATGATTGTTCAAAGTAAAGGGCTTCATATTTATACTTATGCTGAAGAATTAGCGAAAATCAGATGCATGAAAAGATAATTCTTGTTTAAATAATATTAAGTTTTATAAAAACATCTATAGAAAAAAATATATTTTAGAATCCTTAATCCTTCATTTCAATCTTAATATTAATGCTTTTTGGGATTCTCATCTTCATAATGTGGTGAAGAACTTTTTCATTAGCAGGCAAATCAATTAATCTTTTATGAATTCTCATCTCAAAATTATCAAAAGTTGCAGTTCCGTTACCGCAAGGAGATTTTCTTGTTGTAACTTTAAGCCTTTTTGTAGGTAAGGGCACAGGTCCGCTTAATACAATTCCTGATTTTTTAGCTAAATCTTTAATTTCATCACAAATAGTATTGAGCATCATAATATCTGTACTTTGGATTTTTATTCTTACTTTTGCCATATCTAATTTTAGATGGACATTAGTTTAAAAACCTTTTTATAGGACATAACACACATTATTAAGAGGGAATGATGGAGATTGTATTTATTCAGCTGGCAATGATTCTTTTTATGGCGTTTATTGTATCATTTATAGTTCGTGCTTTTAATCAACCAATAGTAATTGGATATATTTTTGCCGGAATGATTGCAGCAATTATGATTGAAGCAGGGTCATTTGATTTTGGAAATTCAACAGAGATAATTGGTTTATTTTCAGAATTTGGAATTGCATTTTTACTTTTTATGGTAGGTCTTCATCTAAATCCTAAAGTTATCAAAGAGATTGGAACTTCTGCTTTATTAATTGGTTTAGGACAGATAATTTTAACATTTCTTTTAACTTTTGTTGTTTCAGTGAAAATTCTAAATTTTGATTTAATTACTTCTTTTTATATTGGAATTGCTTTAGCATTTAGCAGTACAATTATTATTATGAAATTAATTTCTGATCAAAGGCAGTTAGATTCACTATACGGCAAGATTTCAATTGGAATTTTAATTATACAGGATTTAGTTGCAATTATTGTTTTGATGCTAATTTCATCGTTAAGCAATGGGGTAAACATAACATCGTTTGCAATTAGAGGATTACTTGGCGGAGCAGGATTAGTATTCTTATTATTCTTGATAGGATTTTTTATTCTCCCTAAATCGATGAAAATTATTGCGAAATCTCAGGAATTATTATTTTTATTTTCTATTTGCTGGTGTTTTATTATCGGTGCACTTTTTAGTTTAATGGGATTTTCTTTAGAAATCGGAGCATTAATTGCGGGAGTCATTTTATCTATTTCACCATATAGTATTGAGATTAGCTCAAAAATAAGACCTTTGAGAGATTTTTTCTTAATTATCTTCTTTATAATTTTGGGAATTAACATTCACATTTCAAATATTAGTGTTATATTAGTAAATGCAGTGATTTTATCTGTAATTACCTTATTGTTCAAACCATTAATTATTATGCTTTTTATGAGGGCTTTTAATTATACAAAGAGAACAAACTTTTTAGTTGGAACAACCCTTGCACAAATTTCAGAATTTTCTTTGATTATTTTAGCACTGGGAGTTTCAATCGGGCATATACAAAGCGAGATTTTATCAACATTAACATTAACATTAGTTATTACGACAATAATTTCAACATATATGATTATTTATTCAGAAAAATTTTATAGTAAAGTATCAGATTTTATTGGTATTCTGGAAAAAAAGAGTGTTAAACAAAAAATAAAAGTTACTAAAAATTATGATGCCATTCTCTTTGGATATAATCGAATTGGATTTGGGATTTTACAATCACTTAAGAGGATAAAAAAAAGATATTTGGTGGTAGATTTTAATCCTGATGTAATCACTGATTTAAAGAGGTTTAATATTCCGGGTATTTACGGAGATGCTTATGATCAGGAATTTTTAGAAGAATTGCCATTAGATAAAATAAAAATTGCAATTTCAACTATTCCAAGTTTTGAGATTAATTTATTGCTAATTAAAAATATAAGATTAATTAATCCTGAATCTATTATTATTGTGAGGGCACATCAAATTAAAGATGCCTTAGAGTTATATCAAGCAGGTGCAAGTTATGTATTAACACCTCATTTTTTAGGAGGAGAATATATTGCAAAAATGATTCAGGAAGATAAGATGGACAAAGAGACATATAAGAATGAAAAGGATAAACATATTAAAGATTTAATTAAAATTATGCAAAGGGGTAAAGACCACCCGGCAGTTGAACAGGGATAAATTTTTTAAAAGATTAGTGGTTTTAGATAGAAAGATTATACTAATTTTTACCATTTTCCGACGACAAAAACTTAAAGAGAGTAAGAAAAATTTATAAAGGAGTAAACATTTTCTAAATTAAATTAAGAGGATTTTGTTAAAACAAAAAAATTAATTTCAAGTTATAAAATGGCAAACGAATATGGTGCATCACAAATTAAGGTCCTTGAAGGATTAGAAGCAGTTCGAAAGAGACCTGCAATGTATATTGGTTCTACACATAAAGATGGCTTGCATCACTTAGTTTGGGAGATTATTGATAATTCTGTTGATGAACATTTGGCAGGATATGGTAAAGAAATCCAAGTAGTAATAAATAAAGATGGTTCTTGTACTGTTAAAGATCATGGACGTGGAATACCTGTAGAAATTAATGAAATTTATAAAATCCCTGCAGTGGAATTAGCTTTAACAAAATTGCATGCAGGAGGAAAGTTCGATAAAGATTCATATAAAGTTTCCGGAGGATTACATGGTGTTGGTATGAGTTGCGTTAATGCTTTGTCTGTAAAATTAATTGTAGAAATTCAACGAAATGGAAAAATACACCAGCAAGAATATTCAAGAGGAAACCCTACTACAAAATTAAAAGTTATCGGCGAATGCAATCCTGAAGAAAACGGAACAACGATTACTTTTTGGCCAGACCCTGAAATTTTTTCTACAATTATTTTTGATCATAAAGTTTTAGAAAATAGATTCAGGGAAATAACTTTTTTGAATGCCGGGCTAAAAGTTACTTTAAGTGATGAGAGGGATGGATTTAAAGCAGAATTTTTTGCTGAAGGAGGTTTAATGGAATTTGTAAAATGGCTAAACAGAACAAAAGAAGTTTTACATAAACCAATTTATTTTAAAAAAGAAGCCGACGATACGGTTGTAGAAGTTGCTCTTCAATATAATGAAGGCTATCAGGAAAATATATTTGGTTTTGTTAATACAATCAATACTGTTGAAGGCGGAACACATGTTTCAGGATTTAAAACCGCAGTTACAAGAGTTATCAATGATTATGTCAAGAAAAAAGGATTATTGAAATCAGATACATTAACCGGCGACGATGTTCGTGAAGGACTTACTTCTGTTATTAGTATTAAAATTGGAGAACCTCAATTTGAAGGTCAGACAAAAACAAAGCTGGGTAATTCTGAAGTTAAAGGACTTGTTGATTCGGCAGTTAGTTTATTTTTAACTGAATTTTTAGAAGAAAACCCGAATGTTGCAAAAAGGATTACAGGAAAAGCATTAGACTCGGCAAAGGCAAGGCTTGCTGCAAAAAGAGCTAAAGATTTAGTTCGACGAAAAAATGCATTTTCATTAGGAGGTTTACCGGGAAAACTTTCTGACTGTGCAAATAAAAAAGCTGAGGATACAGAAGTTTATCTTGTGGAAGGAGACAGTGCGGGGGGATGTTTTTCCGGAGAAACAAAAGTTGCCCTTGCTGATGGAAGAAATTTAAGTTTTAAGGATTTAGTTAAGGAAGATAATGAAGGAAAAGAAAATTTTTGTTATACAATTAAAGAGGATGGAAGAATAGGTATTAAAAAAATTGAAAATCCGAGAGTTACAAAAAAAGATGCTAAAGTGATTAAGATTATCTTGGATAACGATGAAGAGATAGTCTGTACACCGGATCATAAATTCATGTTAAGAGATGGAAATTTTAAAGAGGCAAAAGATTTGACAGATAAAGATTCCCTAATGCCTTTAAGAAAAAAGATTTCGCAGATAGGTGGAAGAATTACAATTGAGGGTTATGAAATGATATGGGAAAATGAAGAAAATTTGTGGAAGTTTACCCATATTTTAGCAGATGAATATAATTTAGATAAAAATTATTATGAAAAGAATCAGGGAGGATACAGACATCATATTGATTTTAATAAATTAAATAACAATCCTACTAATTTAGTGCGAATGAAAAGAGAAGATCATTTTATGTTGCATGCAGAACATTTAACTAAAACTCTTCATCGTGAAGATGTTAAAGAAAAATGCAGACAAATTAAGAAAACACAAGAGTATAGGAAAAAAATGAGCGACTGGGCAAATTCAAAAGAAGTTAAGGAAATGCTTTCTAAAAGAGCAAAAAAACAATGGCAAAATTTAGAATATAAAGAATTTATGATAGATAAATTTCTGGAGTTTTATAATTCCAACGAAGATTATCGACAGGAAAATGAACTGAGATTGAATAAAGCACAAAAAGAATATTGGGCAAAAGAAGAAAATAAAAAAAAGGCTTCTTTAAAGACAAAGAATTTTTTTAAAACTAATTTAGATGCCAAAAAGAATTTATCAAATAAAGCCAAAGAACAATGGGATAACGAAGAATTAATTATTTGGAGAAGACAAAAAACTAAAGAACAATGGACGCCTGAATTTAAACAGCAAAGAAAAGAGGCGTATAATAATACTTATTATAATACATCGATTAAATTCATGAAAGAAATTTTAGAAAAAACAGGAAAATTAGATTCTTATGATTCTGCAAGAATTGATAATAGGAATAAAAATATGTTAAGCATGAATACATTTTGCAAAAGATTCTTTGAGGATAATTATACAGGAATGTTAGAAGCTGTCAGAAATTATAATCATAAGATAAGAAGTATTGAAGTATTGAATGAAAAAATTGATGTTTATGATATTGAAGTTGCCAAAACCCATAATTTTGCTTTAGCTTCAGGAGTATTTGTTCATAATAGTGCAAGACAAGCAAGAAATAAGGATATGCAGGCAATTTTGCCATTAAAAGGTAAAATTTTAAATGTTGAAAAAGCAAACACGGCAAAAGCACTTTCAAGCGAGGAGATCACAAATATGATTACTGCAATTGGCGTCGGTGTTGGAGAACAATTTGATATCAGCAAGTTAAGATATAAAAGAATTATAATCATGACAGATGCAGATGTCGACGGTGAACATATTAAAACTTTATTATTGACTTTCTTTTTTAGATTTATGCCGCAATTAATTGAGAACGGAAATATTTTTGTTGCAATGCCCCCATTATATAGAGTAAGAAAGAAAAAAGATTATTATGTTTATACCGAGAAGGAATTAAAGAAAATTTGTGAAAGATTAGACGCAACTAATGTTACAAGGTTCAAAGGTCTTGGAGAGATGAGTGCTTCACAATTATGGGAAACTACTATGGACCCAAAAACCCGTAAATTAAAAAGAGTTTTTATTGAAGATGCTATTGTTGCGGATCAAACATTTTCTATGCTTATGGGAGACGATGTTCAAGGGAGGAAAGCGTTTATTGCAGAAAATGCAGAAAATGCAAATTTAGATATTTAAAAATGAAAAATTTTAGATATTTAAAAATTAAATATGAAGGTTTGCCAAAAGCAGGAGAGATTTATAGAAATTTTAAAGGAAGAAAATATGTTATTAACGGACTTACAGTTGATGCAGATGATAATCAGGGAAGATTAAGAATAGAATATACTTCATTAGAGGATTGTGAAAAATATAAAAGTGGAACAAGATTTTCAAGTTCACTTGAGAGATTTTGCGGAGAGAAAATAATTGATGAAGATAATAATATATTTAAGAAAGGGGATATAGTTAAAAGATTTATTAAAGTTTATCCAATAACTGATGGAGCAAAAAAATGAAAAAGAAATCAAAACTAAGTACGCCAACATGGATTATTGAAGGTTATGACTCACCTGAAGAATATGAAAAAGCAAAAGGGGTGAAAGAAAAGAAAAAAGAGGGAAAAACTTTCAAAGTAAGAAAATGCCCAAAATGCAAGAGTTATAATATTGGAGTTCAATTAATTGGCGAAGAAGGAAAAAGTGCAAAAAATTGGGAATGCCGTGAATGCAAATGGGTTGGAAAGGATGTTATGATAGAAGAATTAACAGAAGACGAGTTTATGAAATATTTAGATGAAAAAGGGGAGGAAGTGGCATAATGACAGACGAAGAGAATGAAGAAATAGAAGTAGAAATTATGGAATTCACGTTGGATGAAGATGAAATTGATGAGTTAATTGCTAAACTGATTGAACTTAAAGAAACAAAATCACAGACTTCTTTTGAAATTGATGACGAGAATGAATTAATGATTAATTATGGAGAAGATTCAGAATGCACGGAGGATGAAGAATCGGGAGAGAATGAAGAATGATAAAAGCATATTTTTTTGATTGGATGAAAACATTGGGAGATGTTAAAGATACAGCAGATATTAAAAAATTGGTTGGTTTAGAAATGAATGAGATATTACAGACAAGTTTAGGATTAAATTATTATTCAATTCAAGGATATAAAGACCAGCTTTTAGATGCTTTATATAGTGCAAAATTTTCCCTTTTTGAAGATAGTGAAAAGGTAATTAATAGGTTAAGTAATAAGTATAATTTAGCAATAGTTTCAAATGTTTATCTTGTGACAAACGACAGACTTAGAGAAACATTTCCGGAATTTATTTCAAAATTTGACATAGTAACATTTTCTTCTGAGATTGGAATAAAAAAACCAAATAAAGAAATTTTCATTCAAACATTGGATCAATTAAATAATAAAAAAGGAACAAATATTCTCCCACAAGAAGTAATGATGATTGGGGATAATTATAAAGATGATATTGAACCAGCATTAGATTTAGGAATGCAAGCAAGATTAATTGATAGAACTTATCAAAGATTGGAGGACGTCATATGACTGAAGAGCAAGAAACATTAGAGCCGACAACTCCGATTACAAAACATCCGCCAGTTGAAGAAGGGATAATTAATGCAGAAGTTTCAGAAGAGATGCGAAAAGCATACTTAGATTATGCTATGAGTGTTATTGTTTCTCGTGCAATTCCTTCAATTGAAGACGGTATGAAACCAGTTCAGAGAAGGATTCTTTATGCTATGCATCAAATGGGTTTAAAACCTACAGGACAAACAAAAAAATCAGCGAGGGTTGTTGGTGAAGTTATGGGTAAATATCACCCTCATGGAGATAGTTCTATTTATGAAGCAATGGTTAGAATGGCTCAAAATTTTTCATTGAGATACCCTTTAGTTTATGGCCAGGGTAACTTTGGTTCTATTGACGGTGATTCTCCCGCAGCAATGCGTTATACTGAAGCAAAATTACAAAAATTAAGTTTTGAATTATTAGAGGATATTGAAAAAGAAACAGTTCAATTTGTTCCAAATTATGATGGCAGTGTCGAGGAACCTTCATTACTTCCGGGAAAATTGCCGGCATTAATGCTTAATGGTGCTACAGGTATTGCAGTAGGTATGGCTACAAATATTCCTCCACATAATTTAACAGAAGTTTGTGATGCGATTATTGCGAATATTGAAAATCCGGAAATTACTATTGACGAACTTTGCAAAATTATTACCGGCCCGGATTTTCCTACAGGTGGACTTGTTCAGGGTAATATGAGTGAATTATACAAAACAGGAAAAGGAAAATTAATTATGAGGGGAAGGATTTCTACTGAAACAATAAAGAAAAAAGAAGCAGTTATTATTACTGAAATTCCTTATATGGTTGATAAGTCGGTATTAATGACTTCAATTGCAAAATTAGTTACTGATAAAAAACTTAAAGACATATCTGGTTTAGTAGATGAATCTTCAAAAGGAAAGATTAGAATTGTTATAGAGCTGAAGAAAGATACAGATTCAAAATATGTTATTAATTCTTTATATAAATATACAAGACTTCAGGAATCATTTGGAGTTAATTTTTTAGCATTGGTTCAGGGTAAACCTAAGATTTTAACATTGAAAGATGTTATGGAAGAATATGTCAGGCATAGAAAAATAATTATTACAAACAGATCTAAATTTGAATTAAAAAAAGCTAAAGAGAGGTTAGAGATTGTCGACGGCTTAATGATTGCTCTTCAGGATATTGACGGTGTAATAGCATTAATTAAAGGGTCAAAAAATAAAGCAGAAGCAGCTGAAGGGTTGATTCAGAAATATAAACTTTCATTAAAACAAGCTGAAGCAATTTTAGAAACTAAATTACAAGCACTTACTTCTTTGGAAGTTGAAAAGTTAAAAGCAGAACAAACAGAATTAAAATTAAAGATTCAGGAATTAGAGAAAATTTTAGGAGATATTAAAGAGGTATTAAAGATTATTAAAAAAGAAGTTGAGAACTTAAAAGAAAATTATGGGGATAAAAGAAAAACAACTGTTCTAAAAAGAATTGGAGAATTTTCGGAAAAGGATTTGGTTCAAGAGAAAGAAGTTGTTGTAACTGTTACTGATAAAGGTTATTGCAAAAGAATGGATGTGCAAACATATAAGGAGCAAAAAAGGGGAGGCAAAGGAGTTATTGGAAGCAACCTTTCTACAGATGATTATGTCAAACAATTAATTACTTGTTCAACTCATGATAATTTAATGTTCTTTACTACACGTGGAAGAGTATTATGGTTAAAAGCTCATGATATTCCTGCAGCAGAAAGGTACAGTAAAGGCAAAGCAATTGTTAACTTATTAAATTTAAGAGATGAAAGGGTTACAAATGTTATTTCAGTTAAAAATTTCAACGAAGATTTATTCATGGCTACTCAAAAAGGGCTGGTTAAAAAAATTGCATTAAGCCACTTCTCAAAACCAAGAGCTTCAGGAGTTAAGGCGATTAATTTACCATTAGATAATTCTGATGTTTTAATTGGTGTTAATGTTGTTAAAAAAGGTCAGGAAGTTTTACTTGCGACTAAAAAAGGTCAGGCAATTAGATTTAACAGTAATGATGTTCGGGCAATGGGCAGAGCGAGTTATGGGGTTACAGGAATCAAACTTGGAAAAGGAGATGAAGTTGTGAGTTTAGAAGTTTTAGATACTGCTGCAATATTAACTATCAGTGAAAATGGATATGGTAAAAGAACTGCTATTGAAGATTACAGAAAAACTGCAAGAGCAGGCAAAGGTGTGATTAATCTTAAAGTGACTGATAAAACTGGAAAGATTGTAACTACTGTCGCTGTAAATGATGAAGATACTATTATTATTACAACTGCGAAAGGAATTGTTATTAGAACTACATTAAATAATATTCGGGTTATGGGTCGTGCAACACAAGGGGTGAGAATTGTTAAACTTGCCGAGGGAGATAAAGTTACAGATTTAATTAGAGTTTTAGATGCAGAAACGGATATTCCTCAAACTCCTGAAAAAAATCCAACATTGGAATAGTTTTATTAATTTAGCACATAAATCTTTATAAATAATTAATGAAATGTAGAAAACATGAAACATTCAACAATTTATTCTTTTTTAGGCAAACCTAATTCTTGTAAATTTCCAGTTGCGGATATTTCTTTAACAGAACATCCAGAAAAATTATTAGAAAGAATTGAAAATGGTGAACCGCTATATGAAGTTATTCCTGGTTATGAAAAAGGTTTTCCTTTAAGGTTTGGATATTTTTCAGGAATTGAAGCAATTATAACTCCAGATATTATTTTTGTTAATAAAAAAGGACCAACACAAATCGGGAAGATTTTAATTGCTCCGTCAAATGTTATTCCTCGTAAAAATCTTGAAGAGAAATATAAAAAAATGCGTCAGGTTCAAAAACAAGGAATAGAACAGCTTGATAGAAAACAAAAAATAATCCTTGAACAGGAATTAAGAAATTATAAACAAATATTACTACAAAAAGCCAAAGAGTACTATGCTAAAAGTTGTTCAATCAGAAGTCCATTAGATGACGGAACATTTATTTTAAAAGAGGATCAATTATAATTCTAATGGAAAAAAGATATTATTTTTTTGCAAAGGCAAATTCATGCCAAACTCTTTCTTTAAAGATTAGGTTAAAAGATTCAGAATTTGTAACAAAAGGTTTGATTAAATCAATTGAAAACGGGGAAGCATTGCACAATGTTATCAAAAATTATCCTCAGGGATTTAACTTAAAGTATGGATATTTTTGTACGAATGATACAATGACCGAAGGTAATGATACATATATAAAAGAAGGAGAAGAAGCAAGTCCCCCTAGAATAAGTAAAATTTATATTGCTCCATCAATACAAAAGGTTCAAAGAAAAGATTTAGAAAAACAATATTTTGAACAATTTGGTGAGGGAGAAGAAAATTTTGAGAAGACTAACAGGGAAAAGGATAAGCTTTTGGAATTGTTGTCTTCGCCAGCACAGGAATTTTATAAAGAGAGTTGTGCGATTATAAGACCGATTAATGAAGATGTTTTTGTTTTAAATGAAGAACAAGTGGGATACAAGAAGGGTTTATCTCTTGCAGAAAGATTGAACAGATTATTATAATTTTAAATATAAATATTTATAAATTTTCAATATATACTATTTTTATGCGATTAGATAAAGATTTGGAAAATTTTGATGACACAAATGGTGAATCTTTTATGAGTTTTGAATATTCTAATAATCAAAGTTGCAGAAAGGGTTATGAAGATTTAGGAGAAAGTTATATTGGGAGTTGCAACTGCAGGAAAGGAATTTGTTCTTATAAAAAAATTGCCGAAACAGATCTTTCTTTGGGGTTTGACCAACCTAGTGAAAAAACAGTATTTTATAGTTGTAATAATTGTAATAGAATAACTTATCAGATTCTCAGTGTTACAGGGTATTATCCTGATAAACCAGTGAGAGAATACACTCCTGCTATTTCATTAAATCAAAATTTAACACGAGAAGAAGTTATAGAGATGGCAAAAGAAAAGAGGGGTAGAATTTATGATTTTGAGATTAAAGAACAAATTGAAAAAAGAAAATCCAAAAAATAATTAGTTATGAGATTATCTTTTTTGATTTTTTAAGTCTTCTAAAATTTCTTTTAATGTATTTGCTTGTTCAGGCTTTTTATCAGGTCGCAGTGCAGTAAATCTGGGGAATCTTAAAGCTAATCCTGAATTATAGTTTGGAGATTTTTGAATTTCCTGATATGTTACTGCTACAACAATTTTTGGTTCAATTGTTACATTCTTGCCTTTTTCTGTGATTATGTAAGGTTTTAATTTTTCAGTTAATTCTTTGAAAGAAACATTTCCTGATTCTGCTGTTTCTTTTTCTTTTATTCCTGTTCCGACTTTTCCAATTTCTAAAAACTTTTCTCCATCCCAACATGAAAGTATAAAACTTGAAAGCCATCCTGAACGCTTGCCTGTCCCGTATTCTGCTCCGGTTATTACTAAGTCCAAATCTTTTTCTTCTGGCTTTACTTTTATCATATTTCCTACACGCCTTCCCGGACGATATTCTGCATCCATTTTTTTCATCATTATTCCTTCCTGATTATTTTCCAGTGCCTGATTATAAAATTCCATTGCTTTTTCTTCGTCATCAGTAATTATTTGTTTTGATGCAATTATTTTATAAGGTGTGTCTTTTACAATTGATCTTAAAAGTTTACTTCTTTTTTCAAAAGGTTCGTCTAATTGAGATTTTCCTTCTAAATATAATATGTCAAAAACATTAACTTCTACCGGAAGTTCTTTTTGCAACTTTTCTATGTTATGTTTACGTCGTATTCTTTGGCTGATTGCCTGAAACTCAGTATATTTTTTTGTTTTCTTGTCATATCCTACAGCCTCAGAATCTAAGATAAAAGTTTTTCCTTTTACATATTGATTTACATATTCTACTACTTCAGGGAATTGTGCTGTAACATTTTCCAAGCTTCTTGTAAATAGAGTTATCACTTCATCATTTTTGTGAATTAGTAATCTAAATCCATCATATTTATATTCAATTATGCAGGGTTTACCAACGACAGCAAAACCTTCTTTTGGGTTAACTGCTTTTTGTGCGAGCATTGCTTTAATGGGTTTTCCTATTTGCAAGGAGACTTTTTCTAATTCGTTTATTTTTCCTTGCCTTGCAATTTCTAATACTACAACTAAATCATTTGATTTATCTATTGCTTTTTGGATGATTTCTGAAACATCTTTATCTTTTTTAAAAAAAGCTAAAGCTAAGGCATCTCTTATTGTACTTTCCTGAATTCCTATTCTTAAATCACCAATCAGACTTCTTGTGATATATTTCGCTTCTAAAGGATCTGCTGAAGTTAATAATTCTGTGATGATTCCTAATTTTTTATTTACAGTTCCTTTTCCTTCCAAACTAGGTAATTTTCTTAAATTTTCTAACACTTTTGTAGTTGTTAAGATATGTGAGTTGAGTGTTGATTGTTTTTTATGCAAGGTAAATTTTTCTGCGACTTCCCCTAAATCTCCAAGCATTTTCCATTCGTGAATAATTTTTTTTATTTCTGTTCCTGTTGCTTTTGATATGGCCTTAATTACTAATTGATTGCTTATCCCAATTTTTCGTTCATCATATTCAGGATAAATCTTTCCCATCAATAAGTAAATTACTTCGCTGTCGTCTTTAGGCAATACTTCAAAAAATTTTGATAAGATTTCTACTTTCTCCAAACGTTTTGTTGTTGAAGAAAGTTCCTCATATAATTTTGCTAATTTTTGATATCTCATTTTCCTCTTAATTTATAATTGATAAATAAAGTATATAATACTTATCACTTAGTGATTTGCATTTTATTTTAATTCAATTTAATAAAATTCAAATGTGTTATATAAAAATTTATAAATAATAATCTGTTAAAATGGATATGATACTTGAAAAAATAGTTTTTGATTTAAGTGGAACAAAAGTTCAGATAAATACTCTGCAATGCCAAAAAGTAGAATCTAATAGATATATCGTTGAAACAGTGGTTGAAGACCAAGAGAATGCCATAACATCATATATTCATTATGATACTATTCAAAAAAGATTTATAGAGATGCCAGATGGAATTCAAATTTTAGGATTATCAAAAAAAGAAGAAAATCAATTTGCAAAAAATTTAAGCATTACTTATAGTGCATTATTGGATAACGGTCAAATTTCTCTTCCGCAATAATTATTTTATTCGTATATCTATTGATTAAATGTACAATCTTTGGGTTTTTTATCTTCACGCATTCTTAAAAATACCGGGGCTCTTAGGATTTTATCTTTAGTAAATTCCAAATATTTTATTTCTCCTACAAGTTTTGGGGATATCCATCTTGCGTTTATATTTTTCAAGTTTTTAACCGGAGAATCTGGAATTATTATTTTTGACATTTTTTTAAATATTTGCTGTAAAAATTTTTCTGTAAATCCTGTTCCTACTTTTCCTACATATCTTAATTGACCATTATCATAAAGCCCTAACAAAAATGCAGAGATAATTCTTTTTTCCTGAGTAAAACCAATTAAGACACAATCCACTGATTTGAAGAATTTTATTTTTATCCAGTCTGAAACTCTTGCGTTAGGGGAATATTTACTTTCTAAATTTTTTCCAACAACTCCTTCCCCTTTTTTAGAGGTTATTTCTTTCCATAACTTTTTTCCATCCTGAGTAAATGGGATAATCTCTATTCTTTTATCTTCTTTTATAGTTTGAGCTAAAATCTTTTTTCGTTCTTTTAATGGATAATTGATTAAATTCTTTCCATCTTTCATTAATATATCAAAAACAACAAATGTTGCAGGAATTTCTTTGCTACGTAATTCTATTAAAATTTCTTTTTCTAATTGTTCTCTTTTTTGCAGAAGATTGAAATTTGGCATTCCATCTTTTCCATAAACAATTATTTCTCCATCAAGGATACAAGAACTATTTACATTTTGCCGGAAATTGAATTCAGGGTATCTTTTTGTTATATTAATGCCTCTTCGATTAATTAATTCAATTTCCTTATTGATATAACAAATTGCTCTGGTTCCGTCAAGTTTTGGTTCAAAAATATAATTTGGTTTATCTAAGTCATTTTTATCTCCGCGTTTACATAACATCGGCTGGATTTTCATTTTATGCTTGCCTTTAATGCTTCAACTAAATTTGGATGAAAAATTTCTTTTGAGGATTTTTCTATTATTTTTATTGGTTTATGTTTGATTGCCTGAAGCAACTTTTCAGAAAAAGTATCTTTAAATTCTTTCATTTCTAATTCTTCTTCATACATTTGATTTACAATTTTTGTCCCTAATTCAATTTCTTCTTTTTTTAATTTTGGAATTTCTTTTAATTCTTCTATTTTTGAGATGCTTCTTATTTCGTTTTCATAATTTAAAGTGTTTAAAATCATTCCAGTTTTATAGGGTTTAATCAGGCAAATATGTTCTTTTTCTCTCAGGATAAAACGACCAATTGCGACTTTTGCAGTGGTCTGTAAAATTGTTTTTAATAAAAAATATGCCTTTTCCTTTTCTTTTGAAGGAACCAAGTAATAATGATCATTAAAATAGATTGGGTCTATTTGTGAAAAATCAACAAATTTTAAAATTTCAATTATGGAACTTTTTTTTGATTTTAATTTTTCTATTTCTTCTTTTGAAAAAACTTTATATTTATTTTCACCAATTTCAATTCCTTTAACAACGTTTTTCCAATCAACTTCTTCCTTGCATTTGCTACAGATTTTTTTGTAATTTAAAGGCTGTTTACATTTATCATGTAGCATTCTAAAATTGACTCCTTTTGCTTCAACTGCAGAATATAGTTTGACAGGTATACTAACTAATCCAAAATTTAAAGTTCCATTCCAAATTGATTTCATAGATTTGTTTTCTTAAATTTTATATTTTAGAAATAATTCATTTACTTTTTTCCAATTGATGATATTGAAAAAAGATTCTATGTATTCGTTTTTTCTATTTTGATATTTTAGGTAATATGCATGCTCCCAAAGGTCTATTACTAAAAGGGGAATTTTTCCATGGGTAATCGGATTTTCATGTCCGGAAGTGTTTAATATTTTTAACTGGTTGCCGTCTAAGACTAACCATGTCCAACCGCTTCCAAAAACATTCATTGCAGATTTTGTGAATTCTTCTTTGAAATTTTCAAAAGTTTGAAAAGTTTTATCAATTTCATTAAAAATTTCTCCTTTGAAAATTAATTTTTTTGTTAGTATACTCCAGAAGAAAGTATGATTTAAATGACCCCCTCCATTATTTTTTACAGATTCTCGAATTTCTTCAGAAACATCTTCCAGACCTTGAATTAAACTTTCAATGGGCTTATCTTGAAGTTCAGGATAATTTTTTAATGTTTGATTTAACTTTAGGATGTAAGAAGCATGATGTTTATCATGATGGATTTTCATTGTTTTTTCGTCAATAAATGGTTCTAAGGAATCATACTTATATGGTAGAGGAGGTAATTCATACGCCATTTAATTATTACAAAAAAGATTATTAATTAGATTGTTACGAATAGATTCTTAGCTAAAGCATAATTTGTAATTATTTACTCTTCCATGAAAGGAACCCCTTGGTTCCCTTCAACCCTCCTCGAAGTCTGGAAGGGTGGCATCTTTTTGAGCCTCCTGGGATGCCACATGGAATGTGAACCCCTTGGTTCCTTCAGAAAATTTGGAGAATTAAATTTTCTGGAACTTCAAAAGGCGATACTTTTGAAGTCTTTAACCCTCCTCGAAGTCTGGAAGGGTGGCATCTTTTTGAGCCTTCTTGGATATCACATGGAATGTGAACCCCTTGGTTTCCTCAGAAAATTTGTAGAATTAAATTTTCTGGGACTTCAAAAGACGATACTTTTGAAGTTTTTAATCTTCCTAGAATTGCGGTTCGGTGGCATCTTTATGAACATCCTTGGATACCATAGATAGTAATTTGTTATTAATCTAAATTATTTACTTTTCCATAATCCATGCAAATTACAATATGCTCTTGCAGAAATTGGTTTAAAGCAAAACTCTGCTTCGGGTTTTATTCCTGGTTTTAAGAAAACTTTTGAAACTTCTCCTTTTTCTCCTGTTGCTTCAATCCATTCAATATAATGTTTTTCTTCCATAGGGTGTTCAATTGAGCCTACCTTTACAATATTTTTTTTAATTATTGGAATATGTTTTTCAATAGAAGCATCCATAGTATTTTCTTTTTGAAGAACCATGTTTTGATTGCAACACACGAGTGTTCCTTTTCCGTCATGTAAAACTTCTACAATATTTCCGCAAACATTACACTTGTAAATTTCTTTTTTATTTGTCATTTAATTCTAATAGGATGCTATCTATGTTTTTAAAATTAATATTCTTCACATCTAAGTTGAAAAAATGCCTGTTCATGATTACATGAAGGGCATTTTAATGGGGCTTCTTTTCCAGTATGTGTATAACCACATTCTCTGCAGACCCACTCTTTTTCTTTAGATTTTTTAAAGATAGTTTCTTTTTCTAATTCTTTTAATAATTTAATATATCTTTCCTCATGATGCTTTTCTGCTTTTGCTATTGCACTTAATCTTATTGCAATTTGATGCAAACCTTCTTCTTTTGCAATTTTTGCAAATTCGGGATACATTGAAGAATGTTCATAGTGTTCTCCATTAATTGCAGATTTTAAATTTTCAATTGTTGTATCATAGGTTGTTGGAACTTCTGACTCTACAATAATTTTTTCATTATCACTTAATTTTTCTTTTAATTCCTGAATATGTTCAAATAATCTTTTTGCATGAGTTTTTTCATGCTCGGCTGTTTCTAAGAAAATTGCAGAAATTTGTTCATAACCTTCTTTAGAAGCAATTTTTGCATAAAAAGTATATCTGTTTCTTGCCATACTTTCACCAATGAAAGCTTTTGTTAAATTTTTTAATGTCCTCTCCATAGAAGATTAAATTATTTTTCTTTTATATACATTTTGGAGAATGGATTTTTATGGTCTATTTATTTCTTTTTTCTATAAGGAAAATCACAAGCAGGAGTCCAATAAATATGAATTAAATCATAGAAACATTTTAGATATACTTCTTTTAATGCCTCATATTCTTTATTTGTATTTACTTCTTTTGCTTTTTCTACAATATCAGCAGAAAGTTGTTTTAATTTAGCCTTCCGTCCTTCTTCTTGAAACCCGATTCCAAGATATCTTTCACCAAAAGGTTTTGCAGTTTTATTAATTTTTTTTAGCCATCTGGATTCTTCAAGATTGTTATCAATTGTTTTTGTCATTTCTTTTAGAACAAAAGTTTGTTTAAAAATCTTATTTGATAAATGGGATAAATTTATCACTTTATACCGAGAAATTTGAAAATATTATCTGAAGAATTCTTTGGAAAAAATTGGAAAGATTTCTTTATGGCTAGAACCATAGTTGTATAACAAGGCTTCTTCACAATGATAAAATATGTCTGATAATTGAAAATAATCTTTTTTTATTTTTGATTGCTTTGCTTCTTTGATTATGTCGCCTGCAAGTATTTGAAACGAATTTTCGGCATCTTTTTCTGAAATAACATTTTTACAAACTTTATTTTTAATATCAAAAAGTTCACCCCATAATTCATCAATTGTTTTTGTCATAAACATAAAATGCTAAATTCATTTAAAAAGATTTATCTCATTTTCAACAACAATCCAGCGAATCATTTTACCTGATTCAAAATTCTTTAATGAACCATCAAGCAAAATTTCACAAGAGAGATTTTCTTTAATTTTTTCCAGCGAAGGACAAGTACTGTCATCTTCAAAAACATCAAGATAAATTAATTCAAAATTTTTGTGTTTTCTTAAGTGAGGTTTTAAAAATAAAAAATTTTCATAAAAATATTCTGAATTTGGAAATCTTTTTGTTAGATCTAAATCAAGATTAACCTCCTCTAATAATTTTTTTACAGAATTACTTATTTTTACAAGAGTATTGTAATTTTTATATTTGATATTCCCAACAGGAATCATTTTAAAGAATTATTTTTTCTATATATTTTTACAACTTCTCTATCTTCTTTATAAGCTCCAAAAATTTCCCCTAACTCAACTTCATAAAGAGGATAAACATTTTCTTTTAGAAAAGAAATAATCTCTTCATTTTTAGTTTTTATGCCATCTTTTAAGATTTTTTCAAGCATTTTAGCACTTACATATGCATGAGATTCACTAAATAAACCCATTTTATTTTCCTCTTCTTTTTTCAATTTCAGTAATTTTCTCTTGATTAAAGATATCATATTTTCCAGAACAATACTTTATTTCTCCTGTTCCAGATTTATCATTTCTAATTGCCAATATATCTTCTGTTTTAACAGATAAGTTTAATGATTTACGACCATACAGAACTACATGGACTAAAACCCCCTCTTCATAAAAATCTGTAATCTTCCGAACAATGAGGTCATTATATTCTCCCCCATTATCATTGAATCCAAATGCGATAGAATCTCCTTTTGAAAGATTATCAATAGATTTCATCCTTATTTTCCTCTTCCTTTTCCTGCTCTTACACTTGGTCTAACTTTTGACATTGGGCTCTTATTTCTTAATCCTCTTGATTTTTTCGCAGCAGATGTTAAACCTCTTTGAGGTCTTTTTGTATTTGCCGGTTTAGTTATCCAATTAATTACGTTATCATTTTTAATTTCAGGTCTGGAAGGGTCAACACAAATTACTTCGAAAAAATAGTTTATACCATCTTTACCAATCATGTAAGAATTTAATACTTCTAAATTTGTGAATTTTTTTGCAACTCTTTGTTCTGCAATCCATTTATAACTCATCTTAAGAGTTTTTCTCGTATGCATTCTTTTACTTCTTCTTCCTTTGGTTGGTCTTGGTCTTTTATGTCCCCCTCTTTCTATTTTTACTCTAATTATTACAAATCCTTTTTTGTCTTTATAACCTAAAGCTCTTGCCCGATCTAATCTTAATGGTTTATCCATCTTGGTGAAAACATTTAATTTTCTCCATTCCACCATTCTTTCTCTAAGAGTTTTTGCGTCGGGTTTTTTCCAGGCTTCTCTTAGATAATGATATAATCCTTTTACCATGAATTACTTAAGAAAATGTTTACTTAAAAAGCTTACTATCTGTAAAAAATTTGCATCTTAAACAGTGATGTGAATTTATTGATTAAAATTTTATATAAATTATAGACGATATAAACTTTTTTTAAGGAAATTTTAAAGATAATAAAAAATAAAAATTACAAAAAAATAAAAATAAAAATTAAATATTTTCTAAAATTAAAAAATTTAAAATAAATTTATTTAATTTTTAAAATATTTTGAAATGAACTAAATTTAATTGGAAATAATTGTTTTGAAAATAATTTAATGGATTATAAAATCTCTAACTACCAATTTCTAGATTTACATATTCGGTAAGCGAGATAACTATTATGGGCTTATTTTTTGAAGATTTCCAATTAAGATTTTTATTTAAAACTCACTTCTTTGTTTCTCTTTTCCTTCTAAAACCTTTTATTTGCCTAAAAAAACATTTATCTAAAAAATCAATAAAATATATCCTCTAATTTAATTATTTAAACTATAAATGACTAAACTCACGCAACTCTCACTTTTTGCTTAATTTTTAGACAAATTTTAACCAAAAAATCAATTTTTTTATAATTTTTATTTAAAATTTCAAAGAAGTTTAAAGGTTTATGAGGAAATTATCGATTTTTTAAAAATCTTTGATCCTTGACCCATTTGCAAGCTTATTTTAATTTGTTTATTGGAGCATTCGGTTTTTTTTAAAATTAAAAATTTTTAATTAATCAGAAGTTTTATAAACCATTATTTCGTGAGTTTTTTAACCTGCGAGTTAATCGCGTAGAGCGGGAAAAACTTTTCTCGTTAAGATATAAAATGAAATCAAAAACATTAATCGAAAAACATTTACAAAAGAAAACTAATTCAGAATTAGTTGAAACAATTATTTTAGCAAAAAAAAATCCTGAATGGCAAAGAGTTGCCGGAATTTTATCAGGTCCGCGAAGAAAAAGATTAGATTTAAACATTAAAGATTTAGATACTCGGACAGTTGAAGGAAAAACATTAATTGTTCCTGGAAAAATTCTTTCTTTAGGCGAAATTCATAAAAAATTTAAAATTGCTGCATTAAGTTTTTCTGAAAAGGCTCATGAAAAATTATTAAATGCTAAATGCGATGCTACAACTATCCTTGAAGAAATTAAAAAGAATCCAAAAGCAAAAGATATTGAGGTTTTAACACAATGAGTATAAAAATTATTGACGGAAAAGATGCAGTTTTGGGAAGATTGGCTAGTTTTGCTGCAAAAGAAGCATTAAAAGGTTCAGAGATCGTTGTTGTTAATTCTGAATCAGTAATAATCTCAGGAAATCTACAAAATATTCAACAAGAATTTCACGAACAAAGAAGCAGATTTGGGCATAGTCAAAAAGGACCAATACATCATAAAGCTACTGATAAGATGGTCAAAAGAGTAATCAGAGGAATGATCCCTAACTACAGAGAAGGAAGAGGAAGAGAAGCATTTAAGAGAGTTAAATGTTATATTGGAATACCAAAAGAATACCAAGACGTTGAAAAAATCAAATTAAATCATCAAAGACCCAGAAAATTTTCGAGGGTTAATGAATTTTTAAAATAAAATGGCAATTGAAACAAAATACAAGAAAGTAGTTAAATCAGGCAAGAGAAAAAGAGCTGTTGCCAGAGCAGTTTTAACAGAAGGCAAAGGTCAAATAATGATTAATGACAAAAATTATAACTATCTACATATTTTTGATAAACTTAAAATCGAAGAACCATTAAGAATTGCTTTGAATGTTTTAGGAGAAATTAATTTTAATGCTAACATCGAGGTTAAGGGGGGGGGAGATAAAGGACAAATCGAAGCTGCACGTCTTGCACTTGCTAAGGGAATCGTTGAATTTACAAAATCTGAAGAACTAACTAAAGCATATTTGGAATATGACAGAAATTTACTTGTAGCTGACGTTAGACGAAAAGAAGCATATAAACCCGGAGATTCAAAAGCTAGAAGTAAAAGACAGGCTTCTAAGAGATAGTTTTTTAGAAAAAATTTTTTAATTAATTTTTTAAGTTTTTAAAATCCGTTTTTGAAGCAAAAGAATTTTCAAATAAATTCCATCTAGTTTCCATTGAATTATAAAAATAGGTTGTAGACACTTGATTAGCACCTAATTTATAACGTCGTGGACGAATCCCTTCCTGTAAATAATAATAATGATTTAATATGGTTGGCAAATTTTGACCAGATTCAATTTGACAAAACCTCCTATGAGATGATGAAAAATCAATCTGTGGAAAATTATTTTTTGCACCCAAATAAATTACCCTGCAAGTTTCATATTCATTTAATAATTTTTTATCAAATTTTTTTTCTACAAGATCTCCAAGCATGCCATCATGTCCGCCCCTAATTCCATTTTTTAAAAATTTACCATATGTATCAGCAGCATCTACTAAAAATGCCAAAAGCATTGCATCAACACCATAATATTTTCCGATGGTAAGTAAGCAGCCATCATCACAGCCCCCAGGACCTACTTTTCTTCGAATAAATAAATTTTGAGCATTTTGAATTGGCTTTTCAGAATCAATAATAATTTTTAAAGCAGTATAATTCATTATCTCTTCTAAAGAATGGGGTTTGTCTGCCAAATCACGTTCAGTTAATCCATGATCATATAACATTTTTAAATCGACGGGATATTCATCCCCATACCCCAAAGCCCAATTTTCTCCCTTTAAATTTTTTGGAAACATTTGAAGAGTTTTTTCTCTCCAAAATCCTGAATCCATTCTTGCAGCTAAAGCAGCACCCCTAAATGTGTCTTTACAAATTTTTATTGGATAATATTTTAAAAATTCAGCACCCAAAAGGGGTTCTCCTTTTTTATTAACTAACAGATTATTTTCATCATTTAATAAAGCAGTTAAACAATCTTTAATTTCATAAATTAAATGTTCTCTTTTTTCTCGATGTTCAGAGGGATTCATTCCTAAAGTTAAAATAATATCTTCTTGAGTTAAACTCTGTGACTCCTTAATTAGATTTAATACTTTATCATATCCTTTTTGATTAAATCTTTTACCTTCTACTCTTTTTTTCTGATATTCTTGCAAACTCTTTTTCAGACCTATAAAATTTCTATGTAATTCATGAGCATGACCTAATATTGTCTGAGGATATAAAACATCCTTAACATCATCTCTTAAAGGAGCATCAATATATTCCAAACAATCACAAAAATCCAACAAGATAATTTCTTTTAACTTCCCACTTACCATCTTAATACTCCTAATTTAACATAAAACTCACTGCAGAATTCTTTTACATTAGCACACACCTCACCATTGTGTTTCACAATATTTAAATAAATCAATAGTATAAAAACATTCGTATTTTAAACAATTTTTATTCCTAATTTTTCCAGTTTATCCTGAACATGGTTAAATAATATTGAAGATACAAGAGGTTTATGTGTCCCTTCATGTGTTTGATTATTAAATTTGATCTTCCCTAAATAAGTAAAATTGGTTAATATTTTTTTTAAACCATTGACAGATAGACCATGTTTTTTTGATAATTGCGTTAAACTAATTCCTGAATTTAAAAATTCTTCAAAGATGTCTTCTACTTCTTTTGAATTCCCGGCAGGGATTAATTTTTTATTTTCGATGTTATAACCAAATGGTGCACGGGACATTAAATTTCCGTCAGTTGCTTTTTTTATCATTCCTTTTTTTTGTGTTTCTCCTCGTAATTCTGAATGTTTTCTAAATGTTTCCAGCAATTTCCAGTTAGTTTTATCTTGTATATACTGTTTAAACAGCCCTTCGCTACTTGGGGCAAATGCATAACAAATATCACAAAGAATTTCCTGGAATTTTTCTTTATTTTGTTCTGATTGATAACCACATTTAATGCATTCTTTCATAAAAAACACCATTTTGCTGTTTAAACAGCTGTTTAAAACACCTTATTTAGAGAGAATAATTCTTGCAAATTTAAATAACTTAGTATTTGCCCAAATTGAAACAATAATCACGAAATGTAAAGATTCTTAAAGGGTCATTTTATATTCTTTATAAGAGAAATATCTCTACATAAAAGTAGAATGGAGGAATAAGAAAAAATATGGCAGACGATTTAATTGCTCAAGATATCGAGCAAACACAAGAATCCATGAGGGATTCTTCTGAAAGAGAAATGTACAAAGCTAAATGCACTGATTGCGGTGCTCAATGTGAAGTACCATTTAAACCAACAGAAGGTAAACCAGTTAGATGCCAAGATTGTTTTAGGAAAAATAAACCTAGAAGAAGTTTTGGCGGTGGCGGAAGAAACTTTAGTGGTGGTGGAAGAAGCTTCGGTGGCGGAAGAGACAATTTCAGAAGCAATCGAGAGATGTACGATGCGACTTGCGCTAAATGCAACAAAAAGTGTCAAGTTCCATTTAAACCAAGTGGAAATAAACCAGTACTTTGCAAAGATTGCTACGTAAGAAAAGATTAAATGTAATTTAATCTTAAAATTTATTTTTTTATTTTTATTCTTCTTTAGAGGTTTTATCAGGAGGATTTACCTGATAAAAAAGTTCAGAGTCAATAATTGGCTTATGTTTTCCATCATAAAGCTTGCCTCGATATTGAATTTTACCGATATAAACGGGATTTTTTACAATTTGATAAAAGGTTGAAGTTGAAATATTGAACTTTTCGCAAATTTCTTTGTAACTTATATTTTGGGCCCACATCTCAAAAATTTCAATTATTTTTTGAGCATTTGTAGGGTCTAAAACGAGTTTTTTGTTGGCATAGGTATAACCTAGCGGAGCACGAAATAAAGCTTCTCCAAATTGAATCTTTCTGTCAAATGCTAATTCAACTCTTTCCTTTACCATTCCACGCTCTAGTTGGGCAAATACACCAATAATTTGAAAAAATGCTTCTCCCATTGCAGAGGTCGTATCAATTTGCTCGGTAACAGAGGTAAAGTTAATATCTTTTGATTTTAAGTCATCTAAAACCATGATCAAATCTTTTAACTTTCTTGAGAAACGATCAATTTTGTAAACTAAGATTATATTAAATTTATTTTCATCTGCATCACGCAGTAAAAGTTCTAAAGCAGGCCGATTTAAACTACCTGCAGAATATCCGGCGTCTTTGTAAACTTTAAAGACTTCCCAATCTCGTGCATTGCAAAAAGATTTGCATTTATCTATCTGAGCTTCTACGCTTAATCCTTCTTTTGCTTGTTCTTCAGTTGAAACACGCGAATAAATCGCCACTTTTGGATGATTTTGAGAATTAGAGTCCATTTTAGAGGTTCCAGAGCGTGCACTTAGGTGAGTTTTTTCCATGAAGGGTTCCCTTACAACAATTATATTATAGCCTTATTGGAAAAACTATATAAATTTTACGCATTTTTAGCCCTTTAAAACTTAAAATTTTCAAAAAAGTTATTAAAAGATCAAAATATTGTGTACTAAGGTTAGGTTAATGAAAACTCTAAGGGTTTAGAAGATTCAAGAGAGGAAATTATTTTAATTAACTAGAAAAAATTAAAAGATAGTGCACTAAGGTTAGGTTAATGAAATTACAAAATCAATTATTTTCAGAAAATTGAAAGATTTCAGATTAGAAAAATCGTTTAGATTCCTCAATAAATGGGCGTTTAAACAGCTGTTTGCTTAATAAAATTATAATGAAAGACCCTTTAGGATTATTAACTTAGGTTAGGTTAATGAATATCATTTTATTCCAAAAACAACCTCCTTTTTTAATATTTAAGGCTCATATAATTTCTTGGAAACTCAAATATTCTTTAAAACAAAATTCTTGAGCAGGAGCAAATAAAGTTTATTAATAGCAACTTTTCAATGATTGGCAGGTCTTTTTGCTTTAATAAAAATCTATAGATAATCTAAATAATTTTTCTACCAGAAGCTAATCTTCAACAGGGTTTAACCTCAAAATTTTAGTGTGGATAAAGTTAAAGTCTGACTCTTTCAAAGATTTATTTGAATTAATTTATATCTTTTCAGATAGACAGAAATTAATAATAAAATTTTTTAAAATTACATTTTGATAAATTAAACAAAATGAATTTAAACAGCTGTTTAAACAGCCGTTTAACCTGTTTAAAGAGGGCATTTATCTTCTATTATTGAACTAAAAGATTATTCAAACAAAAAAATTTAATTTAATAAATCAAATATTAAAAATTATAAATTTATTCACTTAGGTTAGGTTCATGAATAGGATTGAAATTGAAGAATTTTATCTTGCTAAAGAAGATTTTTAATTAGAAAAAGGATATAATTTATTAATAGACCTATTAAAAATTTTTCAATTTTAAACACCTGTTTAAACATTAATCAGTTAATAATTTTCAACACCATCTTTTAAAAAATGTGAAGTTAAATAGATAAAAAAGACGCTTATAAGAGTGATAAAAATTGAAGTAAGAATGCTTGAAATAGATATATTTTCTATATGAGTTATAAACTTAATGAAAGATTGTGAAAGATCAAACACTGTTTGACGCCATGTAAAAGCGATTGTAAAGCCCAGAGTAATTACAACCAACAAACGGAATTGCCTTCTAAATTCACTCTTAAATTTTTTTCCACCAGTAAAATAATCAAGAAAATTTTTATTCATATCAGATAAGAAAGATAAAAATTAATAAACCTTTGCAAATTATTTGGCACTGTTTCGTTCACTTAGGTAACCTTAGGTAATTAATATTTAGATAAAGCACTGGGCTGTTTGAACTGTTTAAACCTGTTTAAACAGCCCGTTTGTTAGTATTTTTTTATACAAACAGTGTTTTTTTAAAAAAACAGGTGTTTAAAAACAGGTGTTTAAATTATTAAAAAATAGATTAAAAAAGACGATTTTAACGACGAAAAAGCAAAACATTTTTAAAGTTAAAACACGATACATTACTATGTTTGGTTGGTTTTTACAAAAAAAAGAGATAAAAAATATAAAAGACGATACAAAACAAGGTTTTGAATCTGTCAAAAAAGATATCGGAGCAGTTAGCGGGTGGATTAAACACCTTGATTCAGAAAAAAACATCCAAAAAAAAGATATAGAAAGCTTGAAAAACGATTTATCGTCTATCAAAGAAGAGATTGAAAGTATAAAAAACATTGTTTCAATGATGGGAGAAATGAAAACTCAACAGCCGTTTAAAACACCTAAACAGGTGTTGGATAAACAGACAGCTGTTTACACCGTTCAAACAGGTGTTCAAACGGGTGTTCAAACACCTAATTTTGAACAATTCTCTATAACAGAAAGAGCAATTTTATGGATTTTGTTAAATACAGAATTGAGATTGAGTTATGAAGACCTTGCAGCAATGCTTGGAAAAGAAAAATCGACAATTAGAGGACAAATAAACACCATAAAACAGAAAAGTGAGAGTTTAATCGAAGAGGTTATAGAGAAAAATGGAAAAAAACGGGTATATATACCTGAAGAAATTAAAGAAAAATTGCTTAAAAAGTCAAAAGTGAGTGTTAAGAAAGCAAAAAGACAAGAAAAAACAGAGGAAAATGAATAAAAAAAGAGATTTTTAATAAAAAGACAAGGTCTGTTGTTAAAAATACTCCCTAAAAAGCCAAAAGTGAGAGTTAAAAAAGCAAAAAACAGATGAAAAATTGATAAAAAGTGAGATTAAAAGGAAGTATTAGTAAAAGATAAGATCTATTATTAAAAAAACCAATAAAAATCACTTAAATAAAGAAGAAAATGACGAAAAGAGAGACTAAAAAAAGGAATTTAGTCGAAAAAAATGCCTCTTTTTGATTAAAATCCTAAAAAGAGAGGAAAAATAAGAAAAAATAGAGGAAAACGAATTAAAAGTGAGACTAGTTATAATATCTAATTATTAACTAAGAACACTTAAAAGAAAGTTTTTCGGATAATTAAATAGAGGTACCAAATATCGACGATAAAGAAAGAGGAAAATTAAAAAAGAAATCCTAAAAAGTAATTAAAAACAAGAAAAAAGAAGACTTAAAAAGTTATTCTGTGAAGCGATTAACTCATTTATCTAATAGAATGATTTTATTTAGATAAAAATAATTTTTAAAGATCTCTTAGTTGCAATATCGTCGGCAAAGTTGCAATTTTCTTTAAGTTATTTGAGATCGAAAGTTGAATAGTCTTGTTATTAATTTTATTTTTTTCTATAGGAATCCCTTTTTTAATTAATCGCTGAACATAATCCCGAATAGAACTTTCAGAGAGGTTTAATTTTTGAGAGATTCCACGGTAATCTGAGAATCCAACTTCTTCATCAAATTGGTAGATTGTTGAGAAAATAAGCAATTCTTGTTCAGTTAAACGTTTAAATTTTAATCTAATTTCTTTCTTTAAATTATCTAAAGAATTCAAAATATTCACTGCATTATCAATTGAATTTTGAGGAGGAATTAAAGAGGAAGTTTTTAAAGGGATTTGTACACCAGAAGAACTAAAATTTGGAGAGATTTGAGCAGTTTCGCTTAAAAAATTCATTTGTCTGTCTGTCTGTTGGTCTGTCTGTCTGTTTGTTGGAACCCCCTTATTTCCATTGGAAAGGTAAGGATTTGAGGCTTTTGAGCCCTCAAAGGCATAATTATCTGTTAGATAATCTGTTGGACTTGTCGAATTTATCTGTCTGTCTGTCTGTCGGAGTATCTGTCTGTCGAAAGAACAGCCCTCAGAATTATTATTTGATTGAAGATCCTTTAATAGCTTTTCAAATTCCTGCATTTTAGATAAATTTGAAGTTAAATCTTCTCTCATTCTATTTATTTCTTGCTTTAAGATACTCATATCCTCTTTTACTTTTAAAAACGCCTCTTTTACATAGTCCATATAGAAAAGTAATATTAAAAGTATAAAAACTTTAAGATGTTGAAACATATAATATCAAGGATTTTGTTTACCGAATAATGCATATATATTTAAAAAATTATTTTCAGATTTATATTTATGAAAGAGGTTTTAAAGAGATATTTTGGTTATGATGAGTTTAGATATCCTCAAGAAGAAATCATTAAAAGCGTTTTAGAGAAAAAGGATGTTTTTGCAATTTTACCTACAGGGGGAGGCAAATCACTTTGCTATCAAATTCCCGCATTAAAGCTTAAAGGAATTACATTGGTTATATCTCCTCTAATAGCATTAATGAAAGATCAGGTAGATAATTTAAAATCTAAAGGGATTCCGGCAGAATTTATCAATTCATCATTAGCTATTGATGAATTAGCAGAGATACAATTTAGAATTTTAACAGGAGAAATTAAAATGCTATATATAGCTCCGGAAAGATTGGCTTTAGAAAGCTTTAGAAATTTTTTAAAATCTGCAAATATCAGTTTAATTGCAATTGACGAAGCACACTGCATTTCTGAATGGGGTCATGATTTTCGCCCAAGTTATAGAGAACTTAAAAATTTAAGAGAAACATTTCCAAATATTTCAATTATTGCACTTACTGCAACTGCAACACCTAAAATTCAAAATGATATTTGCAAGCAATTATCTTTAATAGACCCAAAAATTTTTATTTCCAGTTTTGACAGAAAAAATTTGAGTTTTATAATAATCAAAAAAAGGGATGCATTCCCGAAACTTGTTGATTTATTAAGAAAGCATGAAGAGGGTTCTTCTATCATTTATTGCTTCTCAAGAAATGAAGTGGAAAAAATTTCAGGAAAATTAAATGCCAAGGGATTTAATGTTTTAGCATATCATGCAGGACTAAACAGCAATATTCGAAAATTTCATCAAGAGCAATTTATACAAAATAAAGTAAAAATTGTTGTTGCTACAATTGCATTTGGCATGGGAATTGATAAACCGGATGTTAGATTGGTAGTTCATTATAGTTTTCCTAAAACTATGGAAGGGTACTATCAAGAGATTGGCAGGGCAGGAAGAGACGGACTTGAAAGTGATTGCGTATTATTTTACTCAAAATCAGATTTATATAAGCATGAATTTTTCATTGACAAAATTGATGATGAACAAATGAAAGAAAATGCCAAAAAGAAATTAGATGTTGTTATTGGATATTGCAATACTAATAAATGCAGAAGAAGATTTTTATTAAACTATTTTGGTGAAAAGTTTTTAGAAGACAATTGCAAAGGTTGCGACAACTGTTTAAATTCTCCAAAATTTGAAAATCCTTTTTAAAGATATTAAAAATTAATGGATCTTTCCATTTGTATCATTAGATTCATCCAAAAAAACAAAATCTTTTTGGGGTTCTATTTTGTCAGCTAAAGATTCAATAGATTTTTTTAAATTTGTTGTTTCATTTAATAATTTACCGAGAGTTAAACCTAATTCTTGCTCAGCTTTTCTTAAATCAGCTATTGCTTTATTTGCTTCCTGATATGCTTTTTCATTTTGTTCTTCAATTCTATAAAATTCTTTTTTTGCTTTAGAAAAAGATTCATTAAATAACATCTAATAATTTTCTTCAAATTCTTCCCTTTCTTTATCAGTTTTAAATTCTGAATATAATTGCTCCAACCTTTCTTTAATTGATTGAACCATATCAAATTTAAAACAAAGTTCTTTAAAAAGAAGCTAAAATTTATCCCAAATTAAGGATAGAAATAATAAATCCCTTTTTAATTAAAATGTAATGTTCATTGAAATTTTAATCGCAATTTTACTTGGTGTGACCGCCGGGACGTTAACAGGACTTACTCCGGGGATACATATTAATTTAATTGGAGTTCTTCTTGTTTCTTTATCGCTTACATCTTTTTCTCAAATGGACCCAACAATACTAATTCTTTTTATAGTCGCGATGTCAATTACTCATACATTCATTGATTTTATTCCTTCAATTTTTTTAGGCTGTCCAGATACAGATACAGAACTTTCAATACTGCCAGGGCATGAATTACTTAAGAATGGTCAAGGTTATCAAGCGGTAATGCTTACAAATTATGGTAGCTTGTTTTCAGTTATCCTTATTTCAATTATTACAATTCCATCAATCTTTATTTTACCAAGTATATACAGTTTAACTAAACCACTTATTCCTTATCTTTTAATTTTAGTTTCATTCTTTTTAATTTATTTAGAAAAGAAAAAATTTACATCTTTTTTTGTTTTTTTGATTACCGGAATTTTAGGGTTATGCGTTTTAAATAATGAATTTTTAAAAGAACCGCTTTTGCCTCTTTTAACAGGTCTTTTTGGAAGTTCTATGCTGATAATAAGCATTAAAAATAAAATGCAAATTCCAAAGCAAGAAATTACAAATCCAAAAACAAAATATTTTAGACCAATGTTTGGGGCTTTAATTGCTTCACCATTTTGTTGTTTTCTTCCTGGTTTAGGTAGCAGTCAGGCAGCAATAATCGGAAACCTCATAGCTAAAACAAAGGATAAAGATTTTTTAGTTCTACTTGGTGCAACAAATACTCTTGTTATGGGTTTTTCATTTATTTCACTATATGCTATTTCAAAAACCAGAACAGGCTCTGCTGTTGCAATTCAGCAAATAATGGATTCATTTACTCCCGAATTGTTGGGTTTAGTAATTTTAACTATTTTAATTTCAGGTTTTATCGCTTTTTTCTTAACTATTTATTTAACAAAAATAATTTCGCAAAAAATAACAAACATCAATTATACAAAAATTTCAATTGCCACATTATTAATTTTAATTGTTGTTATTTTCTTTGTTTCCGGTTTTTTGGGTTTGATTGTTTTTGTTATTTCTACTTTTACAGGGATTTATTGCATTAAATTGAATGTTCGAAGAACAAATATGATGGGTTGCCTAATAATTCCTACAATTCTTTATTATTTTTTATAATTAATTATAAATTATTTTGGACCCTCTGAAGACCATCTTGAAATAAAAATCAAGCCTACAGCAGCGATAATGGTTACTAAAATTGCAGAAAGAAATTCCCAATAAATTGCACTTTGCATAAAATCAAATTTCTTTATAAAAAGATTAATTAAATTTTCTATTGGTGTCCTCCAGCTTAATGCAATAAAAAAGGCAAATGCTGCAGTTACGCCTGTTGCAACTTGCTTTTTAAATTCATTATTGAATTTTTGTGCAGAAGATTTTGTTTTAGAATAAACTCTTTCATGAAATTTTTCTTTTTGTTTCATCATAAATTAAAAGAAGAAAATTGTTTAAAAAGTTATTCAAAAAAGATTTTACGTACACTTCTGACTTTTTTCACTCGATTAACCATATCATAAACGTCTTCCAGAACTTTTGGGATAATTACAAAACCACATTCTGTAAATCCTTCACTGACTATTTTTGCGGTTGCTTTTTTTACTATAAATCCTTCCCGAGAGATAGTATTGAGAACATCTGCAAGAATTCCAGGTCTATCTTCAGAAAAAACTTTTAGTTTTAGAGGACTATTAAATACTTCTTTCCAAAAAACAGGTATCGCATTTTTTATATTTCCTTTTAACCGTGGGCAATTTTCTTTATGAACTAAAAAGTTTTTATAAGATTTCATTATTGCAATTAAAGAATCTTTTGGGACAGGGGAACAACATTTTGCAAGAGAAAAAATAGCATTTGGAAATTCGGGACATTCAACAAGATTTTCATAATCTTCATCTTTTTTGTTTTCTATGGTATATACATGTGTAATTGGGATTGATTCATATCTTTTTACACCTTGTTTAATTTTAGTTTTTGCTCGAGAAGAAATCACAAATTTAAGCCAGTCTCTTCTTGGTCTTTGATTTTTATTTGTTACAATCTCCACAACTACACCATTTTTTAATGGTTCTTTTAATGAAACAAATTTGCCGTTTATTCTTCCTCCAATAGATTTTTCTCCAATTTCCTGATGAATACTATATGCAAAATCCAATACTGTTGCATTTTTTGGTAATTCCCTGACGTCGCCCTTTGGGGTATAGCAATAGATCTTATCTGCAAACAGGTCCAATTTTAATCCTTTCATGAAATCTTTTTCTGAAGAATTTTTTTGGAATTCAATTAATTCTCTGAGCCATCCTACTTTTTTTTCAAAATTTTTATCTGATTGCAGTTTTTTATAACTCCAATGAGATGCTCCTCCTTCTTCGGCAAACTCATCCATATCCTGTGTTCTTATTTGAACTTCTACCTCCTTCTTTTCCTTTGGAATTTTTATTATTGTATGGATTGATTGGTATCCGTTTGGTTTAGGGGAATTTATATAATCTTTGAGTCCTTCTTCCAATGGTTCGTAATTTTGGTGTAAAATTCCAAGAGTTTTATAACAATCGTCTACGGTTTTAACAATTATTCTTATAGCATAGTGATCTTTCTGTTCTTTTAATGATGTTCCTTTTTCTAAAATCTTTTTAAAAATGCTTCTTATCTCTTTATGCCTTCCTTTTACTTTTACTATTCCGACTTTGTTATCTAATAAAATTTTTATTTCTTCAACTAAATTCTTTACAAATTCTTCTCTTTCTTTAGATGTTTCTTTAAAAAAATTTGAAATTTCTAAATATTGTTTAGGATAAACAATCTTAAATGCTAATGATTCTAATCTTGTCCTAATATATTCTAAACCTAATCTTGTTGCTAATGGCACATAAATATCAAGAACTTCTTTTGCTATTTCTTTTTGCTTTTTTGCATCAAAGACCTGAATAGTATTCAAACTTGCTAATTTTACAGCAAGCTTGACTAAAATAATTCTTACATCGTATAGGCTGGTTAAAAGAATTTTTCTAATTATTCCTGCTTCCAGATTTTTGTTTCCTTTTTTAACTTCATTAAATTGCAACTGCCCAAAAATAATACTTGCAATATCTTCTCCAAAAGTTTCTTTAATTTCTTTTGCAATAACTAACTTTTCAAGACCATATAAAAGCCCTGCAATCACAATCTCTTTAGATAAATTAGATTTAACCAAAATTGTTCCAATATTTACATTATTTTTATAAACATATTCACCTGATTCTCTTTTACGATTTTCTAAATTTTTCTTTGCAAAATCTATTGCAATTAAAAAGGAATTTATATCTTTTTGAAGATAATCTTTGTCATTACATGCTTTTAAAAAATCACTAATTTCTTTAGAATCATCCATTAAATTCTATATACGAGGAACTTAATAAATATTCTATTTTGCAGGTTCTTTAAATTCTTAAAACCATTTGCCTAATTCTTCCTGCTTTTCAAGTTCTTTTCCAAAAATACTTTCGATATATCTCTTTACTAAATCCAGATTTTGTTTCATATAAGAGGATAAGTTATATTTTGTTGCGAGTTCTAATGCAGGTTCAAGATATTTTTTTATTCCCCCTTCATGGATGGTGAATATAAGTTTCCCTCCGCATTTTATACAAACTCCGCTTAATGGCGGACGCCTCATGATATCGTTACAAGCTACACATCGAAATCCCTGCATTGAAAACTTTCTTAAATTACCTCTTAGGTCTCTCATAAAATGTCTTTCAATAATAAGTCTTGCTGTATCACTTGTATCAACTGCTCTAAGTTTTTCAACAAGTTCCATTTGATGTCGTACTTTTTCCTGCATTGTTCCCAGAGTTTTATACGAAGAACAACCAACTCCGTCATTAAAGTTAGTCGTGTCATGAGTAAAACCTAATCCGACAAAAGGATCTTTTTTTTCTTTCATTACATTTCTGCAAGTTCTTATTCCTTTTACTTCTGAAGAATGCATTCTTTTCTCAGCCTTTTCATATAGTTCTAAAGGGTAATGACCTTTAACAAATTCAAAATCAAGAATCTGATCATCAACTTCTCCTGCATCAATTCTGGCATTTAAAACCAAAGGTGCATCCTGAGTTCCGCCTCTATGTCCCGGCAAGAATGAACGTGAAAAATTCAGAAGGACATCTCCAAGGAGCATTATTGCTGCTTCATCTCCATCACAATCCCTTCTAATCGCCGCATGCATATAAGGGCTTGCCATTAAACCTAAAGTTTTAGAGAAACCAATAAATCTGCAAATAACTCCTGCACAATTATGAGGTGCCATGCAAATTCCAATCTTGCCAATCAAATCTTCTCTTTTTTTTGCATTATAAAATGGCTCTAATCCATAAAATTTAACGAGTAAGTCGTCAACAAACTGGCTAACTTTTAAAAAAACATCATCTGCTTTTTCATCTGCCGAATCAGGAAAGCAAGGAAGTAATACATCGTGGGGCATTAATTCTAAAACCTGGTCGTCTCTTTTTAATTCGTCTCCATTAAAATCGTGTGTATAACCCAATTCTTTTAGTTTTTCTATACTTACACCAATTTCCAGAGGTTTAAACGCAACTAAAGGCATCTCTACAGCATCGTATCTTATAGTTCCGTCTTTATTTACCTGCAAATCATAAGAGGCCCTTAATATTCCTTTTGATAAATGTTCCATCATATGTTCACCTGAAGATGTTGAACGTATTCCTTTAACTAACAAAGGTGTTTCACTTTTTTTCATGCCTATTTTTTCTTTAGCTTTGTCAAAATAATAATTTACATCTAAAATTTTATTGTAATAAGGTGCTCCTTCTTTTTCGCTTCCTTCTATTTTTTTATCAAAAGATTTTTCTTTAGTTTCATAAAAATAATACTTTTTTATGGTCTTTTCATTACAGTTTTCACAAGAAGTATAAATTGTTTCATGATCACATTTTTTGCAGTAATAAAAAGGAAAAGTACTTTTGATTTTACCTACTTTGCATGCTTCTAAAACATTTCTTAATCTTCCTCCTTCTTTTCCTACAGGAAACAATACGTTTGGACTACCGGTTAATTTTCTTAATTTTGCTTTTTCGGGTCTGCCCATTCTTGCTCCAATGAAATCTCCTGCTTTATTTTTTATTTGAAAAGAAGAAATTTTATTTATTCTATCTAATACATTTTCTTCTTCAAATTCTTTATTAAAAAATTCTTTATCTGAAAAATCTTTAATAAAATATTCTTCTCCATTTTTTATTGAATTAAAATCTAGTCCGATATTTGCAAATAATGCTCTGCTTTCTTCTGAATTAACTACTACATTTTCTATTGTTACTTCATGAGGTATACCTAATAATTCTAATGCTCTTTTTCCAATTTGAAAGATTTCTTTTTCTGTCTTGTTATATGGTAAAATTAATTTATTATTTACTCTTGAATGTTTTATCCAATCAATTAGTCCTTTAAATTGCTCTATTGTTATCTCTGTCCAATAAAAAATATATTTTGGGTGCAAGGGTATTTTATGTTTGAGGCTTATTCCTATTGCTTCTTCAAAAGAAATATTAAATTCGTCTAAATTATTTTCAGAAACAGCTGTTAAATTTAATTTCCACCATTCTTCGACATAACCCGGCTTTAGCAAAACTGCATTTCTATTAAGAACATCGCTGTAAGGAAATAGCATATCTCCTAAATAAATTACTTCTTCCAGATCTTTATAGATTTTTCTTGCTTCTTCTTTGTCTGTTATCCTTCTTACACTTCCGTTAATTAATTTTATAATGGGTCCGTCTATTTTGTCGCAACACATTGTGACGCATCCTTTTGTGGGTTTTTCAATTTTTAATTGCGTTCCCATTGCAATGAAATTATCTGTTATTGCCATTGTTGCTGGATTTAATGATACTGCTGAAAAACCATCGACTCTGCTTCTTCCATATCTAAATCTAAATGCTCCTGATCGAGAGGGGTGCCCATAAATTGGTCTGCCTGCAACTAAGTCTTTCATATAAGGAGGTATTCCTCCGCTTAATTTGCCTTTTTTCCCGGATGTTAATTTTTCATGTAGTTCAATATATTCTTTAAGAAAATCAAAACCCGTCATGTTTACGCCATTTTTTTTTGCTCCGTTATATAATCTGTATGCTTTTTGTCCTTTTTGGGCAAGCCCTTCTGAAAAAGTTAAGCACATTCCTCCACGAATAAAATTTGTATCAACACGTTCTAAATTTTTATAATTTGAGACTTCAAGACTTTCTGTAGGTTCTCCTGCTATTTGGAAAGGTAAATTTCTTGCTAAAAAATCCATTTCCAGTTCAAGAGGAAAATATTGCAAATTACTTACTCTTTCATGATAATCTGTATTTTCTGTGATATATCTTTTTATTTCTTCTTCGGTGGGGTCATATTTTGCATATCCAAAAAGTTCTCTTAAATAATCTATTAACATTAATGCTATGCATGTTGCAGTTGTTCCGGCACTTCTAATTGGTCCGGAAAAATAAGCCATAAAATATTCTTTTCCGTCTTTTGTTTTACCTATTTTTAATTCTGTATATCCTTCTATTGGTGAAGCTACAACTCCTAAAGTAATATATGCAAAACCTACCCTTATTCCTGCATCAATTGCCTGCAGAACTGTATCAAACTTACAGAATTCTTGTTTTGAAACTTCTTCAGCAATTTTAAAAACAACTGTTGTATCTAACTTTCCATATTGTTCTTCTAATTCAAGTATCCTTTTTGCTATTCCTGTCCCTTTCATTTGAGGATAAATTGTTGAAATTAAACCTACTACTTTTTCAGCCATTGTCATTGCTAATGGTATTTCTATTTCTAAAGAAGGGTCAAGACCTTTAGCTTTCGCTTTTTTTACTACATCGTATACTAAATCTACTTGTTTTTTTATATCCTGGAAATATTCTTCAGTTGTCATTTTTTTCTATACTTTCAAAATCTAAAATTTTAATTGCTCTTGTTTTTAAGTTGAACATTGGTACTTTACAGTGGTCCGGTTTATTTCCAAATTTTTCCTGATAAGGAGTCATAGATTCCCAGCAGGATGTTGAAATTATTAAAATATTATTATAATAACTAACTGCACTTTTGTGAGTATGGCCTGCAAGAATTATATCAGGAATTTTACTTAAAACTAAAGAATCTTTTTCTGTTGGAAAATACTGGTTTGATGCATGTGTTGGTGCAAGATGTCTTTGTTTTAGTAAATATTTTATAATTTCTTCAGGTGTATTCATTGCTTTTTTTATCATTAATTTTGGGACATTATTTGCATAATAAGTAAATGAAAAACCATGGTAAGTCAATACATCAAATCCTTGAAAACCTTCTTTAGAACCAATATTTACTGTTGAAGGGTTTGTTGTAATTATCACATTTTCTATTTCATAAATCGGCCAGGCATATTTTTCATCAAGCATTGGCTGAGGTTCCATTAATCTTACACCGTCATGATTTCCCGGAGAAATAATTATTTTTATGTCTTTACGAATTGTATTTAATACCTTTGCTAAATGAATAAATTGCTGTTCTAAATCCTGGATTTCTAAATCATTTTCCTGATTTGGATAATTACCTACTCCAGTAACAAGGTCTCCTACTAAAAAAAGATATTTAATTTTTTTTACTTCCGGAGTATTTTCAACTTTTCCGTTAATGTAGTCAATAAATTTAAGAAAATCTTTTTTTAAAAAAAGTTTGCTTCCAAAATGTAAATCCCCCAGAAAAAGAGCATATTCTTCAAGGTCTGCTCTTTTTCTTTCATTTAAATTTGCTTCCGGAAAAATAATTTCGCTTACAAAAAAAAGTTCTTTACTTCCGGAACCTTTTAAACCAATAATAGAATCTAAAGCTATATCTTCTGCTTTTTTATAAAGGTCTTCTTTATCTTTATTAATTAAAATTGTTATTCTTCCTGTTGAATCTTCTATTTCAATTAACATATTTTTATTTTTTGTTACTTTTTTACTATAAACCATACCTATAATAGAAATATTCTGTTTTTTTCCGGAAATTTTATTTATTGAAACCAAATTATTTAATTCAGAATTATCCTGCAAAAAATTTTTCATTTCATTTAACCGACTTTTAAAGAAATTAACAAAATCTTTTACCTCAATAGATTTTGGCAGTGTTTGTATCATATTTGTCACTTTTATATTCATGTTTTCTTTTTTTTCAATACAATCTAAAACTTTTTTAAAATTATTTTTTGATTCATTTTGGAAAAATATACCTAAATTATTAATTAAATTCTCAAAATTTTTTTTGCTATCTTCAGAAAGAGTCTGTGAATAATCTTTTAAAAAAGTTTTATTATTTTCAAATAAACTTTTATTTATTACTTTTTGCTTTGTTAATAACTTTATTTTTTCTAAAAAGATTTTTAAATTTTCTATGTCATTTGATTCATTAAGAGCATTTAAAATTTCTCTTTCTAATAAAATGCCTTTTCCTAAACAAAATTTAATTATTTCCTGATTCATTTTTCAAATTCTCCATAATTTCATCCCAATTATCTACTTTAATAAGATTATTGTGATTTTCACAATTATTATTCCAGGGTTTATTAATCAAAAAAGTTTTAATTCCTTTTTTTGCACAATCTAAGGCATTGTATTGATTATCTTCTATAAAATAAGAAAGACCTAAAGATTTACAAATTTCAACTTTACTTTTTCCTTCATAAGAATTATTATAATGATAATTAACAGAATAAATAATAGTATATTTTTTATTCTTTAAAGATTTTTCAAAAAATCTTTCAGTTTTTTCTTTAATTGAAAGGGGTCTTGCCGTAATAAAAAATACTTCATAATTTTTGAAAAGAAAATTAATTTTATTTTTGAATTCTTCAATTAATTCAAGTTCATGAAATTTTTTACAATTAAATTCTTCTATTAAAAAAAATTCTTTTTCTTTTGTTATTTTAAAACAATCTGAAAAATGATAAGAGGTGCAATCTGAAAGATTTTTATTATCTTTAAATTTCTTATTATAAAAATATAAAAAAGGTTCTATAAAATTTACAATAACATCATCTATATCTATTCCTATTTTGAGTTTATTTTTTTTATTCATCTTAATTTTAAATTAATATTTAAAGAATATAATAAAAATTAAGATTAGCAATAACTTATAGATTCTTCGATTATTTCTTTTGCTTTTTTTATAATATTTTTTGTAATTGCTAATTTAATTTCTCTCATTCTTCCGCCTCTTCCTTTAGAAATTACTCTTACATTAATAATTCCTAACATATCAAATTCCTGAATAATATCACTTACTCTTCTCTGTGTTAAAACTTCACATTTATTTTTCAAACAAAGGTCTTGATAATGATTGTAAACATCTCCTGTAAATAAGGGTTCATCTTTAAGTCCTTCAGATAATAATATAATTGAATACAAGACAAACTGAAATTGTCGTGGTTCTGATTTAATTACATCTAAAATTTTATCTCTTTCAATTTTACTGTTTGCCTGATCTATATGTTCTACTTTAATATTATTGGAATTATCTCTTTCAGCAAGTTCTCCTGCAATCCTTATAAGATCTAATGCTCTTCTTGCATCACCATGTTCTCTTGCGGCATATGCTGCACATTTTGTGATTACTCCTTCATGAACAATATTATCATAAAATGCTTTTTTTGATCTATTTAGTAATATTTCCTGTAATTGAATTGCATTATATGGTGGAAAAACTATTTCTTCTTCAGAAAGCGAACTTCTTACTCTTGGATCAATATTATCCAAAAATGTTAAATTATTGCTTATTCCGACTATACATATTTGTGTTTGGGATAATTCAGAATTAAGTCTTGTAAGATTATATAAAAAATCACTTGAAATTTTTTTTACAGTTTGATCAATTTCATCTAAAATTAATACTATTAATTGCTTATCTTTATCTATTATTTCAATAAATTTCGAATAAACTGCTTCAGTGGGTAAACCTGTAGATGGTACCTCTCCTCCTAATTTTTTAATTAATTCTGCTAAAATTCTATATTCTGTATCAGCTACTTTTTTTAATTTGCAGTTTAAATATTCTATTCTTAGTGTGAAATCTGCATTTTTATCTACTCTTTTAATTAATTGTTCTTTAATATATTGAATTGAAAGGGTTTTGCCTGTTCCGGTTTTTCCATATAAAAATAAATTACTTGTTCTTTCACCTCTTAAAACCGGTGCCAGGATTGAAGCTATTTGTTTTATTTGTTCGCTTCTATGGAGTATTTCTTCAGGTTGATAATTTGCCTGTAATATTGATTTATCTTTAAATATCTGATTCTTGTCAAAAGCTTCAAAAATTTCATCTATATCTGTTTGCATTTTTTAATTAATTGATTTACTTTTTAGACTAAAAATCATTAGTGCCTCACTGGTTGATTTCGTGTGGAAAAAATAATCGAAGTTAATTTACCAACGAAAAGAAATAAAATTATTATATAAAGGATTATAACTACTAAAAAAGAAAAACACCTTCATTTCTTGTGGAATTTTGATTTTTTATTTTTTAAAATAAATAGAAATAATGAACTATTTAATTAAAATTCAACTAACTTTATAAATTTTTTATTAATATTCCTTGATAATTATTAATATTTTATTAAAGACTATGTAATTAATCCAAAACTTAATTAATCACCTAAATTTAAGAATTAATTAACATTTTATAGATTTTTTATTAATTAACTTATCTTTTTACTATTAATATTAGAATTTAAGTAAAAATTAACTATTTTATAGATTTTTTAATTAATTAACTCATCTTTTTACTATTAACATATAGAATTTGAATTTAAGTTTAAACTAACTATTTTATATATTTCTTTATTATTCCTATTTATACCAAAAATTCTTTAAATTTAAGCAAAAATTACTTTTTTTAGATAATTTTTTAAAATTTAAACTAGAATCACCTTTTTTATATAAATTTTTTAATTTTTTCAAAATTAAATATTAAAAGTATAAAATTATAAAAAAGATATTTTATCGAAGAGATATATATAATATATAATATAAATATTTATAAATAATAATAATATAAAAAATATTTTATTTTTATTTTATAAATATTTCTATACGAAATCATGGGGTGAGGGAGTAGGTCTTTTTGAAATTAATTAAAAATTTAGATTATTTTTTTGATAAAAAATCACAATAATATTTAAAAATAAAACTCAGGTGATAACTTTATGAAATTGATTGGATTTAACTTTAGTAAAATAAGTATTAATAAAGAATCAGATAATTTTAAAGGTTTGAAGATTAATACAAATATTAATATTCAAGAGATAAAAGAAATAAAAACTAATATTTTAAAGGGAAAAGAAGAGATTTTGGGTATTAAATTTAATTATTTGTTAAATTATGAACCAAATATTGCTATTATTGAGTTTGAGGGAAATATTTTAATAGAAACAGATGTTGAAAGCATGAAAGATATTATTAGAAAATGGGGAACTAAAAAAATTTCAGAAGATTTCAAAATTGTTTTATTTAATATAATTTTAAGAAAATGTAATATTAAGTCATTACAATTAGAAGATGAAATGAATTTACCTTTACATATTAATCTTCCTTCTGTTCAAAAAGAGAAAAAAGAAGAATAATTTTTAAAAATCTAAATCTTCTTTAAAAATTTTATTATATACTTTTTCCTGATATTTTTTTGGTAAATTTGTGTATATTTTTTGAATATTTTTATAAATAATTATAGAATCTTCTTTACGATTACTTGATTTTGCTTCTTCATATTCTTTAATTAATTGACTTATTTCTTTTTTATCAATTTTTATTCTTATTTTTTGAATTGTTTCATATAAATATTTTTGACAATCTTTAGAAATTAATGGGTATATTTCTTTTAATTTATGATATTTTTCTTTTGCTGTTGAAAAGTCTTTTCTTTCTAAAGCTTTTTTACTTTCTTTTATAAATTTAAAACATTTAACAACATTTTCTTCTTTTTTCCATTCTTTGATTTTGTAATTTTTATAAATCTTTGAAATAAAATAAATCAGGAAAATTATTATGAATAATAAACCGAATAAATAATAAATATTTTTTTTCTCATTTAAATCCAATAAAAAGAATCCTGTAATTCCTATTGGTTGAGTTTGTAATTCTTCAAATAAAATTGTTTCTGTATCTTTTATTAAATTTTCATCAATTAATTCTTCAATATAATAAATTATTTTATCATTTTCTAAATTTTTGACATCTATTTCATATAAATTATTATTTAAATTTTCATTTTTTGTGATAAATTCTATTTGATTTTTAAAATTTTCAGGAAATACTTCTAAAATTATTTCTGTTTGTCTGTCTTTTAATTTAATTTCTTTTGTGATTAATGTTATTTTTTTTGTTGAATTTAGATAATCTATTTCTATTTGTTTTATTTTTGTTGAAATTGTCATCTTTTTTTGAAGATTATAATTACTTTCAGTTATCTTTTTAATTTCTTTTTTAGTGAATTCTTCGTTTTTTGAATTCAAATATTTTTGAATTATTTCCGTTAAAGAATTAGTTATACTATTTTTTACAAATTCATTACTATCTATTATTTTTATATTTTGAGGTATATCTTTTTTAATTGTTTCCAGTTCATTTAATGATTCCTGTTTTCTTTTTTCCCTTAATTGTGAATCTGTGATAAATTTTATATTATTTCCTAAATCCTGATTTATTTGAATAAGTCTTTTTTGATAATATTTTAAATTGCTTGTGATTCCTAAATCATTTAATGCATCAAGTTCCTCGAGACTTAAGGAATTCATTTTGATTAAAAAATCTTCTAAATTTTTTGTTAATTCATTTATCTCTTCTTCTTTATCATGGCTTACATTTTGTAATTTTGTTTGATTTGTTGAATTATTTAAAAAATCTATTTTAAAATCTCTTTTTTTTGTGAGTTCATTACTTGAATTATCGTAGCAAATTATATACCATGAATAATTTCCTTCATTAAAATCAATCATTTGAATTTCTATTAATTCATTATTTTCAATTGGTTTTTTTGTAGTTGTATATTCTTCATATCCAATAGATCCTTCGTACTTATATAATTCATATGTACAGTTATCTAACTTTATGCTGTCATTAGCTTTATATGAAAAATTTATGGATGCCTTATTTATTATTTCATTATTTAATGGGTAAATTTGTTCTATTTCAGGAGATATTGCGTCTTTATTTGAGATTATCTTTATTGTTTGATTTGTAATTGTAAAATTTTTATTATTATTTAAGAAGAAAGTAGAGATAGGAACAAAATCTCCTTTTATAGAATAAGAATATGATATAGTTTTTGTGATGAGATTATTATAGATTATTTCAGTTTTTCCGGAAGAACCATCATCATAATCTAAATCATAAAAAAGAATGTTATTTTCCGGAGAATTAATTGTTATTCCAATTTTTATTGTTTCTCCAATATTTGCTTTTGTTGTATTTATTATTAAAGATGCACTTATAATAGAGAAATTAAATTGATTAATAAAAAAATGTGTGTTATTTTCTGTGGTGTTTATTTTTAGTGAATATTTTCCTGCTTGAGTTATCTTTGATTTTTCTATTGCTATATTATTATTTGTAAAATTTAAATTTTCTGTATTGTTATTTGGCTGTGTTAATTTTATAAAACTATAATTATATTTTGAAGGCAATGAAAATTCTATTTTTTCAGGATTTAGGTATATCTCCTGTAAATTAGGATTTTCTATTTTAAAGATTAATTCTTCACAAGGTATACTATCATTATCTAAATCTAAAAAATGGATGTCTCCTTTTTCCTGTTCTATACAGTTATCAAAAACTTCCTGAGATTCGGTTTGTGTTGTAAAATTATCACAATTGTAGTAATCAATTGTGCAATTAATTTCTTCATAGAAATAATTTATTTTTTTATGAAGAAAAATAGGAGGAACATCTGCGTAAGTAAGTAATGGAATCTTCAGATGTTCCTCGCTTTTTATATTAACCTCTTTTCCCCAGTTGTCTTCATTGACTATTAAAAAACTTGATATAATCATAATTAAGATTGCTGACACTAATATCCTTTTTTTTTGTATTTTTATCATTTTTTTTCTGTTAAATGACCCTCATTATATAACCAGAGGGTTATGATTTTTCCAACGACATCCTGTTCATTGCTTCCTATTATTCCTATAAATTTTCTTAGAATTTCCCGTTGGTTTACTGTTAAAGTACCTTTAACAACAACTGTTTCTGCTTTCATTTTTTCTTCAGGACTTCTTTTAGTCTCTTTTAAGTCTTTCTTAGACATATTATAGATACTATTTAAGTCTTTATAAACTTTTTTCTGTTTTTTCTTTGCAAATGAAAATGTTTATATTGGGTACAGAAAATAAAGTTATTTAAAGAAAAATTGAGTAAGAATTCTATGGTAATGAAGAGGTATTTATTAATAATTGGAATTTTATTTTCTTTTGGGCTTTTTTCTTTAATTTGTGCAGAAGTTTTAACTGAAATGAATATTTTGAATGGTCCGCCTTCGTTAATTCAGAATATTCCAAATTTTACATGGGCTACAAATGAGAATTTGATAAATGCTTTTAATTTAGATAATTATTTTTTGGATAGTGAAGGTTTAGATTTGGTTTATTCTTCTTCAAGCACATCAAATATTACTGTTCTTATTAATAATTCAAATGTTTCTTTTTATCCTAATTTAAATTTTGCCGGAACTGAGACTGTATTTTTTTATGCATCAGATGGTGAAGAGAATTCAACAAGTAATTTAGTTTATTTAAATGTTGGAACAGATACAGAGCCTCCAAAATATAGTTTTTTGGGAAAAAGTATTTCAGAAATTTATCAAAATTCTTATGTAACATTTAGTGCTATTTGGGATGATAATGTTGGTTTGAAAGAATATACTTTTTCAATAAATCAGGGAGGAACGTGGATAAATTATACTAATTTATTTAATGGAATTCAAAATCTTTCTTCTTATACAAAACAAATTAGTGCCGGTGGAGGTTCAACTGTTTATTGGTATTTTTGTGCAAAAGATACAAGCAGTAACTCAAATTGTTCCTCTACTCAATCTTTTGTTGTTTCAACAAGGACTTTTATTACACCTCCAAGTAGCAGTAGTAGTAATAGTGATAGCTCCAGTTCAAGTTCTTCTTTTGCAAAAAATTTTATTTTGCCTATTTTAGAAAGGGAAAGAGTTGAAAATTTTACATTAAGTGTTGATTCTTTTTTAATTTCCTTAAAACAAGGAGGTAGTGCAACAAGGATAATTGAAATTACGAATATTGGTAATACTAATTTAAGCTTTAATTTATCTTTTGAAAAGACTAATGGATTTAAAGCATTATTAAGTGAAAAAGGTTTTACTTTAGAAGCAGGTAAAAGTAAAAAAATAACTATAGATTTTATTTTTCCTAAAGATATTGATCCAGGACAATATTTTTCCCTTTTAGTGATTGATTCAATTTATCAAATAAAAATTCCTTTAGTTTTTGAAATTAATCCATTAAATGTTGATTTAGACCTTAAAGTTAATATTTTTGAAGAATTTAAAATTATCAAGCCTAATGAATTTGTCAAGGCAAATATTACTATTAGTCATGTAAATGATAAAATTCCTTTAAATTTAACATTATATTATGATATAAAGGATTATTATGGAAATATCTATAATTCCAAAGAAGAATTAATTTTGCTTGAATCTTCCTTAAATCTTGAAAGAAATTTAAGTCTTTTCGAAAATTTTCCTATCGGAAATTATCTTTTTTATGCCAGAGCTTCTGATGAAGATTATATTGCGATGAATTCTGATTCTTTTGAAGTTGGTTTAAAATTTTTATTTTCTTCTTTTTTGAAATCTTCTTTTATTTTTATTTTAATTCTTTCTTTCTCTATTTTTTCTTTTTTACTTTTATTAAAATATAAGCATGAAAAGAATAAAGAAGAATTATTGGAGTTATATATTAAGTTGCTTGAATTAAAAAAACTTATTCATGAAGGAAATTATGATTCTGCTGCAAATCTTTTTATTTTAATTAAAAAACATTATGGGGAATATATTTCTAAAGATGCTTTAAATGATAGAGAATTATTAAAAAAAGAAATACAAAAATTAACAAAGAAATTTGATTTAGAGTCAAAACCTTTAATTAAAAAACATTTAAAAGACGGTAAAGAGGAAAAAGAGGTGAAAAACACTAAAGAAGATAAAAAAATTGAAGAAAGTATTGAAGAGAAAGAAGACTTAAATATTATTGAAGAAAAAGAGGTTAAAAAGAATGAAGAAGGTGGTGAATCTGAAAAGAATATAGAAGAGAAAATAAACAACAGCGTAAAAGAAGTTAAAGAGAAAATAAACAAAAGTGAAAAAGTTGTCAAAGAAGTTAAAGAAAACGAAAAAGAAAACAAAGGCGAAGAGAAAAGAAATAAATATGTAAAAGAAGTTAAAGAAAACGAGAAAATTAAAGGGGATAAACAAAAGAAAAAGATTAGTAAACTGAATGAAATTAAAAATGTAAAAGAAATTAAAGAAAATTTACAAAAAAAAGAAAAACTAAAGGTTATGAAACCGTTAGCAATAAATAAAAAAGAGGGACATAAAGATTAATATGCAAAAAAATAAGTCTTCTTTTTTTTTGGGTTTTTTATTAATTCTTTTTTTAAATTTGAATTTAATAACCTCCATAAATTCTAATTACGGAGAAGAAATAGAAAAAGATGGTTATACTCTTTCAAGAAATAAAATTGATAGATCAATAAAACTTGAAACTGTTTTTAGAGATTCTATTCTTGTAGAAAATTCCTTGCCAAAAGATATTACTGTGACTTTTTATGTTGAAAATGATTTATTAGATTTTATTGAATTTGAAAATGTAAGCCTTTTAATTCCGTCTATGGGAAGTGAGTCTGCTTATTTTTTAATAAAAGGAAAAGAGTTAGGGGTTTATACAGGTAATATTGGTTTAAGAGGAGATATTGAGGAAAAGATTTCTGTAAATTTAAGTATTGTTGAAACAGATTTGAATCCTCTTTTATTAATGAATATAGATTTATTAAGGAAAAGTTTTGTTTTGGGTAAACCTATTAAATTTAAGTTAAATCTAAATAAGCTGAATAGAGAGGAGGTAAATAATGTTTCGTTATATTATTCTTTAGTTGATGAAAATAATAATACTTATCTTTTAGGAAATGAATTAATTAATGTTAGTAATTCTATTCAAGAAATTAAAATATTTGATTTACCTTTGGAAGCACAAAAAGGTGATTATATTTTAAAAACAACTCTTTTATATGATGACGAAACAATAATTGATACCTCTCCTTTTGTGTTGAAAGTTGCTTTTATGAATATTCTTTTATTTGGTTTTTTTCCGATGTGGGTATTAATTTTAATTGTTTCTTTTTTTCTTTTAAGTTTAATTTTATTTATTTTAATTAAAAGACATATTGAAAGCAAGAAGAAGTATAAAATGAAATTAGATTTAGATACTATTCCAAAAAAAGAAGATGGTTTTTTGTATCTTGGGCATATTGCGGAAAAAAAGACTCTTGCATATTTAGATCCAAACAAATTAACTACTCATTCAATTGTTGCGGGTGCGACTGGGGGTGGTAAATCTATTTCAGCACAGGTTATTATTGAAGAAGCTTTAATGAATAATATTGCTGTAATTGTTTTTGATCCAACTGCTCAGTGGAGCGGTATGCTTAGAAAATGTGATGATAAAAAGATGATTTCTTATTATTCTAATTTCGGATTAAAAGAAAGTGATGCAAGAGCATTTAAAGGAAATGTTCGGCAGGTTAAAGATGCCAGGCAAATTATTGATATTAATAAATATATGACTCCCGGGCAAATCCAAATTTTTTCCTTGAATAAATTAGATCCAAAACAGATGGATACTTTTGTTGCAAATGTTATTCGTCAGGTGTTTAAATCAGATCCAAAGGAATCTCCTACTTTGAAGGTTTTGGTTGTTTTTGATGAAGTTCATAGATTACTTTCTAAGTTTGGTGGTAGTGGTGAAGGGTTCTTGCAAATTGAAAGAGGTTGCAGGGAATTTCGTAAATGGGGTATTGGAATTATGCTCGTTTCGCAAGTTTTAAATGATTTTGTTGGTGAAATTAAAGCTAATATTTCTACAGAAGTACAGATGAGGACTCGTGATGAAGGAGATTTAAATCGTATTAAAACAAAATATGGCGAAGAATTTTTGCAGTCACTAGTTAGGGCGTCTGTTGGTGTTGGTATGTTTGAAAATCCGGCTTATAATCATGCTCAACCATATTTTATTAATTTTAGACCAATTTTACATAGCACCCGTAGATTACCTGACGAGGAGCTTGAGAAATATAATAATTATAATGATATTTTTGATGATTTAGAATATCAGGTTTCTCAATTAGAAGAAGAAAAAGTTGATACTTTTGATTTAAAGATGGAATTAAAACTAATTAAGGATAAAATTATGTCCGGTAGTTTTTCTGTTGTAGAAATTTATCTCGAGGGTTTAAAACCACGTATTGAAAAGGAATGGGAAAAATTGGGTAAAAAACCTAAAGAAAGAAAAATTGAACTTGCAAGCGAGGAAGAAATAAAAAAATCAATTGAAGAAGCTAAAAAATCCAGAGAAAAATTTGAGAAAGAACAAAAAAAGGAAGATGAAAAGGAAAGCGGAAAGAAAAAAGTTGAAGAAAAGTTAGACGAAAAGGAAGTTACACCTTTAACTTTTGATAATGGTATCATGGTTGGAAGTGTAAAAGAGTTAAGAGATTATTTGCCGAATATGGATGACGAAATATTTAAAATTCATGTTAACGATGAAAAAAATGATATATCTGATTGGATAACAAATAATTTTTCAAAAGATGAAGGTGAAAAATATAAATCTCTTAAAGATAAATTTGAAATTATAAAAGTTTTGATGAATTTTGGGAAATCTTCAAAAAAAGATGTTATTGAAGAAAAAGATAAAACTGTTTCTAAAGAAAATAATATTAATAATAAGGATGACAAAACTAAAGATAAATTAAAGAAAAAGACTTTAAAGAAAAAAGATGAAAAAGAATAAGCAAATTTCTAAAGAAAATAAGGTTATTAAGAGCGAGGTTAAAGACGAAGAGAAATTAAAGAAAAGGGACGATGAGCTTAAAAAAATAGTCTCTGGGAATCAAGGAGTAAAAATAGAATCTTTTGAAGATACTTTCAAATTTATTTCAAAAGATTTATCCTTAATCTTATCAGATATTAAAAATAAGAATCCCAAATTTATTGAAAAAATTCAGTTTAATCGAGTTTTTAAGGAAAAAGAAGATTTTAATATTTTTATTAAGGGATTAATACTTGATTTTTTAAAAGATAAAAGTGATGATCTTAAATCCAGATTATCTGATTTAAGAAAAAAGGGTTACTCTGTTTTATTCTTAAGTTTAAAATTTATGTCTGTTCCATTAAAGATTAAACTTTTTAGTTCTTCTTTAAACAAAGAAGATTTTGATAAGATTTTTATTTTAGTTGAAAATATTGAAAAAAGTTTAATTTCTTTTGAAGAGCAAGAAAGAGCTGTAAAAGAGAATAAAGAAATTTACTAATCTTTAGAATGTAAATTTCTAATCCCCCATTTGGACGTCGTAAATTCTATGTTACATTAAACCAAATGAGGAATGAAGAAATTCTTTAAGTTTGAAGAAGGAAATTTCTAATCCCTCCTTTGGACGTAGCAAAGCTGTAGGATATTGACCAAAATAGGGAATGAAAAAATAGATTTGCAGTCGAATAAATGAGATTGATTTTAAATCTCTTCATCATCATCTTTTTTTAAAACAAATAAAAATACTATTAATAAGATTATTAATAATAAAAGTATTAATATTGCATAAGTTATTGTTGTTAAATTATCGACATTTAATTCAAATTCTCCTTGAATTATATTTACTAAATTTTCTTCTCTTTCACCGTAGTGGGCGATTAGGTTAATAACCTTATTTGAAATTAATTCTTCTTCTGTCATTTCTTCTTTAATACTTATTGCTTTAGATTTTTTAGCGGGTATTTCTATTGACTTTTCGGTGCCTATTGTTTTTTTTGTATATCCTGTTAAGACATCTTCTAATTCTACACTAACCCAACAATTGGCGTTTTCTAAATTTTTAATTTCAATAATAAATGATTTACTTTGTTTATTATATTTTAAATCTTTAATTTCTATTTTACATTTATCTAAAACTTCTATTACACCTATATCTATTTCTTTTTTTAATATCCTATCTGATGATGATTTTGAATCCCCATAAATTGTATAAATTTCCGCAGATAAATTTTCTAAAGATTTTAATTCAAGAGGATATATTACTGTCTTAAAATTTTCCGGGGTTATGAATGTTGGTTGTGTATCTCCAACTTTAATTGATTCTGTATCTGATTTTACTGTTATTGTTCCTTTGAAATAGATAGGGATATTAGAGGAACTTTTATACGTGACTTCTAATTGAGAATTGATTTTATTATATTTTACAGAATGCAATTCTAAATTCATTGTTGGTGTTGGCAATGGAAATAAATCAAGCCCTTCAACAGCTGAAATTCCACTTTGTTGAGATCTTGCACCTCGTGCGAATTTTACCATTACGCTAATTCCTGTGCTTCTTCGTATGTTTGTTGCAGTGTTAATTAAATCATTGCCAATTAGAACTCCAATTTCAATCATAGAATCTTTTAAATAATCTCTAATCTGGTCAGGAACATTTTCTTTTCCTGTAAAAATTATTGGTTCTTTTCCTTTCATTAATTCTTTTTCAATAAATTCTCCATTTGTTAAGAGTGCTTGTTTAGTTGGTTGTATTGCTAAAAATTTTTCCACAATTTCGATATTATCCTGGAATCTGTCTTCATTATCTATTATTTCAGGATTATATTTTTCAATTGCATCTCTAACTTCCCTATCAACATAACCATAAATTAATACTTTCTTAACATTTCTCTCTGATAAAATAAAATCTATTTCTTGTGCATTTAGTCTATTTGCCAGAAAGACCCATGAGTCTGTTAAAATTGCGTAAGGTATTACTGCAATTGCATTATATCCAAATGAATCACCGACAAGAATAAAATTTTGGATTTCCGGTAAGTCATTTATTAATTCAAGATTTGCATCTTCAACTGTAATCTCTTCAACTCCCTGAAAACCCTGAGATTCAATAGTTTCTTTATAATTAAATAAATAAGGATTGTCTTTTGAAGTAATTACTTTTATTTTATTCTCTTTATTAATTCCATTTAATATCACTGTTCCATGTTCTGTGCTGGTTATAAAATCTCCTTCAACATTTTTTAAATTTGCATAATGCATTATTGAATATACATCCTGCCAATTTTCTGAATTTGAAATAATATTTGTAAACTCTTCTGCAGAAATTAAAGATGTTATACTTATTAATAACCCTATTATTAAAAAGAGCTTTTTGTCCATACGAATACTTTCGTATAAAACTTATATAAATGTTTTTATATTAATAAGGATATATTTAATTTTGAATGATATAAATCTTTATAAATGAAAAATTATTTTTTGGATGAAGGTAAAATTATGGGAAGTATAGAAAATAATTTTGATGTTGAAGAAATCTTTGATTATATTGGAATAAAGAAACCTTTAACCAGAGAAAGACAAATTGAAATTTTATTCGAAAATAATAAAAGAAGAAGAGAAGAAACAGAAAATTATCTAAGAAACACTCAAGCGTTTCGTGATTATGAAGGAGCAGATTCTATTAATGGTCTTTCTTTAGAAGATTTAAAATTAAAATATAAAGATATTTAGTTTTATATTAATGGGGAAATATAGACTTCAATTAATGCTGCAACAGTCATTAAACTTATTGAGATAATTACTAAAATTATTGTATCTGTTATTATCCTTCTTGTTTTTCCATCTTTCAAAATGTCTCCTTTTATTATTGAAGTTGAAATTATTCCTCCTGCAAGAATTATTATTAAGTAAGACAGCATTTCCGGAATTCCATGAAGAAAATATTTTGTGAATGCAACAGGCATTGCAAAAATACTTCCAAGATTTTTTGAAAGTGTTCCTATTACAAGCCCCATTATACTTGCATTCCATGTTAAAACAAAAATCGCTCCTGCTCCATAAAAAAGTGCCAGTAAAAATGAAAGAGATAAAACTTTAAGATTGTTTAGAAAAATAATTTTGAATACATCTTTGTTAATTGCATCTCCTGTTACTGCCATTGATCTTACACCTTTAATTGTTTCTTCCTGCAGGCTAAAGAGTGTTGAGATTTTTTCTTCAGATAAAATAAATGACCAAAAGGAAAAAGAGACAACAAATCCTATAAATAAAAATAATAATATTTTTAATAATTTTGAATGTTCTTTTAATAAAAATGATTCTGTGTTATAATTTTTTTCTTTTGTTTCTTCAATTTTTATTGAGCTTTGAATAATATATGAACAGGAAAAGACAGTTAAAAAAATAATTATTAACGAGGAATATTCCGGAAATATCCAAGAACCAAGAAAAATAGATATTGAAGAATAAAATATCGCGATAAGCATCATTTCTAATGGATGCTTTTTTGCTTTTTTTGCATCAAAGAGTATTTTTAGCATATTATCTATTAGTCTCTTGACTTTATAAAATCTATTAACAAATAAATTTAAATACTTTTAAAAGTACTTTAATAGTACTTATAAAATGAGTGAAGTTTTATTTAAGGATGCAAAAATTCAAACAGGTGATAGAATAAAAATTCCCAAGGCAATAGTTGATACTCTTAATTTAAAATCCGGCAGGAAGATTTTAATTAAATTTGATGTTTTGAAAAAAAGGATTATAATTGAGGAGGATAAAAAATGAAGTTTAATATTTTTTTATTTGTTGCCCTTCTTATTTTCTTTTTAATCCCTTATTGTTCTGCAGCACATTATGTTGTTGGTATTGTTAATGATGCTAAAGATGGCACTATTGCAAATGATCATAGGGTTGTTTTGTGGAACCCTATAAACGGAATTCAAGATAATTTAACCGATACAATCGGTGTTAATGGTGATTCTTCAACAAATAAAACTTATATGATTGATTGTGAAATGTTATTGACTCCTTGTCAAATCGATGATGAATTGAATGTGATGGTTTATGATATAGGTGACGGTTATGTTAGTGAAAAAATTTCTTTAATTGTTACTGACGGCGGTTTTGATATTGCTAATAATATTACATTAAATAGTTTTCCTGATTCTTTTTTGAAATCTCCTGTAAATTTTGCAAATCTTTCTTTAATTAATATTACTTTTAATTGTTCGGCCGGTGATTTAGATTCCAATTTAGCAAATATTAGCTTATATGGTAATTGGTCATTTGGATGGCATTTAAATGAAACTTTGGCTGTTTTTGGGAGTAATTCTTCTGTTTTATTTACAAAAAGTCTTCCAGAAGGACATTATGAATGGAATTGTAAAGCTCAAGATAATTTATCCGCTTCTTCTTTTTATGCAAATAATCTTTCTTTAAATGTTGATAGAACAAACCCTTTTGTGAATTCTGTTTTAGTAAATGAGACTCATACATGCGGGGATTCTACTTTTGTTAGAGTTACCTGCAATACGAATGATTCAACAGGGATTGAAAATGTAATTATTGAAGCAATCAATTCCAGCGGGAATAAAAACTTTACTGCAGATTTCTTTGCAGAGAATGATTATTATGTAGATCTCTTAATTAATCAGATTGGTAGTTGGAATTTTAATTGCTATTCTTTTGATAAAGCAAATAATTCTCTGAATTTAACTTCTCCTGATTTTTTTTCTTATACTAATTTGCCTGATTTAAAATTTTTAAATTTAAGTTTTAGTAATCTGGATCCTTTTGAAGGAGAAAGTGTTATTTTGAATGCTACAATAAAAAATAATGGGTGTAGTAATGCAGATAATTTTTTAGTCGGGTTTTATAACAATAATCCTCTTTTTGGAGGACAGCAAATAGGATTGAACCAAACAATTTCTCTTAGTGGTCTTTCTACTTCTTTTGTGAATGTTTCATGGGGGGCTATTATTGGGACTTCTAATCTTTTTGTTAGTTCTGATTTAAATAATTTAATTTTAGAATCTGATGAGAATAATAATTTTATTAATCAGACTATTTATGTTGGAGCATGGCAAGAATTTTATGGGAATGTAAGTGCGGTTAAAATCTTGTCTGACTTCTTATTAAAGAATGTGAGTTCTTGGGGGAATGAAATTAATTTGAATGGCAATGTGTTTATGACTGATAAAGAAAGTGAGATTGATTGGTTAAGTCTTTTAGCTATTGGAAGGAATCTTACCGGGGGCAACAGTATTGACGATTTTTCTGAAATAGATGATATTTTGGGTATGCAAGATTTTGAAGATTCTATTTATTCTGTTTTTACTGACGGCGGTTCTCCAAAAGAAACTGATAATCTTTTAATTCATAATAAAGTTATTTTGAATGTGCCTATAATTAATTCTACTAATAATGAAAATTTCAAAACAGGGATTCTTTGGGACAGTTCTGATGATCTTGGGGATAACGAATATAATTTTGCAGATAAAGAAGATTTAGTTTTTGTTGCGAGTATTAACAAAGGATCAGTTGGAGAGTATGGAATTTATGATTATGAAATAAAAGTTCCGGTAGAATTGAGGGATTATGATTCAACAGATAGCGAGACTATTTATCTTTATTACGATTTGGTTTAATCTGTGAAAGTTTATTTTTATTTTTTGAAAAAAAGTTTTTCCCGAAATTAAATCTTTTTGATTTTGGATTCCCCTACTCAAGCCCACACTTGCTTTTTTCAATTTTACCTTTGGGATTAATGCAAATGTAAACTTTCGCTTCTAGTTCAAGCTAAAGCTTGAAGACCCGCCCTTAAGAATATTTGAACTCCCAAATGATAGTAAAATCAAACTTCGAACAAAGTAAAAAAAGAAAGATTTATAAATAAGTATATATAATTGTATATATGAATAAAGAAAATATTAATTCGTTAGTTAAAAATATCGATTCAATAAATCAAACTTTAAGGTTGCTGAATGTTCCTGAAAAAGTTATTGAAAAAAAAATTACTTCATTTGGAAATGGTGCTCATGTTATCCTTTCAAAAAAATATTTAAATAAAACTGTAAAGGTGGTGATAGAATAAGAAAGTTATTTAAAATAATCTTGATTTAAAATAAAATGGTTTTCAAAATTTTTAAGAGGAGCAAGGTTCCGGATGAATTACCTGAATTAGCTTCAGATAAGATTGGTGGTTTTTTTAATGAAGAAGGAAAAATTGTTCATAAGTATCTTGAAGAGGAAGAATCAAAAAATAAACCTGCTTTGGCATTTCCTGAGATTGAAAAGCCTACTCTACAAAAAAAAGATCTTAAAGAAGATGTCTTTCCAAAAAAAGATTTGATTAAAGGATCTTTAGATAATGAAAAAAGTTTTTTTAGTGATTTGCAGGAAAATTTGTCTAGTGAAATGAATGATTTAGACCAATTGGAAAATTGGTACAATAAAAAGTTTTTACCGCGAGATGTTGTTTCAGATATGAGGGGTTATTGGGAAAAACAAAAAACAAATTCAATTATAAAAGTTCTTGGGAAAAATTTCCAGGAAAAGATATCTGTGAAAGTTAATCATTTACAATCTTTAGAAAAAGAATGGCAAAATATTTATTTTGATTTAATTGAAAAAGAGGAAGAAATTAAAGACGAAGAAAAAGAATTAAAAGAGCTTTTGGCTGAATTTGTTAAGATTTGCAAGAAGAAATCCAGAGACCAAGGGAAAAAGTAAATGAAAATAAAGTTTCGGAAAAAGATTATAAAAGTTATTTATCCTTTAGTGACTTTTTTTATTTTACTAATTTTTTTATTAACTTTTATTCAATTAAATATTTTAGAAAAAGTAAAAAATAATTTTAGGGAACCGGAATATCTTTTAATAAAAGATGAATGTGCTTTGATGATGGGAAATCTAATTCATAAAATTCAGAACGAAGGCGAGTGTAAAATTGCCTGCCAGAATTCATGCAAAATAAAAGAATATTCTTATTTTAATTCAACTTTTGTTCCTTTTAATAATCAGTGCAATACTTGCGACTGCTATTGTAAATAAATTATCTTAAAATGAAATTTAAAAATTTAAAACAAATTGATGAGTATTATGAATCACAATTTAAATCAGAAGAAAAAAATCTTTCTGAAAAATTAAAATTTGCCGACAGGCCTTTAAAAGTTATTATTGAGAAAGAATATCAAGTTCATTTAAATGAGCTTATTAAAAAGTATAAAAAAGACATTGAAAATTTTGTTAAAAAGAATCAACAAAAAGTTTTTGAAGAGGATACAAAAATCGAACAAAAAAAAGTTATTAAAAAAGAAAAAGATCAATTTGAGGTTGAACATCTTGATTTAGCTATTTCAAAAAAACAGCAATTTTTTATAAATTGGCAATTATTTAAATTTCGATTTAAATTAAAATTAAAAAATTTCTTTGATTTATTTGTTCCGGTTATTTTTAAAAAGATTTATTATAAATTAAAACTTTTTTTTAAAATATTTTATTTAGATACTAAATCTTTTTTTGGAATGTTTTTTTATAGAATTAATTTAGAGCTTTTAACATTCTTTAATAAATCTAAAAATAAAGTTTCTTTGATATATACTCAAATAAAGGACTGGTTTAATAATTTGTTTAAAAAAGTATTGATAAAATTTAAAAAAAAGGAAGATTCTGCAGAGAATTTGGAGAAAGAGGAAAACAAAGAGTTATCTGTTGATGATAATGAAAAGGAGATAAAAAATTTGGATAAGAGTTAATTTTTATTTGTGTTTTCTGCTTATTATTTAGGAAAGTTTATTAATTATTTTATGTATTGTTTGATTATATGTCTATTAATAATAAAAATAAAAAAGTTGGTGATCTTGCAAAAGATGTTTTAAAAAAAGATTTACTTGAAAATAAATTGATTTTCTCTTTATTTTTGATTACTGTCATTACAAGCTCTTTGTTATTTATATTCCTCTTGTCAAAAATTTCTATTACCGGTTATGCGGGTTATCTTAGCAGTCAGGCAGGCAGTATTAGTGAGGTAGTTATTCATGACACTTTTGATACAATTTACTGGCATGGTATTTATGGTTTAGCATTAAGAGTTCCTGGTTTTACAGAATTACTTTTTGATGATTTTAGTACAGGTTATATTGGTCGTATGGATGTTTTTTTTGATTGTGTGCAGTCTGATGCTGAAGGGGGAAATGAAGTCTATATTTCAAATTCAAGTGCTATTAGTTTTGAAACTTTAGAACCTGCAAATCCTGCAGATTTGGATTCTATTATTGGGTGTTCAGGGAAAGTTGATTGTGCTATTAATACTTTTATCGGCAATATGAGTATAATGGTTGGAAGCAGAAACATCACTGGTATTCCCTCAACTTATACTTATAGGTATGACGGAGAAAATGAAATTTTTGATATGGGAATTTTATATGACGGAACTAATTTTGTTTATGTTACGTATATTGAAACTGTCCAAAAATCTTTTAATCCTGAAAAATTAGTTAATTACCAAACATTGATTCCCGGTATTCCTAATGATACTCAGACATATTACTTCTTTACTGACCCTTATGATGAATGTCCTGCCGGGGGGGGAATTGGAGAAAATATTTTGGGTAATGTTTCAGGTTATGTTTTTGATGAGGATAATAATCCTTTATATAATGCTACTGTTAAGTTAGCTGGTTATACTGGGATTTCTGATATCAATGGTTATTATACATTAAATTTTACTGTGATTTCCGGAAATTATACTTTATTGGGTTTAAAGTTGGGCTATCAAACGCATATTTCAACGATTGAAGTGAATTTTAGCAGTTCAACTTTTTTAAGAAATATTACTTTATCTCCTGAGGCTGATTCTTATAATGTTACAATTACCCCTTTAGTTTCCGGTTATGTAACAAGCGATTTAGGAAATGTTTTAGAAAATGTTACTATTCAATTAGGCAATTCCACGACTACTACAAATAGTTTGGGTTATTATTCATTTAGACCTTCTTTAACTTTGGGTCAGCATCCAATTATTGCAACAAAATTATTCTATGATAATTATTATGCTATTTTAAATTTTTCATCAAATACTACAAATGTAACTCATAATATTATGATGATCTATAGTACATTGAATTATGAATTTGTTACCGGTCCTTATACTGAAAATAATGATGACGACGGGAAGTATAATAAGAAACCTAACCCTGAAGTAATTTCCCGGGCAGAAGATTTTTGGGTAAGTACTAAGGAGATTAGAAAAGAGGTCAGGCAAAATACTTTTATTGAAGAAACTATCGGGCTTTATAATTTTAAAACAACTAATATGGATTTAATTTTTACATTATCTCCGGAAATAAAAAGTTTTATTGAGTTAGATAAAAGTGCTCTTTCTGTAAATCCTGATTCATTTACAAATTTGGTTCTTACGATTTATGGTACTAAACCTTTAGGTGTTTATAATGGGACGTTAACTATTGCCGGAGATTTGGATCTGGTTATTCCTATTATTATTACTATTGTAGAAAAAAAATTTCCTGTTGAGGTTTTATTATCTGAAATTGATTTATTTAATAATATTGTTCAACCTGGTGAAAATTTAAAATATAAATTAAGTCTTCAAAATTTATTAAGAGATCAAAGTTATAAAGTTTCTTTAAAGTCAGTTATTAAGGATAGTGAAGGTGTTGTCTATAATGTTGAGGAGTATGATTCTGAGATTCAAAATTCTTTGACATTATTAAAAGAGATTAATATACCTGCCAATGTTTCAGAGGGAGAATATGTTTTAGAAATTGAAGCTCGTTATTTAAATTTGTTATCTCGTTCGACTGCATCATTTATTGTTTCAAGACCTATTTATCTCTATTCTTTTTTTGGTATTCCTTTGTGGGTGATGATTATGATTATTTCTTTCTTAAGTTTTGTGTCTTTGAATTTTTTGCTTTATAGAAAATATGAAGAAAGAAAAAAGAGATATCGTGTTGAAGTAGATTATGCAACTTTGCCTCGTCCCGGTGAAAAAGTTGTTAAATTAGGCTTAGTTGCTGAATCAAAACATCCGGCTTATTATGAATTGGAGAGATTGACTACACACGCAATCGTCGCTGGTGCAACTGGTATGGGTAAATCTATTTCAGCACAGGTTATTATTGAAGAAGCTTTAATGAATGATATTGCGGTTATTGTTTTTGATCCAACTGCTCAGTGGAGTGGTATGCTTAGAAAGTGCGATGATAAAAAGATGATGTCTTTTTATTCAAAGTTCGGATTAAAAGAAAGTGATGCAAGAGGATTTAAAGGGAACGTTCGGCAGGTAGTTAATGCCAGACAAATTATTGATATTAATAAGCATATTAACCCCGGGCAAATTCAAATTTTTTCTTTAAATAAGCTAGATCCAAAAGATATAGATTTTTTTATTGCCAATGTTATTAGGCAGGTGTTTAAATCAGATCCAAAGGAATCTCCTACTTTGAAAGTTTTAGTTGTTTTTGATGAAGTTCATAGATTACTTTCTAAGTTTGGTGGTAGTGGTGAAGGATTCCTGCAAATCGAAAGGGCGTGCAGGGAGTTTCGTAAGTGGGGTATTGGTGTAATGCTTATTTCACAGGTATTAAATGATTTTGTGGGCGAAATTAAAGCTAACATTAATACTGAAGTTCAAACAAGGACTTTGGAAGAGTCAGACCTTGAAAGGATTAAAACCAAGTATGGCGAGGGTTTTTTGAAATCTTTAGTTCGTGCAGAAGTCGGTGTTGCAATGTTTCAAAATGCAGAATATAATCGTGGTCGACCTTATTTTATTAATTTTAGGCCGATTTTACACAGCACCCGTAGATTACCAGACGAAGAGCTTGAGAAATATAATCGTTATAATGATCTTGTTGATGATTTAGCTGATCAAATGTTGCAGTTAGAAAAAGAAGGTATTGATATTTTTGATTTAAAGATGGAATTAAAACTAATTAAGGATAAAATTATGTCAGGTAGTTTTTCTGTTGTTGAGATTTATCTTGAGGGATTAAAACCGAGAATTGAAAAAGAATGGGAAAAATTGGGTAAAAAGCCTAAACCTCGATTATTGGAACTTGCAAATGAAGCAGATGTAAAAAAGGCAGTTGAAGACGCTAAAAAGGAGAGGGAAAAAGTTATTGTTAAGGATTTAGTAAATAATTCTTCTGAAAAAGAAAAAGGATTAGATGAAAGAAATAAAGAAAAGGTAGGAAATTTTGTTGAGAAAAAAGTTGAAAATAATTTTAAAAAAGAAGGGCTAAAAACAAAAGAGATCCCTAATATTGTTGATAGCAAGTTAATTAAGAAAGCAAAAGATGCCTTGAATAAATAAAATTAAAATTTCCTTAAAAGGCAAATATTATAAATTAATTTTTCTATTATAATTTAATGTTTTATAAAAATAAATCCTTCCTTTTTGGCAAATCAAATAGTGAAAGATTAATTATAAAAGAAAACAAAAAGAAAGCTAAGCTTTTGATTTTTTATGCAAAAAAATTAATTGATAAAGCAATTTTTGTTAAGATTAAAAAGTCCAAAGATTTAGGTGAACAAATTCATTTACTTGAATATTCATTAAAGGTTGCTTTGGAAAAAAAGATTTATTTATTTAGGCAGAAAATTAAATTATTTAAGTCAAAAGGCATTGATGTATTTTTTATTTCAATTAAGGTAAATTTATTAAATTTGAAAATTAAATATTTTAATGTGACGCATAACAAGAGAGATTTTAAAATTGTTATGAAGTTAATCGAAGAGGTTGAAAAGGAGATAAAAAATGTTTGAATTTTTGAAGAAGAAAAAGGAAGGTGAAGATACAGCTTTAGAAGAAGGAACTGTTCCGGAAAAAAAAGTTGAGAAAAAAGATGATTCTTTAGCGAGTGCTAGTGTTTCTCAATTGGCTGCTGAAATTGAAAAAATAAAAGCTAGTTTAGAGGCATTTACTGAAGTTAGAAAATCAACTTCTGAAAGATTTAATCGTATTAGTGAACAAATTGGAGAATTAAGGGCAATGATTCTTGATAGAGATAAAACTATTCAGGAAGTTGAATTAAAATCAATTAAAGCTTATGATTTAGTTGAAACAGTTCAACCTGAAAAGATTATGACTGAAGTTCAAAAACAGGAAGCAAGAATTGAGGCATTAAAAGCTAATTTGGAAGGAAATGAAACAATTATGGATCGTGTTATGGAAGAATTAAAAGATGCCAAGCAAAAAATTAAATTCTTTAGGGGTGTTGAAGAGATTGTTAAATTAAGTGAAGAGGTTAAGCAAGAGTTAATTGAAATAAAAAAAATTGAATCTAAAATTAATATTAATACTGATAAAATTGAGACTATTTATGCTGAAGTAAGAAAGAAATATCAAATGATTGACTCTTTTGATTCTGAACTGCAAGAGATGAAGGCTGGTGTTGAGCAAAATACTAAAGATGCCCAGTTTGCAAAAGATAAGATTAATGGTTTAGCGTCAAAAGACGATTTGGATCATTTGGTTCATAAGGTTCAAAGGTATGTTGATGCATTAAAAGATTTGGAAAAGAAGTCTTCTATGAGTAAAGATATTGATCAATTAAAAAGTATTCTTGAAGGATTGAGATAATTTTGTTTCTTTTTGATTGTTTTAAGAAATATCTACCTAAATCATTGGATAAAAAATCTTTGAGAGAATATCTAAAATCTTTTAAACATTCTTTATTTTAATTTATCATGAAGGTGTCATTATTTTTATTGTCTATATTGATTTTAATTTTATTTTTTGTACCTTTTGGCAGTGCTGTTATAATTTTTCAAAATAATTTTGATAATCTTTATAATGTTGGGGACAAAATGAAGGTTAATTTTACTATTGAAAATAATTTTGCTTTGGCGGATTATGTTGAGGTATCTTTAGGGTGCAGTAATCAAACTTTTATTGTTAACAAGAATTATTATGAAATTGGCTCGAATGAAAAAAGATATTTTTTCTTTGAATTTCCTGCTCCTATTAATGGCGAATGTGTTTGCAATGTTAAATTTGGTGATGAAAAAGAAACAAGTAATAAATTTAAAATCAGTAACGAAATTTTAATTAATTATAATTTAAATGATAAGTTTTTTTCTTCTTTAGATTTAGTAAGGATTAATGGAAGTGTTATAAAGGAAAATAAGCAGATGTTTAACGGAGGAATTTTAATTTCTATTCCCGGAATTATTGAAAAAACTGTTGAAGTTACGAATGGTTCTTTTTATTCTGAATTTTTAATCCCTGAAAAAGCAAATCCTTCAAAGTATAATTTTAGTCTTAGCGTAGAAGAAAAAAACATTCTCGGAAAGGTTATTAATTCAGGAAGGAAAAGTGAAAAGATTGAAGTTTTATCAAGTCCTACTAGTATTCAAATAATCTCTGAAGAATTAATTGTTCTGCCAAAAAATTTAACTTTTCAAGTAAATTTGATTAATCAGGTTGGGAATCTTATTGAAAATGAAACTTTGGTTGTTAAAATTTTTGATATAAATAATAATATTGTTTTTGAAAAAGAGGTTAAAAGTTCTGAAAATTTATCTTATTTTTTTAAAAGCGATTCTTTAAGGGGGGGGTGGAAAATTAATACTTATTATGGAAACATCTTTTCTTCAAAACCAATTTATATCAGTGAAAATAGTGAGGTTTTAGTTTTAGTTGTTGATAATAAAATTAAAATTCAAAATATTGGGAATGTTCCTTATAATGGTATTGTGAGTTTGAAAGTTCAAAATGGTTCTTCATCTTTAATTGTTCCAATTAATGTTGATAATCTTGATATTGGTGATATATTCATCCCCAAACTTGACTTTTATGGTTATTATAATGTTAGTTATGGTGAAAATAATTTTAGTAATGCTTATCTGACTGGTGCTGCAATTTTATTTGATTCTACTTTTACTGCAAAGAGTTATATAATTACTTTTATTTTTTTATTTATTTTAATTTCTTTTTATTTTGTTTTTAAAAATTTTACTTCTGTTAAATCTTTTTTTGTTAAAAGTAAGGAAGGAGATTTTATTGAATCTGCTTCGATTAGAGTTAAAAAATCAAGCAGTATTATTTCTGGAAAAAAAGAAATTTCAAATAATTCATTAAAAAAAACATTTGTTATTTTTATAAAATTCGATGCTTATTTTAATGAAATCTCTGAGTTATCTAAAAAGTATTCTTTTAGTTTTAAAAAAATGAATGATAATCTGGGTTATATTTTATTTTGTTCTCCTCCTATTGATAATCCTGAAATTAGTATGTTTCATTTTGGACGGGATTTGATGCGTTTTTCAAATCTTAAGGGGTATAAAGTTTCAATTGTTTTAAATGGTTCTTTGATTGAAGGTAAACTTAGTTCTTTGAAAAAACTTGCTTTAACCAGCAGGAAAATGATTAATTTTACTGAAGGAAAAATTTTGGTTGTTGATTCTATTTTCAATAAGTTGAATATTCCTTCAAGCAGGACAAACAGGCATATTAATATTGACGGAAAAGATTATTCTGTATTTTTAATTTAATACTTTAGCATATTTTTTCGAGAGAATCGTTAAGTTTAAATATCTTGGGTACATTAAGGGTACATATTGGGTTCATAAAAAATGGATAAAAAAGTTAGAATTGATGATTATCTTTTAAAAGAAGTAAAAAAGTTCAGAGAAGGAAAGAAGATAAATAAGATTAAGTATCCTACTGATAAGCAGTTTATTCAAATTGCTGTTTTAAAATTATTAGAATTGGAGATGGAAAAATGAGAATGTTTATTAATTATTTTTCTCTTGATTTTTTAGGTGATATTATGGAATTTAAACTTAATAAAATAAATATTTTTTTAATTGTTCTTTTGATATCTGTGATAAATTTTGGGTTTGTTTTTGCTGTAATTCCGTCCGGAGGTTCTCTTACAAGCATTTCTAATTCTACTGCTCCCGCTGATGTTGCTCAGGGTGTTGCTGCTATTGCCGGAAATGTTACAGAGATAAATATTGTAGGTTTTTCTACTACTCAATCATGGCAAGGTTATTTTGGTAATGTCTCAGGTACTCTTCAACTAGCTGACGGAAGTGATAATGTAATGTATAATTGGTCACTAGCAAGTCCTGAGGGTGAAATTTATGCTTCAGTTAATAGTTCTATTAATTGGGTTGGAACACAATGTTATAATAATACAACATTTACTTCAAATTTAGAATTGGAATATAATATCTTAAGTGATGATGTCGATGGTATTGATGAAACATTTAATATGCAAGATCATGATGCATTTTATGTGAATAATATTTTAATTAATACTAATACTTGTATGTCAACAAGAATTTATGGTGATACTGGTGCAGGAGTTAACGAGGAATTTGAAGAAGTATTACTAAAGGGTGGAAGCAATGAAACTATTTTTGCATCAATCTTAGAAGAAGATATGCTTGGTTTTAACGATGCTTCACATGATTTTCAAATGTTAGTTTTAGAAGATGGTCATGGAACTGATACTGCTACAAGGCCTTATTACTTTTATGTAGAACTGCAATAATCTTCCTTTATTCCCTTTACTAATTTAGTATTAAATTAAATAGTCTCTTTAATTCCTTATTCTATTAAATTTATAAAAATTAAGAATTTAAGATTTTTTTAAATAAATTTAAATAAAGAATTTAATTGCTTAATGTATTAATTAAACAAAACATTTAAATAGCGATTGTTATTTTTTACATCATGGATTTCGATTCTTTTCTTACTTCTCAGAGGTGGGAAATATTGCAAATTGTGGCTGAAAATCCCTCTTCCCCAATTGAAATTGCAGAAAAATTGAGTACAACTGTTTCTTATGTAAGCCAGCAGTTAAAATTGCTTGATGCAGCGAGGTTAATTAAAAAACAGAAAACCGGTTCAGTATTAAAAGGAAAACCCCGTACTGTTTTTAGCATTTCAAATGAATTAGTCTATATTACCCTTTTAACAAGGAAAAATTCTGAAAAAAAAATTATTTATTTAACTCCTCATCATAAAAGGATATTAAGCATTTGGATGCTTGATGATGTATCTTTGCATGATCTTTTTGTTAAATTATTATTTAAATTAGAAGAAGATTTAGATGAATTTGACGGAGCTTTTATTGACCAATCAGGGAAAGTTCCAAAGTTGGTGTTAGTTTCTGACTCAAAGGTTTTGAAGTCTAAAATTGGTGCTTTTATTAAAAATTTCCAGCAAAAGATTGATTTTGATTTTATTTCTAAAACTCAATTAAATAAATTTACACGAGAGAATCTTGTGGTCTTGTATGATTCACTTGATTTACTTGATTCTCAACATATGTTGAAAGGAGGTGATGAAAAAGATGAATAAACTCTCTCTAATTTTATTTATATCTTTAGTAACTCTTGCTTTACCAAGTTTAGTTTTAGCAATTTCTCCTTCAGGAGCATCGTTAACCAGTATTAGCAATGAAACAGGTTCATTAGATGTTGCCGGAAGTCATTCTGCAATTGCAGGTAATGTGACTGAAATGGGTGTAGCAAGTACTGTTACAACTCAGACTTGGCAAGGTTATTTTGGAAATGTAACTGGTACTGTTCAACTAGCTGATGGAAGTGATAATGTAATGTATAACTGGTCTTTAGCAAGTCCTGAAGGTGAAATTTATGCTTCAGTGAATAATTCAATTAATTGGGTTGGAACACAATGTTACAATAATACAACATTTACTTCAAATTTAGAATTGGAATATAATATTGCTAATAATGATGTGGATGGTATTGATGAAACATTTAGTTTACAAGACCATGATGCATTTTATGTGAATAATGTTTTGATTAACACCAATACATGCATGTCTACCAGAATTTACGGTGATACCGGTGCAGGTGTTAATGCGGAATTTGAAGAAGTATTACTAAAGGGCGGAAGCAATGAAACTATTTTTGCGTCAATCTTAGAAGAAAATATGCTTGGATTTGATAGTGCTAGCCATGATTTTCAAATGATTGTCTTAGAAGACGGTCATAATGCTGACACTTCAACAAGACCATATTATTTCTTTGTTGAACTAGAATAAGCCTATTTTATTTTTTATTTTTTATTTTTTTATGCGGAAAACGGAAAGGAAAAAAGTAAAGTGAAAACACGAAAAAAGATGGAAATTGAAAAAAAATTTAAACAAAATATTGAAAAACGAAATCTTAAGATATTTGTAAATGGAAGTTTAATATTAATCGTTATAACAATGATATTTTTATCATTAAATTTTTTATTTGCTGCAAATCCAAGCGGTTCTGATACTCTTACCAGTGTAACAAACGAAACAAAGTCTGCAGTTGGAACTAAAATGTTTAATGTTTCAGGAGGATATCTTTCAACTTTTAATTTATCTTCAACTGTTCAAAATTCCAGATGGAAAGCGTTTATTGGAAATGTTACAGGCAGTTTCACTTTAGATGATTCAACAGGTGCAACAATTTATGACTGGAGTATTGCAACAATTACAGGCAGGGTTTATGCAACAAGGCAGTCTGGTGCAATTACTTGGGCAAGTGTTAATTGTTCGAATGCAACTTATTTGAATACTGAAGCTTCTTTGATGTACCATAATAATGTTAATGATCAATTGAATAAAACTTTTAATGCATCTGCATCCGGGACCCATGATTCTCTTTGGGTTGGTTCTGTCTTTATCCCTGCTAATACTTGTCCTACAATAAATACTTACGTCAATGATGTAGCACAAGATTCAAGTTTTGAAGAGATGGCTTTAAGTGACGGAGTAAATACTGTTTATGCTACGATTATGGAAGAGGATATTACAGGATATGACGGATCAAAATATGATTTTCAAATGATTGTTCCTGAAAATGGTTCAAGTGGTTTTTCAAGTTCAACAGCTTATTATACTTATATAGAAATTGATTAAGTTTTATATTAAAAAGGACTCGCGAGGAAAACGAATGATAGAAAGAAAAGTAAGAAAAGTGTATTTTAGAAAAGGTTTTTTATTAATTGTAATTTTATTTAATTTTCTTTTTATGTTAAGTTTTGTTTCCTGTGCGAATGTTGGTTTAAGTCCTGCAAAAATGAGTTTTGAAAATGTTATGAGAAATGGTTATTCCGAAAAAACTGCTGTGATTTCTGCGGATACTGATTATCTAATTAATCTTGAATTAAGTGCAAGAGGTGAAATTGCTGAATGGTTGAATTTCACAAAAAAAAATATTACTGTTTCAAAAGATAAACCTTATTATCTTAAAATTTCTGTGACTCCTCCTAGTGATATTCCGAACGGAAATTATTCCGGTTTTTTAAGAGTATTAACCAGCAGTCTTGATGGTGAATCTGGTGAAGGGGTTGTTGGAAAAATAATTTCATCATTAGATTTGGCAATTAAAGTTCAAGTTACTGATATTGAAGAAGTAAGTTGTTCTGCTAAAGATTTTGATATTCTTTCTGTTGAAGAAGGTGATGATATTATTTTAAAAATGAATGTTTTAAATAGCGGGAATGTTCGATTAAAACCTACTGTTTTAGTTGAGATTTGGGATCAGGATCAAATTGAAATATTAAAAACTGAAGAATTAATTGCGAATGAAATTTTACCGACTTTAGACGGGAATATCGAATTTAGATTAGATTCAAAAGGTTTAGATTTGGGTCAATATTGGTCGAGTGTTTCTGTTTTAGAATGTTATTCAAATGAACTTTTGACTTTTGATATTTTAAAAGAAGGTGCTTTAACTGTTAAGGGGGAGCTTTTAGGAATTTTAACTCCCGGAAAAATGAATGTAGGCGATACAACTACTATTATTGTTAATTTTAAAAATCAAGGTGAAAAAGAAGTTGAGGCTCAATTTAAAGGAAAAATTTCTTTAGGGGGCAGGATTGTTCAAATTTTAGAAAGTGAAAAATTAAATATTGGTATAAATGAAGTGGATAAATTTAATTTTTATTTTACCCCGCAAAAAGCCGGTCAATATGTAATTAGCGGAAGAGTTTATTATAGCGGTAAAAAAACTTTTGAATCAAGTGCAATTTTAGAAGCGATTTCTGATAAGAATTTTATTTCCAAATTATTTTTGCCTTTTATTTATATTTGTTTTATCTTGGTAATATCTATCCTTTTTTATAAAATAAGGAAAGAAAGAAAAATTTACCTAAATAAATTAAGGGGTTTAAGATAATGAAAAAATTAATTTTATTTCTTTTATTGTCTTTTTTATTTATTCATAATTTTTATTTTATCTCTGCAAAAGATCAATCTGTTCAATTTATTTATAATTCATCTATAAATAATTCTTTTGAAAATTCTTTAGACTTTTCAGATGTTTTAGTAAAAGTTGCTACTAATTTTGATGCTCATTGCAAATATAGTTTATCTAAAGGCGTTTCTTATGAAAATATGGAAATGAATTTTGATTCAAGTCTTGGGAAATTACATCAAAAAAGTTTTACGGGTTTAGGGGATGGAATCTATCGTTATTATGTTAAATGTATTGATGAATCAATAGGCTTTATTGGAAATGAAACTGAATTATCAATTATATTACGTATCAATTCTCTTGTTAATGCTCAAATTATTTTTTCAAAAGAAGAGCCTTTGAGTGAAGGGATAGTTGAAATTAGTTTGATTACTTCAAAGATTGTATCTTTTGCACCGACCTTGTCCTACTCTATGGATGGAGGTTTAGTAAAAACTCCTATCCCTCTTTTAGGCAATGAAAAATTTTGGAAAGGTTATTTGTCAATTGATAAAAATTTTGGTGAAGGTGTGATTTCTTTTGATTTTAAAGCAAATGATTTAGAAGGAAGACAAGGGACAAAAATTCTTTCAGGAGGGGTCGTTAAAGTAGATACAATAAACCCTCCAACAATTTTAGAAATTGTTGCAGTTGGCTATGATGGAGAGATAAAATTGGATTGGCATTATAATGGGGACTATAAAGAATTTAATATTTATCGTTCTTTATCGGCGAATCCTGATTTTACTGATTTTTATAAAACTTCAGGCAGTAATTCTTTTAATGATCAATGGGTTGAAGACGGCAAAACTTATTATTATCGTGTTTCGGTTATAGATGATGCAGGAAATGAGGGAGAATTATCTTCACAGGTTTATGCTACTTCATTATTGAATAATGTTACTTATGTTTCAGGTTTGGCTTTAGAATTGATGGGGCGTGTTGATAATCTTTTGATTGAAATAGATTTTGCAATTGAAGAATTAATGGCAATAAAAAATTCTATTGCAACTAAATCTCAAAAAGAAAAAGATTTATTTTTAAATTTAAAGCTGGAAAATGAAATCGATAAATCAAAATCTGATTTAATTTCTTTAAAGCAGGATGTTGAAAAATATAAATTACAGGATTTAACTGAGAATGAGCTTAATAGTAAAATTGCTTCTTGCCGAGTAAAAATGAATGTTATTGGAAAAAAAGTTCCTGAAGATATTATTATTTTACAGGAAGATTCGATGAAAAATTTATTTGATGAAAAATCCATTGAAGAATTTTTATTTGAATTTGATCCTTTGATGTCTAAAGAGAGAATTGATAAAAGCGTTAAAGAATCATTAAAAATTATTGATGAATCCGGTTTAGAAATGGCAAGTAATTTTTATTTAGTTGAGATTTTATATTCTGATGGAACTAATCGAAAACTTTTAATTATCGAAAGGAATATTAATGCTATTCTTGACAGGCAAGAGAATCAGTCTTTTATTGAAGTTTTTCCACAAGACATAATTGAAAGCATTAATGATATAACTTTTAGAAATTCTAATGTTAATACCATCAAAGAAGATTCAGTTATTTCTTTTGAATCAGATTCAAAAAATATTTTTTATTCTTTTGAATCAAATTTAAATCCTGAGAGATTGAGAGAAATAAAAGTTGGTTTTATTTCTATTGCTGATGAGGAAATAGATTCATCATTTAGTCTTACTGGTTATTTTTTGCTGGATTTAAACCGAACAAAGTATGCCGGAGGGTTTGCAGTTATTTTATTGTTTGCTGTTTTATTTGTTTATTTATTCTATAATAAAAAAAGTAATTTTTCTGATGAATATTTTCAAATTTTAGATCAAATAAAAAAAATAAATCGTTTATTTAATGAAGAGGATCTTAAATTTGCTAAAAATATTTATTCTAATATTTCTAAAAAATACGCTTTATTAGATTCAAAAGAAAAGGTTGTTCTTTATAAAGACTTAGAAGATTTGCATGAAAAAATATCTGTTTTTGATTTTGAATTAGGTTTGGACGAATTGATAAGAACTAAAAATATAAAATTAATTTCGAATTTGGATAAGATTTACCAAACTTTATCTATCCCGCATAGAAATAAAGTTTCAAAAGTTTTTGAAAAAGTTAAAGAAGATATAAAATTAAATTCCGGAGTGAAAAAATGAAATTAAATTTTATTTTTTTGATTGCTTTTTCTTTATTTTTAATTTGTTTTGCGGTAATTTCATCTATTGATTATTATTCTATTGATTTAGTTAAAGGAAAAAATAATGTTACTTTTAATATTACTGATTCTTTTTATGTTGAAACTTTGGTAAAACTAAATCCTGAAATTGAAGCAGTTAGTTTTCAAGAAGGAGATGAAATTGTTGGATATGTTAATTTTTTAGAAGGGATTGGTGAAAATTTTGTAATCTTTCCAAATAAAACTTATGAGGTTATTGTAAAAGAAAATGTTTCATTATCATTACCTTACTATAATTAATAAGACTTTTTTTTTAATACTTATTATTTTATTAGTTTTACCTTTTTGTTCTTCTGCTCATTATATTGTTGGTATAGTTAATGACGCACATGACGGAGAAATTGCTAATGATCACGAAGTTGTTTTATGGAATCCTCTAAATGGCATACAGGATAATTTAACCGATATAATTGGTATTAATGGCAATTCTAATGCAGATCATATTTATATGTTTGATTGTGAGCAATTATCTACTCCTTGTGAAATTGATGATGAATTAAAAATTAAAGTTTATGATACCGGGAATGGATATTTGAGTAAAAATATCTCTGTAATCGTTACCGGGGCAGGTTATGATACTGCAGAGAATATTACTTTAAATAGTCCTCCGGCAATTCTTTCTTTAAGTGTTGATGATGATTTGATTTTTCCTCTTAATCAGATAGATTTATTTGCTGCATCAACAAGAAATGTAACTTGTGAAGTAATTATTGAGGAATATGACGGAGATTCTTTGTTTAATATAATTGCAGAATTTTTTGGTGAAGCTTCTTCTTTTTATGGAGATTCAGATGATAATAATACTCACTATACAAATAATAGTTGTTATGTTAATGATAGTTATGGAACAGAAAATCAAAGTCAAATTTTATGCGATTTTGAGGTAGAATATTATGCAAATTCTGAAAGTTGGATGTGCAATTTTACTATAGAAGATAATTATTCTGCTTCAAGTGATGAGTCTGACAGCACTTTTATTAATCAATTGCTTTCGATAGAAGTTAATTCTTCATTTGATTTTGGTAAAGTTGATAGTTTGCTTGTTTCAAATGAATCTATAATGAATATTACAAACATGGGCAATACAAAAATTAATATTAGCCTTTTAGGTTATGCCATTAATGAAGGAGATGATTTTGCGATGAATTGTAGTAATAATCAAAATATTTCTATTGATTATTTAAGATATAATTTGACTGCTTCTACTTTTGGAGAATTAACTTTTGGTGAATTTAACAATTATTATCTGAATTTAACAGGAAGTTCTGTTATAAAAAATACTGGTTTAAATTTTAGACAAAATGATTTATTGAATGAAGCAGTAAATTCGACATATTGGAGAATTTATGTTCCGGAGGGTGTTGCCGGAGATTGTCAAGGGAATATTGTTATTTCAGCAACTCTTGGAGAAGAAAGCGGTTAATTTATTTCCTTTATCCTAAAAATAGTTTTATAAATATGCAGAAGTAATATTCTTATATGGAAATGAAAATTTTATTTTTATTAAATTTTATTATCTCTCTTGGGATATTTATTTTTTTATCTGTTAAATCCTTTTTATTTTATAAAACTAAAGATTATCACAAGATTTCTTTTTATTTTTTTGTTATTGGTTTATTATATCTTTTTTTGTCTCTTTTTTCTTTTGTATGGTTTTTTGGTTTTCTAAATTATTCTCCTGAAGATTTTTTATTTTTATATTCTTTTTTGATTGTATTTCAATCTTTATTATTTTTCAGAATTATCTATTTTATGTCTTTACATAAGAAATTATTATACCTTTTGATGTTTTATTTAATTGGTGTTGGTTCAATGTTATATTCCTTTTCTACTTTTGCAAATTTTATTATTATTATTTCTTTTTTACTAATGTTTCTTTTTTTTATGGATTTAATCTTTAGAGATGATAATTATCAAGCTTTGGGTTATTTTGGTATGTTTTATTCAATATTGGGTTTATCTTTTGAAACTTTATTGATTTTTCAAATCGGAAATGTTTATCTCCTTAATTTATTATTAAATTTAGTTTTTTGTTTTTTCATTTTCATTTTCATTAAAGATTTACAAAAAATTCCATTAGTCTCTAAAGAAGATTTGAATAAAGGACCCAGACCTCCTTTTTTAGTTATTTTAGGGCATTTATTTTTTATTATTATTTTTGTTAATTTTATTTTTATTGGAACAATTGGGATTCATGAATTTGGTCACTTTTCCATCTCTAAATTTTATAATTGTGATTATCGAAAGATTGTTTATGAAGATGATTTTTTTCGTACAGAAGTTTTATGTGATGGCAAAATTGATAATTCTTTAGTATTACTTGGGGGAATTTTAGCTCCTTTTTTACTTGCGATTTTATTATTTTTCATCGGAGGAAAATTTATGAAAGAAATGGCGTTTTTGCTTTCAGGTTTTAATTTTTTGGCAATTGCTAAAGATTTGCAGGATTTCGGGCTTTCACAGAATTTAATTTTTGCGGTGTTGCTTCTTGGAGGATCTTTTTTAATTTATGGGATTATTATTATTTCTAAACTAAGAATTGAAGATGAAGTTTATTTGCCTGGTTTTAATTGATTTTTTGTGCTGTAATTAAATTTTTAGTTTAAAAATAAAACTATTATCTTCGAGATTCTAAATATATTTAAACTAAATGCGGTATTTAATTTAAGTATTGATTATAGAATATTTATTGGGAAATTTAGAGGTAAAGATGAACAAAAAGAAGGGTTTAGAAAAAAAGAAGATTAGAATTTTATCTTTGTTAATTGGTATTTTTATTCTTGGGAGTTTATTACTTTTTTCTTTAAATATTGAAAATGTGAATCTTAAACAAAATGTGCTATTAATAGATAAAGATGAAATTTATATCACTCAAGCACAGCATTTAGATTCAGAAAGAAATTTTTTGAATGACATTTATTTTGAAGCCGGTGAAAAAGATAATTTATTTAAGTATGTTCCCAGCGGGGATTATGTAAGAGTAACTTTTGAGAAGAATTTAACAAAAAATAATGATATTACTATTTATGCGAAAAGTATAAATCAATCTGTTGTGGAAATTTATTCTAAAGATAGTTCAAAACTAATTACTCAATTTGATGAAATTACTTTTTATAATAAATATCAGGTTTTACTGAATAACTTATTTGGTATCGAAGATACTTTTGATTTGAAAATATTAGGCAGTTCTCTTTATTTAGATTATATCCTTGATCCAATTGTTGGTGGAACAACTACAGGTGGTTTACGTCCGCAAAATGTGACTTGTTATACTAATGGTGTTGTAGTAGCGTGTTCTGGTAGTTATCCGTCAACTTGCGGAACAGATAGAATTTCTTGTAATGATGCTTCTGAAGAAGCACAAACTACAAAAAAAAGCGATTATGCAGGGTTAGATGCAATTTTTTATAATAATACTATTACTGATTGCGTTGAAGTATTAGATGTTCAGGCTTGCTATGAATGGCGTTCAAGTAATACTAATCCTACAGTTTGTGCAATTGATTATGATAATTCCGGAGATGGATGGTCTAATATAATTTCAGCTTGCCCTGGGATAGTCGGTGCTTCTGGTTGTCAGAATATTACTTTAAGTGAAAGTTGGATTTGTTCTAATTTTTTCGATACTTCAGGAAATAGAGCAAGATTAAGAAGCAGGCAAACGAGTACAGCAGCTACATCAACAACTGCTTATGTTGATCAATTATGGTTCAATGTAACTTATGCAAAATCCGGTAGTTTAAATGTTACTTTAAATGATCCTTCAACAGCAATCATCACAAATAAAACTATTAATAATCTTTTTACTTTAAATGCAACTGTTAAATGCATTGGGAATTCAGGAGATCGTTGCGGGAATATTGTTGGTATGGCAAGATATAATTCTTCAGGAATTGAGCCGACAGCACAAATCTCTTCAACGCCTGGTGCAGTTCCATTATTTGCGAATACCGGAAATCAAAGTTGCACTTCCTTAAATGCAACTTCCGGGCAAGATACTTGTATATTGACTTGGCAGGTTAATGCTACACAATTAGGAAATTATAATTTAGATGTTTTATTCACTTCAAGTATCACTTCTGTTTTAAATAATAATACCTTGAATGCAGGTATCAATGTGTTAAATTCTCCAACATTGACTGTGAATTTAACTTCTCCAATTACTGATCCTTTAATTGATGAGAATGAATATTTCGATCTAAAATGTTCGGTGAAATGTGAAGGGCAAACTTGCAATGATGTTTTAGTTTCTTTATTATATTGTGATGGTTCTTTAATTTGCACTCCTAATAAATTTTTAAATCTTACTTCAAATGGTTTATCCTCTAATGTTAGTAGTGTTAATTTAGGTTCAATTTCCCCGGGGGTTACTCAAAATGCTTCTTTTAATATTACCGGAAGTTTAAGTAATGATTATGTTATACAATGCAATTCTACTTCAAGTAATGCTCAAGCTGTATTAAGCTCTGAAAAATTAGCTTTGCATGTTAATGATAAACCTATTGCAAATTTTTCTTATCCTATTGCAAGTGAATGGCTTTTTGGAACTGAAACTTTAAATGCTTCAAGTTCTACTGATTCAGACGGAACAATTAATAATTATAAATTTGAAATTGATGATAATTTAGGTTTTGCAACCTCTTCAACAATTTGCGATTCGGCAAGTTCTACTTGTTCATTAAATACTATAACGCAGACTGAATGTTCTCAAGAAACAAGCACTTGTTATTTACGTTTAACAGTAACTGACGATGATTCTGCAATAAATTCTACGATTATTCAAGTGGGCATAGATAATCTAGGTCCGACAACAACTCATGGAGTTCCAATTAATGATTCTTACATTAATACTGAATCACAATTAATTAATGCAAGTTCAAATGATTTAGGTTCAGGTGTTTCTTGTGTTCTATTTGATGTTTATTTTGATGGTGGGTGGAATTCTTTATTTGTTGATTGTGCAAGTCCTTTTTCAACCACTTGGGATTTATCAAGCGTAAGCGACCAAACTGGAATTCAAGTTCGGTCAAGAGCAAACGACAGTGAGGGAAACTTTGGAAATTATGATATTCATGGAAATATTACTCACGATACAACTTCTCCAAATGCTGTTTTAGATTATCCTATAAATTCAGAGATTATCTCTTCAAGTCCTTATTTATTAAATGCAACAACTTCAAGTGACGCAACTTCCTGGATAAAAAATGCAAGTTTTTATTATTATGATGTTTCTTGGAATTTAATTGGAAGTGATACAAATCCTAGCGATGGTTTAACATTTAGTTGGGATATTGGATTAAGTGATGGAAATTATGATATTCGGGTTAATGTTACAGATAATGCCGGATTAATCGGGATAGATACAAATACTAATATTGTTATTGATTTAGCAAATGATAATCCTATTTGTTTAGTAAATTATCCAAATGGTTTTGAAGAATTGAATGGTCAAATAGTTTTAAATGCAAGTGCGAGTGAATCTGATCCTTCCGATATTGTTTCAAATGTAAGTTTTGAATATTCTTTAAATAATGGAACCAATTGGAATCTAATAGGAAATAATTTAACTTTAAATTTAAGTGAATATACTTTTATTTGGGATACAACTTTAGACTCTGATTCAAATGAATATTTAATTAGATGTAATGCTACTGATAACCGAAGTGGTATAGGATCTGACGAATCTAATGTTAATTTTACTATTGATAATACTGCTCCAATAATTAATAATGCAAATATTAATGATACTGACATTGCAATTAATACTTGGGTTTGTTTGAATGTTACTGTTACTGATAATTTAGTTGGTGTAAATTCTGTTAAAGCAGAAATTGATGTTCCCACCGGTCCAAACGAAAATATTACTTTAGTTGATGATGGAACAGGTTGTGATTTTGTATCCGGAGATAATGTTTATTCTAAGGACTATCTATCAATCTATGACGGAAGTTATAACTGGACAAAAGTTTATGCAAGTGATGATTTAGATAATGAAAATTTTTCGAACATTGGTGTTGCCTGGACTTCAACTTCTTTTGCTTTTTTGATTGCTGAAATGATTTATCCTACAATTCCTTTTGAAATTAATGAGTCCGGATTTAATTCAAATTTCACAATTGTATGTAATATTACTTGTAATGAAAGTGGAACAAATTGTGATAATGTTGAAATAACTGCTGAATATGATGATGGAGGTTTTATCGATATTACTACTTTAACAAGTGATTTAGTTAATGATGAAGATTTTTATGGTTGCGGGGATTTATTGACTGGTCAATCTTGTTTTCATACCTTTAATATTACTGCCGGAGCAAATTCAGGAGGAAATAGCTGGGATTTAAGATGTCATGGTTCAAGCAGTAATGCTGCCGCAGATTTTGCAACTCCTGTTAATTTGCATATTAATAATTTCCCTATTGCAAATTTTTATTATCCGAGCGTAAGTGAATGGCTTTCCGGAACTGAAATTTTAAATGCTTCTTCTTCTACAGATAGTGACGGAACAATTAATAATTATAAATTTGAAATAGATAATAATACGGATTTTGCAAGTCCTTTTTTGATTTGCGATTCTTCAAATAACTATTGCTCATTAAATACAATTACGCAGACTGAATGCTTGCAGGAAACAAGCACCTGTTATTTGCGTTTAAATGTTACTGACGATGATTCTACAAAAAATTCTACGATTCTTCAAATTGGAATTGATAATATTGGCCCTACTACTATTCAGGGTTTACCTTTTAATGATTCTTATATTGTAATTGAATCACAATTTGTGAATGCAAGTTCAACTGATTCCGGTTCAGGTGTTTCCTGTATTGAGTTTGATGCTTATTATAATGGGGGATGGAATTCAATAAATGTTGATTGTGCAAATCCTTACCAATTTAATTGGGATTTAACAAGCGTTACTGATCAGAAAAATATTGAAGTAAGATCAAGAGCTAATGATAGTGAAGGTAATTTTGGAAATTATAATGTTCATGGGAATATTACTCATGATACTACTAAACCTCTTATTGAATTGAATTTACCCCTTAATAATTCGTTAATTAATACTACTACTAAAATTTTTAGTTTTACGGCTTATGAAAATGTTGAGTCAATGATTAATTGTTCTTTAATTTTAGATTCTATTATTAATCAAACAAATTCTTCGACATTAAATGCGACTTTAACTTTTTTTACTGTTAATGGATTAAACGAGGGAAACCATAATTGGTATGTTAATTGCACTGATAGTGCAGGGAATAAAAATTTCAGTGAAGTTAGAAATTTAAGAATTGATTTGACTCCTCCGGTAATTTTATTAGAATTTCCAATTAATAATTCCTGGTCTCCTTTAAGTAATATTGAATTTGATTATACTCCGAGTGATTCTTATTTAGATTCCTGTCAATTATGGGGAAATTGGTCAAATGGCTGGCATTTAAATGATACTGATTCAACTTTATTTAATGGAAGTTCGAATGCTTTCATAAAACCTATTAATGATGGAAGTTATATCTGGAATATCTGGTGTAATGATTCTGCGGGAAATTTTGCATTTAATTCCACAAATTATACAATTAATGTTGATACTGTTTATCCAAAAATAGATTTTACAACTAATACTACTTTGAATAATTCATTTTTACGTCAGGATTGGATTTTTATTAATGTAACAGTAAATGATTCAAATATAGATTCTGTTTATTTTGAATGGCAAGGTGCTAATGAAACTTTTGATAATAACGATGGAAAATTTTTCTGGGAAAATAAGACGGGTTTAGGTCATGGGGTTTATACATTCAGGGCTTATGCAAATGATTCATCTACTAATTTTAATTTAACTAGTTTAAGAATTGTAACACTTGATTTTATTTCTCCAAATTGGTCTAATCAAAACCAAACTGTTGGCGGAATTTATTCTGATACTGTTTATTTAGGTTATACAATTAATTTATTCGCTAATTGGAGTGATACAATTGGCCTGAATTCTTCATGGTTATCTACAAATGCTACTGGTTTATGGGAGAATAAAACCGGTTTATATAGTTCGCCTCAAAATATTACCGGATTAAATAATCAAAGTGTTTTTAATTGGTCCAATTCAAGTTTTATTCCCGGAACAAATATTTATTGGAAAATTTATGCAAATGATTTAGTTGGAAATACTAATTTGACTAATGTGAATTTTTTTACTTTATGGGGTAGATCTGAATTTGGAAATTCATTTTTGAATCCTGCGGGAATTCCTATTGGAGGTTCTACAACAGTTAATTGCAAGGTTCAAGATAATGTGACTCTTCAACCTTTGAGTAATTATAATGTTTCTTTTTATAATGAATCTGTTTATATGGGTTCAAATTTAACCGGTGCAGATGGATATGCAAAATGGACTTTTAGTATTTATTCTGCCGGTAGTTATCACATTACTTGTAATTTTACTAATGATACTGCAAAATATTATAATGTGTCTACAAATAATCAAGAAATTTTATCTTTAGGTGTGGGTTATGGTCTTTTTATTTATGATTATTCAAATACTACTTTTAATAAGGCATATGAAGGAATAATCAATACAACTACTACTTTAATTGATGATCCATATACTGATTTAGAAAGCAATAATACTGTTGTTCAGGATTTTCAATCCGGTGCAGGTGAATATGCTTTTACCCGATTTGAAATTAAAATTGACGAGGCACGAAATAAAGTTACTAAAATAAATTTAACCTGGGATGGTTATGGGGAGAATGGCGGAACAACTCCTGGTTTTATTTTATATCTTTATAATCATACTTCCGGGACTTGGAATACTGAAGTTACAAGAACAACTAATGCAAAATATATTGAATATATTGCAAAGACAGGTAATTTTAGTGATTGGATTAATTCAAGTGGTTATATTAAACTTCTTGCAAGATCTTATTTAGCAGGTCCAACTGGCGGAGCTGGTGGAAATCGTTGGGCAAGAATTAGTACTGATTTTGTGGAATTAAAAGTCCAGACAGATATCCTTGCTCCGACTGTGACACTGAATTCTCCTATTGATAACTTTAATAGTTCTTCTTCGATTTTAGGATTTAATTGTTCTGCAAATGATGATAATATTTTAGTTAATGTTAGCTTATTTGGTGAATGGAAAAATGGCTGGCATTTAAATGAAACAAATAATTCCGGGATAAATAATGCAAATTATATTTTCAATAAAAGTATTAATGAAGGAACATATAATTGGAATTGTTATGCCTGTGATTATGCTGATAATTGCCAGTTTGCTTCATTAAATAAAAGTGTGAATGTTGATTTAACTCCTCCAACAGTAAATTTAATTTATCCTATACAAAATCAAAACTTTTCTACCTTTGCAATACCGTATTTGAATTTTAGTGTTGTTGATAATTATGAAATCAAAAATTGTTCTTTATACGGAAATTGGTCAACTGGATGGCATTTAAATAAAACTATTAATTCTCCTATGAATAACACAGATGTAAATTTTTCAGAGGTTATTGTTGAAGGAGATAATTTTTATATTTGGAATGTTAATTGCACAGATTATGCCGGGAATTCTGCATTTAATCTAACCAATTTTTCTTTTTCTGCATTTTTATTTCCGGATAAACCTTTATTATTGAATGCAAGTCAAACTGTAAATGATGGAACAGGTGATGTAACTTTATTTTGGAATGTTACCAATCATTCTTATTTGTATAAAATTTATTCCGGCAATAATTTATCAAATCTAAATTTTATTGGTGAAACATTTAATTCAAATTATACTGATACTTCTTTTGCAGGAAATGTAAGAAGATTTTATAGGATCGATAGCTGGAATCCTACGGGACAAAATTCAAGCAATAATTTTTTCGGTGTACATGTTTATACATTGAGGCATAATGGTAATACTCGTAATTGGATTGGTTTTCCAACAAATTTTTCTTATTTGGCTGATGCTAACAAGACTCTATATGAGATAAGAAATGCTACAGCTTTTACAATGTGGAATGAGACAATACAGAAAAGAGTTACTTGCAATAAGTTTTCATGTCCAGATAGTTATGAATGTACGGATACAAATTGCAATTTTAGTTTTGTTAATCAACAAGGAAGAGGATATGAAGTTAATGTTAATGATTCTGCTCCAAGTTCAATTAATTGGAGTGGTGTTGGGATTGTTTATAGTTCTACAAATATTAACTTAGTAAAGAATTCAACTTCTTTTGGAAAAAATTGGATTTCTATGTCTGCGAATACTAGTTTAACAAATGCTCAGGGTTTAATTCAAAATATTAGTAATGCCGATGCATTGACCAGATGGAATTCGAGTTCTCAAAAATCTTCCGGGTTAATTCCATCTCCTTTTCCTTGGGCTCAATATCTTGGAGAAAATTTTAATTTAAATGTTGAAAGCGGTTATGAAGTTTCAGTAACTGCAAGTGGTGTTTGGAGTCAGGTTTAAAATGGTAAAAATATCTAATTTTTATATGAGAAATTTTATTCATAAAAAGATTTTTAAGTAAGGAATATCTTACTTTGTATATGGAAACAAAAATAGTTAAAATAACAAGTAAAGGGCAAATTTCAATTCCTATAGAGATTAGAAATTCTATTGGGATTAGCAGTGGAGATGATGTTTTTATGATTGGTGGAAAAGATTCTGTCTTAATTAAGAAAATTAATAAAGGTAATTTTGAAGATTTATTAAAGAATTCTGAATCTGTTGCAAATAAATTGTGGAATAATAAAGAAGATGATATTTGGGACACAGTTTAAGCAGGGTGAGATTTTAATTGTTCCTTTTCCTTTTAGTAATTTAAATTCAATTAAGCAAAGACCTGTTTTGGTTTTGTCTAAAAATAATTATAATAGAATTTCAAATGATATTATTGTTTGTGGTATTACTTCAAATTTGAAAGATAATAAATATTCAGTAATTATTGATAATGATTGTCTACTGAATGGTAAAATTCCTCTTAAAAGCAGAATTAAAGTTGATAAATTGTTTACTTTAGAAAAAAAGTTAGTTAAGAAGAAAATTGGGTTAGTGAATGTTAATATTCTTACTCAAGTTAAAAAAGAAATTGAAAAGTTGATTTGATTCTTCGCAATTTTATATAAATGTATAATTAAGTTTATTAATGATTTTTTGTTTATTTTTATATGAGAAATTTTATTTTATTTTTTGGAATTTTAATTTTATTTAGTTTTAATATTAATGCTAATTTTGTTTGCGGGATTGTTGAAAATTCTGATGATGGAATGTCTGGTGCATGGTTTAATACAAGATTATTTTATGAAAATTATAGTTCGAATTTTTTAAATTGCCAAGTTAGTCCTAAGGAAAATAAGTATTGTTGCGATGCTGATTCAATTTATCCTCAAAATACCTGGAAAGTTGGGAAAAAAGTTTTTGCAAGAGTATATGATTTTAATACGGGTTATTTTGCTGATGAAGTTAATGTTATAACTACCGGGAGGGCTTATGATATTTTTCCAAATTTAAAATTGAAAAAAGCAATTAAAGTTAATGACCCTGTTAGTCGTGTAATTATTTCAAAAGAAAATAATCTTTCTTTAAATTTAAGTTTTAGTGAGCCATATAATTTAATTGAGATAAGAGATGAAAATTCTTTATTGTTTAATTGTGATAATTGTACTTTTTTTAATGATAGTTTGAATTTAAGTTTTGGTGAAAATAAAATTAATGTTTTTGCAAAGAAGATTAATAATGAAAGTTTTCAAGAAGTTATTAATGTAGCTTTAATTGAAGATTTTGATTTTGAAAGGAGTTTTGATTGTGGCGAATGCAAAAAAAAGATTCGTGGTGCACAAAATGTAACAATGTCTCTTGCATTAAATCTTTCAAATGATGTTGATGGTGTTTTATTAAAAGAATATGTTCCGATTGAATGGAGTATTATGGATGCTGGTTTTGGTATTATTAAAGATTTTGACTCAAATTATAATCTTATTGAATGGAATCTCTCGGGAAAAAACTTTACTTTTGATTATATTGTGAAATCTCCTGATGTTGGGATTTTTCAACAGGAATTTTTATTTGGGACAAATTTAGAATATGAAATTTTGAATGAAGAAAATATTTTAGTGTATAAAGTTGTCCCTGTTTCTTTACCTAAATTTTCATTTTCTTCTGATTCTTCTGAAGGGAGTAGTGGATGGGGTAGACCTCCAGCTAAAAAAAATGAATCTTCGAAAAATCAAATTTCTCCTTCGCATCCTTTAGTGATTGATTTGAATGATTCTTTTGTTAAAAGATTAGTTATTTATCCTAAAACTGAAATGATTGTTGAAAATTTTAATCTTGATAGTTACTTTAAGGAAAATCTAATTGATGGTTTAATACAAATTTATTCTTATGATTCTTCTTTAATTCAAGATAATTTTGAAAAAGTCGGTGTTGAATTTAAGATTAGCAAAGATTTTTTATTAAAAAATAATTTTGAAAAAATTAATTTATATACCTTGGATAATGGATTTTCTTTAGCAAATCTTTCTTTGTATTCTGAAGATGATAATAATCTTTATTATAGAGGATTTATTGAATTTAAAGAAGGGTTTGCAATTGCCGGTGTGACAAATAATTCAATCTCTGAAGATCTTTCAAATAAAGTAACCGGTTTATCTATTTTTGAAGAGATTGATTTAAAAGAATCTTTTTTGTTTAAATTCTTTATTAAAATTAAAAACTTTTTTAGTGAGATAAAATTATAACCCTTCAATTATTTTTCTGAATTTTTGTAATTCTTTTTTTTGTTTTTTAATTTTTTTTAATTCAATTTTCCTTTGTTGTTTTGCTTTTTGTTGTATGTCTCTGTTATTTTTTAGAAATGTCTTTAGGATTAATACAAAATAAATTACTAAAATTGTAATAAAAGCTATCCAAAATACTTTATTATTTAAATTAATGTTCATAAAAGAAAATATTTTATCATAAATTGCTGTAACCATTTTATTCTCATCTTGTTATAAAATGAATTATTAGTTTGATATTTAAACTTTTTGCGGGATTTTATCGAAAATGTTAAACTTTTCTTCAAAAACCTATTTAAAGTTTTGTTTATATTAATTATTGTTAATATAAGGGGTAATTTTTTGATAAAAATTGCCTTAAAAAAGGGTTAAAATGTTTCAATTAGTTTTAGGAAAAAGGGGCAAGATTTGTTTAAGTTTTTTAATTTTAGTTTTAACTTTATTATTGTTATTTTTACCTTTTTTGTCGTCTTTATTTTCGTTTGAAAAAAGTTATTTTGTGGGGGAAGATGTTAAATTTGATTTAAGATCTTATGGGAATTATACTTTGAAAATTATTACTCCTAATCAAATTTTAATTAAAGAAGGTTATAATGATATGTTTACTTTTAAATTAAAAGAAGCTGGTTTTTATGAAGTTATTCTTAAAACTGAAAATATTTCTGAAACTTTTAATTTTGAAGTTTTAGAAAAACCAGAAGTCTCTGAGATAAACTCAAATACTTTGAATAAAGACAATTTTTCTTTAAGTAATCTAGGTATTATTGAAGAATCAAAGAAATTGTCTGAAAATTATCCTGGTATTGTTATAGGCAAGCCTGTTTTATGGACGAAAGAAATTGATATGTCTAATGCAAAAAAAATTAGAATAAAAATTCCAGAATTAAGTGAAGAGATTGTTGTTTTAGAGAATAATCAATCTATTGAATTTGTAGAAAATAATTTAATCTTTAGCAATATTCTGAATTCTTTATCCGGAAAAGAAAATGAAAAAGAAATTATCTTAACAGATATTGACGGAGAAATAGAAATTAAATATAATACTCCTACTCCTCAAAAAATCGAAAAAGATATTTCATTTACGGAAAAAGAAGTTATTGTATCTTCTGATATTCATTATGAAAATGTTTTAGCTTATACTAACATTAATGAAATATTTACTCCGGATGAAAAAGATTTAATTAAAATTTATTGGAAAGGTGGTGAAAAATATCTTGATTTTGAAGCTTATGATTCTGATAATGATGGATTTTTAGACTATGTTGAATGGATTGCCCCTCATTTATCGACTCAAACTTTTGAAATTATTTTAGTGACTAAAGCTGAACATTTAGATTCACAGCGAAATTTTATTGAAGAGGTTTATGATTTGATTAAAGATATTGATGAAAATTTTGTTTTAATTTCTAATCAAGAATTTTTAAGAGTAACTTTTGAAAAGAACTTAACGAATCAAAATGATATTACTATTTATGCTAAAGGAAATGGTCGTATCGAAGTTTATGAAAAGGAATCAAATGTTAAAATTGCAGATTTTGGAGAAATTAATGAATATAAAAAATATCAAATATTTTTGAATTTTTTATCCGAAGAGCAAAATACTTTTGATTTAAAAGTAATTGGTGAAGTAGAATTTGATTATGTTATTGATCCAACTATCCTTGGTGTTTGCACAGCAATTGATGTTTGTTTGGATAATGGTGCTAGCGGTTCTTGTGCCTGCAGTGATGTAACTTCAAGTAATAATGTTTATCTGGGGGGAGGATTAGACACAAAATCCGGTAATTTAGCTAAAGGTGTGATTGATTTAACAAATACTTCATTGATTCCGGCTGGTGCAACAATTCTTGATGCAGATTTATATATTGAATATTATGTTGAATCCGGGATGAGTTCCTGCGAAATTTCATATTCTGCAAATGGCGGAACCTGGACTTTTTTAAACTCTGATTGTACAGGGCAAACTTCTGAATCAACTGTAAGTTATGATTTGAGCAGTTTAAGTGAAGTACAATTAGAAAATCTTAAATTAAATATGACTGCGATAAAAGTTCCTACTGCCGGGGCATTTATAAAATTGAATATTGATTATGTTTATCTTAATATATCTTATCAAGTTGCAGGTGCATTAAGTTTAAATTTAAATTCCCCTTCTAATATGCAGGTTTTGAATAATTTTTCTGTAACCTTTGGTTATACTCCTTTAACTTCTGGTAATTTTTTGAATTGCAGTTTATGGGATAATTCTTCCGGAAGTTTTTTATTCAATAAATCAAATTCAACTATAATTACAAATGGTTCAATTAATGATTTTATAAATACTTATTCAGGAGAAGGCTCATACTTATGGAATATTCAATGTTGTGATGATGCTAATGGTTGTGTATTTGATTTTGTGAATAGAACTTTTATTCTTGATTCTACTCTTCCTTTTGTAACACAAGTTTTTCCTGCAAATGACTCTTTTTCAAATTCTACTTTTGGTGTTGATTTTATTTTTAATGTTAGTGATGCAAATGATGTTGATAATTGTTCTTTGTTCATTGATGATGCTAATGTTTTAACTGATACGACGATTAGTAAAGGAATAAATCAAACAATCAGTTATCCTGTTTCTGATGGATTGCATAATTGGAGTATACATTGTTTTGATGAAGCAGGCAATGAAAATGCAAGCGAAACAAGAAATATTAATATCTCCTTTTCTCCTCAAACATATCAAGCTCGTTGGTATGAAACTTATACTTCTAATTTTAGTTCTACTGCAAATATCTATCTAAATAATAATCGGGATGCAGTTGAAAATAATGTTGCTTATTCTGTTCCTGCCGGAGGACTATATTCTCTTGTTGAGGCTGTTAGTCCATTTATGGTGAATAATGGAGCATTTATTCCTTCTGGAACTATTTCATTTAGTGCTGTTGCAAGTGCAAGTGCAAATAATAAAGCATATTTAACCTGGAAAGTTTATGTAACTAATACTTCAGGGGATTTTTTAATTTGCCAGCATGGTGATGATTCTACAGGAGGGACAAGGATTACATCAGGAACAGGAACCTGGACAGGGAGTTGTAACAATCCTGATGGTTTATATTTATCCAGCACAGATAGAATAAAATTAGTTTTAAATGTTAGAAATACTGATACTGGTGCTGTTACTGTTACCCATTACTGGGATAACCTTAGACTTTCTTATGTGGAATTTCCGGATTTTATTTCTTTAGGAAATTTGAATACAGAATTGGTTGCTCCAACAACTGATCAAAATATTTTAACTGCACAGGATTTAAATGTTACCTGTAATGCAAGTTGTGATGCCGGTAAATGTTTGGATACTAATGTTTATGTTCAATATAACACTTCTGCAACTGGTTGGACTAATATTGGTGCATCAGGAAATTTAATCTTATCCGGCAGTGAAACAAATCCTCATAATTTAGGTAACACAACTACAAATATCTCTTCTACTAATTTTACTATTAGAGGAAATATAGAATCGATAAATAATATTCGTTGTGTGGGAATTTCAAGTTATTCTAGTTTTAATGGTACAACCACAAAAAAGGTCACAATTACCGGTGCAAATCAGGCTCCAAGCGTGTCTTTAGTTACTGCTGATAATTATTGGTTTAATACTAGCAATGTTTTATTAGAATATCTTGCAAGTGATGATAATGGTCAATTTGATAATTGTTCATTATACCTAAATGGTCTTTTTAATCAAACAAATTCAACACCAATTATTAATGGTTCGACTAATAATTTTACTTTAACCTTGGGAAACAATAATTATAATTGGACTGTTGTTTGTTATGATTCTGCAGGGTTAAATGGCACTGATACAACTAAGAATTTTAGTGTTGATACTGTTTTACCGCAATTAAATCTAATTTATCCTTCGGATGATGAAGTTATTTATACCACTAATATTAATTTTAATTTTAGTGCAAATGACAATTTGGACTCAGTATTGGTGTGTAATTTAACTGTTGATAGTATTGTTAAAGATTTAAATTTTAATGCAAATAATGGGACATTTACAAATCAAACAGTGAGTTTAGGTATGGGAAATCATTTATGGAATGTTAGTTGTATTGATAATGCAAAAAATTTGAACACCAGTGCCACCTGGAACTTTACGATTGTTGATTATCCTCCTACTGTCTCTTTAGAACTTTTTGATCCAACTTGGTTTAATATAAGTAATCCTGTTTTATATTACAATGCAACAGATAATAATGATTTGATTAATTGTTCTCTTTATATTAACGGAATTTATAATCAATCAAATTCAACAGTTATTCTTAATAGCCAAATTAATAATTTTACTCTAAGTTCTTGGGATGACGGGCAATATAATTGGACTGTGAACTGTACAGACACTGGAGGTTTATCAACTAAACCTGCAAATAAAACTTTTTATATTGATACGACTCTTCCAATTTTAAATTTAAGCAAGCCTGATAATGCTTCACAGTTTTTAATATCTGATATTAATTTCAATTTCACAATTATTGATAATCTTGATTCTGTTTTAGTTTGTAATTTGACTATTAATGGTATTGTTAAAGATTTGAATTTTAATGCAAATAATGGAACATTAACTAATCGATTAATTAGTTCTTTAACCGACGGTGTTAAATATTGGAATGTTACCTGTATTGATCAGGCAAATAATATTAACAACAGTGCAACAAGAATAATTAATGTTTCCAAATCTCCAAGTGTTATTTCGAATACTCAAAATAATGCATTTTTTAATACGACAAATGTTGAATTATTTTATACTCCTAGCGATAATACTAATTTAAGTTCCTGTAATTTATACTTAAATGGTGCCTATAATCAATCAAATTCTACCGCGATTTTAAATGGTGCACAAAATAATTTTACTTTAACTTTAGGCAGCGGATATCATAATTGGTCTATAATGTGTAATGATACTATTGGTCTTGTAAATCAAACTAGTTATAGAAATTTTACTGTTGATTTAGCAAAGCCGATAATTAATTTAAATTATCCTCTTTCTGAGGCAATGGTTTATGATTCAACTGTATCATTTAATTATACTGTTATTGATGATTTAGATTTGAATATTGGGTGTAATTTAACTATTGACGGTGTTGTTCAAAATTTTACAACTGCGATTAATGGGAGCAATACCATTGTTCCTTTTACATTTTCTTTAGGGGGTTTAAAATATTGGAATGTAACTTGTATTGATGATTCCGGAAATTTAAATTCAAGTGAAACAAGAAATTTTACGTTATATCTTCCTCCAACTGTTAATTTAACCAGTCCTGAAAATTATTATTGGGCAAATTCTACTAGTTTAGTATTTTACTATAATATTAGTGACGGTAATGATGATATGGTAAATTCAAGTTTGATTTTGAATGGCATCCTGAATCAATCAAATTCTACCCTCTTGATAAATAATGAGATAAATAATTTTACTGTTTTTGGTTTAGTTGATGGATTTTATAATTGGACTGTGAATGTCAGCGACTCTGAATCTTTAGTTGGCACAGATAATATTCAATATCTTTATATTGATACAATAAAGCCGACAATTATTATCAATTCTCCTTATCAGGATGAAGTTATAACTACGAATAATATCACATTGAATTTTACTTTAATTGATAACATGGCAGAAAATATTACTTGTAATGTGAGTGTTGATGATTTTAATGAGTTTGAAGATGATATTTTTGTCAATGGAACGAATCTTCAATATTTATTGAGAAATGATGGAAATTATACATGGTATATTGAATGTATTGATCAGGCTAAAAATTATAATATAACTTCTTTGATTAATTTTAGTGTTATTGCTCCTCCAATAGTTAATTTAACTCTTCCAAGTGATAATTGGATTGCAACAAATTCAACAGTTACATTTAGATATATTCCTTATGATGCTGTAGGAATTACTCAGTGTAAATTATATCTTGATGAAGGATTAAATCAAACAGATAATACTATTAATAAAAATGAAGAAAATTCTTTTACTCCTGTTGGGGGGATAAGTGAAGGAGAGCATAATTGGACTGTTGAATGTTCTGATGCTGATTTAAATTTAGCTAATGCAACCTTTTATCATTTCACTCGTGATATTTCTCCTCCGACTATTGAATTAGAACTTCCATTAAATGATTCCGGTAAATATTTTGACGGTGGTTCTGTGACTTTTAGATGGACGGCAAATGACTCTGTTTATAATATTTTTCAATGTGATTTAATTGTTGATGGTGTTGTTAAGAAAAATGATGAATGGGTTACAAGTGGAATTTCAAATCCTGAGAGTGTTGCAGGATTAACTCTGGGATGGCACAATTGGAATGTAACTTGCTGGGATGCATTAAATAATTCTAATAATAGTTTAACTTATGGATTTAATTTTACTTATCCTGATTTTTTCCTGAATCAAAGCACATTTAGTTTTAATGTTACAAATCCTAAAGAAGGTGAATCTGTTTTTATTAATTTGACTCTAGAAAATCTTGGTGGTACAGATATTAATAATGTTGTTGTAAAGTTTTATGATGGGGATCCTGATTTAGGTGGGTCTCAAATTGGGGCTGATAAATTGATTAATATTTCAATGTATAATCTGACTGAAGTTAATACTACTTATATTGCTGATATCGGGACAAGCGAAATTTTTGTTTTAGTTGATCCTCCATTTGCAACTAATGGTACATATGACGAATGGAATGAAAGCAATAATGAGGTTAGCTTGAATATTACTGTTGGAAGTTGGCATTTCTTTTATGGCGAGATTGATTCAAGTAGTAATTACAGTTTAATGGATAATTCTGAAGATCCTGTTCTCAATTGGAATATAATTAACTTTAGCCAAGGAGAAGTTTTTATTAGTGACCTTGAAAGTGATATATCTTGGTTAGATTTAGTTGCAATCGGGAAAAAAATAAATTTGGATAATTCTACTGATGATTTTATTGAAATTGATTCTCTTTTAAATATGAGTAATTTTGAAGATTCTGTTGATTCTCTTTATAATAATGATAGCACTATTAATCTGAGTATCTTTGGCAAGGTGGTTAATTATATTCCTATAACAAACTCTACAAATAATACTAATTTTGTTACTGGTATTTTATGGGATTCTTTAGATGACATTGGAGATTTAGAGTTTGATGAAGTGGATAAAGAAGATTTAATTTTTGTAACTGAAATTAATCAGGGAGGTGTGGGGGCATATGGGGTTTATGATTATGAAATTCGTGTTCCTGCTATGCTTCGAGAATATGATTCAACTAACTCTGAAAGTGCAGTTTTTTATGCTGAACTTATTTAACATCTTCGCTGTGGTTATTTTTTTACCTTTTTAGGATAACAAATCATTTCGGAAGGTTTATAAATCTGTGCGAATATATTCGTATATAAATATATAGTATTTAATGAAAGGAGGGATATTAAAAAAGAGATGAGTAAGATTTATAGATTGTTGTTATTACCAATTCTAGCTTTAGTTCTCTCTTTGGTTGTTGTTTATGCTGTAGTTCCATCAGGTGGTACACTTACAAGCATTTCGAATGCTACTGCTCCTGCTGATGTTGCTGGAAGTCATGCTGCAATTGCAGGTAATGTTACTGAGATGACTGTTGTTGCTTTTACTACAACACAGAGCTGGCAAGGTTATTTTGGGAATATTACAGGTACTATTCAATTAGCAGATGGAAGTGATAATGTAATGTACAATTGGTCACTAGCAAGTCCAGAGGGTGAAATCTATGCTTCAGTTAATAATTCAGTTAATTGGGTTGGAACACAATGTTACAATAATACAACATTTACTCCAAATTTAGAATTAGAATATAATATTCTTGGTGATGATGTTGATGGTGTTGATGAAACATTCAATTTACAAAACCATGATGCGTTTTATGTGAATAATATTTTGATTAACACTAATACATGTATGTCAGCTAGAATTTACGGAGATACTGGTGCTGGTGTTGATACTGAATTTGAAGAGGTATTATTAAAAGGCGGAAGCAATGAAACTATTTTTGCATCAATCTTAGAAGAAGATATGCTTGGTTTTAACGATGCTTCACATGATTTCCAAATGTTAGTTTTAGAGGATGGTCATGGAACTGATACTGCTACTAGACCGTACTACTTTTATGTAGAGCTAGAATAAGGTTATTTTATTTTTTATTTTTATTTTTATTAAAACGAGGAAAAGAAAAGGATGAATGAGAAAAGAAAGAGTATAAAAAAATGCAAAAAAATATTGAAAATAGATTAAAAAAAGAGAAGGAGATTCTTTTAGTTGTTCTTATATTAATTGGTTTTTTATTATCATTAACTTCATTTGGTTTAGTTTTTGCAGCGAACCCTGGTGGTCCTGATACAATTACTAGTGTTACAAATGAGACAAAGGATGCAGTTAGTGCAAAGATGTTTAATATCTCTGGGGGATATGTTTCTACTTTCAATTTATCTGCGACTATTCAAAATCCTCGATGGAAAGCATTTGTTGGTAATGTTACAGGTAGTTTTACCTTAGATGATTCAGCTGGTTCTACTATTTATGATTGGAGTATTACGACAATTACTGGTAGAGTTTATGCGACAAGGCAATCTGGTGCAATTACTTGGGCAAGTGTTAATTGTTCAAATGCAACGTATCTTAGCACTGAAGCAATTGCAATGAATCATAATAATTCAAATGATCAATTAAATAAGACCTTCAATGCATCTGCTCCCGGAACACATAGTACTTTTTGGGTTGGGGCTGTTTCTATTCCTGCTAATACTTGTCCTACAATAAACACTTATGTAAATGATGTAGCACAAGATTCAAGTTTCGAGGAAATGGCTTTAAGTGACGGAGTAAATACTGTTTATGCTACTATTTTAGAAGAAGATGTGGCAGGATATGATGGTTCAAAATATGATTTTCAGATGATTGTTCCTGAGGATGGTTCTCCTGGTTTTTCAGGGGCTACTGCATATTATGTTTATGTAGAAATAGGTACTTAAAATTAGAAAATGAAATTAAATAATTTAAATAAAAAAATGAATATTGAAGCAAAGTTAATTGGAATTTTATTTTTAGAATTAATTGCATTATCTTTCATTCTAACTTCTTTTAGTTCTTTTATTAGCGGGGGTGTTGGGAATAATGTTACTGTTACTACTTCATTACAAGTTGGAGAAGTTTATCCGGAATTATTGAATGTTAGTATTGACAATAGTGCTTCAAGCGTTACTTTAGTTGGTAATTCAACAAAAACGGTTTTATGTGAGGGTTTGATTAGGGATTATAATAATGACAGTACTTTAGGTAATGCAACTGCTGAATTATTTATTACTTCCGGTTCTTCTTATGGTGGAAGTAACGATAATAATTTACATTATACGAATGGCTCTTGTCTTATTAATACTAATTTTAGTTCATGGGGTGGTGTGAGTGATGATGATTATCACGCTTTAGCACAATGTAATTTCCAGATTTATTATTATGCAAATCCAGGAAATTGGAATTGTTCATTATATGTTAATGATAGTGTTGGTTTTAGTGATTTACAAAATGATAGTATTACTATAAACCAACTTTTATCTATTGGTCTTCCTTCTTCTATTGATTATAGCGTTGTAAATTCAACTTCTGTTTCAGGGGAAAAAACTGTTAATGTAAGTAATACCGGAAATGTAATCTTAAACTTGAGTCTTTCAGGTTATGCAGTTACTCAGGGAGATAATTATTCTATGAATTGTACTTTAGGTAATATCCAAAATATTAGCATAGGCTATGAAAAATTCAGGCTTAATACATCAATTACCGGGCCATTAACTTTTTCAGATTTTGAAGCAAATTATACTAATTTAAGTGCTGGTGCGACTGTAAAAAGATTTAATTTAAATTATCGACAGAATGATTCTAATGATGATGCTATTAATGGAACATATTGGAGAGTTTATGTTCCTCGAGGTGTAGCAGGTAATTGCACAGGGAATATTTTATTCGGGGCTGTGCAAGCTGAAGAATAAATTTAATAGAAATCTTTAATAATTGTTTTTTGTTTAATTTAAAATGGTAAAAAGTTTGAATATTGAAGAGAAAATTAAAATAATTAATGAAGTTGGTGAAGAGGTTATTAATCTAGAAGAACTTAGAGAATTATTTCTGAATAAAAAAAATCCGATTGCTTATGATGGGTTTGAACCTTCAGGGAATATTCATATTGCACAGGGTTTACTTCGGGCAATTAATGTTAATAAATTAACTTCTACAGGTATTAAATTTAAATTTTGGGTTGCAGATTGGTTTGGATTGTTAAATAATAAGATGGGTGGAGATTTAGAGAAGATTAAAATTGTTGGTGAATATTTCATTGAAGTTTGGAAAGCTTGTGGTATGGATTTAGAAAATGTTGAATTTATCTGGGCAAGTGATTTTATTAAAGAGCATCCTGAATATTGGGAAACAGTTTTGAAGTTGTCTATGAATGCTACTATTAATAGAGTGCTTAGATGTGGTCAAATTATGGGGCGTGAGGAGAATACAAATAATCCTTCGTCGCAAATTATTTATCCATTAATGCAGGCTGCTGATATTCATCATTTAGGTGCTGATATTGCTCAACTTGGAATGGATCAGAGAAAAGTAAATATGCTTGCAAGAGATTTATTCCCAAAATTAGGATTTAAACCTCCTGTGATTATCAGTCATCATATGCTTATGGGTTTGAGTGAACCGAAGGTTGATGGGTCATTAAATTCTATAGACAGAAAAATTGAAATTAAAATGAGCAAGTCTAAACCTGATACTGCTATTTTTATGACTGATTCAGAAGATGAAGTAAAAAGAAAGTTTAAGAAGGCTTATTGTCCAGAAGGACAAATCGAGGATAATCCTATTTTAGAATATTTCAAATATATTATTTTTGAAAAGTTTGATAAGATAATTATTACTCGTGATGAAAAGTTTGGAGGAAATTTATCTTTTAATTCTTATAATGAATTAGAAAAAGTTTTTGTTGAAAAAAAAGTTCATCCTCTTGATGTTAAAATGACCTGTGCAGTATATATTAACGAACTTTTAGAACCAGTTAGAAAACATTTTGACGAGAATAAAAAAGCTAAGAAATTGTTGGAAGCTGTAAGAAGCTTTCAGGTTACGAGATAATTTTTTATTTTAATACCCAAGATACTCCATTAAAGATTTATTCCTATCGGATATTTTTTCTATAAATTTTTTTCTCTTTTCTTCATCTCTCATATCATATAATTCTCTTGCTTCTTCATATGTCATTTTGCCATATTCATAGTCAAAGAGTGCTTTTCGTGAATGAACATTGAAATTTATTGAATTCATTTTTTGGGTTTTTATTTCTGGGCAGTCTGAAAAATCAATGTTTCTGTGCCCTACTATATTATCCACATAACTTAGATTTTCGCAACCTTTGAATGTGATTATATCTGCTTCTAGATTTTCTGCAGAGATAAGATTTTTACAGTTAGTAAATGCAATCCAATATTTAGGGAGTTCGAATGCATTTGTTCTCCCTAAAAGAAGATTATCAATTTCAGTTAGACTTGTACAATTTGTGAAATCAATTTTTTGTATATTTCTAAGATTTTTTACCTTTTTTAGATTTATGCAATCATTTAATTCAATTTCCGGGCAAGTTATGTCTTCTATTGATTCTAAAGAGGAGCCTTTCAAGTCGATAAAATTAAGTGTATAAAGGTCTTTTAAACTTTTCAAACTTGTGGTTTTGCCTAAATAAGCATATTCCTGTGCTTTTAATCCCGAAACATCTGTCAAATTTGTACAACCATATAAATTAATTTGTCTTGTACGTAAATTTTCAATTTTTTTTATGCCTTCATGGTTTCTTAAATTAAGAAATCTTGTTTCTAATCCAGAAGGAATTTCATTAACTAAAAGGATTCGAGCTTCTTTAACTTTTACGAGTTCATTTCCTTCATCTCCTCCAATTGATATTTGCGGTCCTTTTGTTTGACAAAATAAAAGTCGAGATCCATTTGTTCTATATCCTCCTGCTATTGGTCCTTGTCCATAAAGAGTTCCTGCAAATTTGGTTAAACCTTTTTCATAAATATATCTTGTATCTTTTATATATTCACAACCTGAAGGATACCAGTCCGGGTCAATATTCCATTTTCCAATAGGGTTCCATTTAAATCCATCTTTTCTTTGTGAATTTTCTCCGTTGTCAAAACTAATCATCCAGTTTCCAGTTTTTACTGCTTCTTTTACTGCTTTTTCTAATTGTGATGTGTTCATTTTTTAATTAAACTTTTTTGATATTTAAATCTCTAATATTTGTTTAGATTAATTAAGTAATTAATTGAATATAAGTTATATTCATATGGTAATATTTATTAAGTTTTGATATTTGAGTTTATTATGGATATTTTGGAAAGTGATAAGATGAAGATTAAAATTTTGAAGTGTCTTTTTAAAGAACGGCAAGGGGTTTCTTTGAATGGGTTGAAAAAAAAGATTGGTGCTTCAAATTTTAAATCAGTAAAAAGAAATTGTGATTTTTTAGAATTAATGAATTTAATTAGTATGCAGGATGTTATGAAGATTGAAAGAAAAAGAATTAATCCTCAAAATTATCGGTTAATTTTAATTACTGATAATGGGCGTAAAGTTATTGAAAAATTAACAAAAAAATAAAAATTATTTTTTATTCCAAAATCTGCTTTTTGGTTCTCTATTCTTTTGTTCTGTTGTGCTTCCTGTTCCTGTTACATAACCATTATTTCGTTGTTGTTGTGATGTCCATTCTAATCCTTTTAATCCTCTATTAATCTGACCTCCATTTGGAAGTTTCCCCATATAATATTCTATTTTTTCTCTTCTTTGTTCCTCTGTATAATTTGGTGCATTGTTTTTCCAATTAGGATCTTGCTGTGTTCTTGAAATTCCGCTAGTCATTGTTATTCCTTTTGAATATGAATTTTCAGGTACAATTGTTTGGATTAAAGAAACCGTTGATGCAATTAATGCAACTGTTAATAAATTTTTTAATGTTTTCATTTTATCGCCTCTGATATATTTGATGAAAGGATATTAATAATCTTTATTGATAATTTTTTATACATATTTTAATTTTTGGATAAAATTTTTAATTTATTATCCTTTTTTTAGAAATTATTTAATTTGTTCTGAATTCTACAACATCTAAATCTTTAAGTTTATGTTTTAATCCTACACTTTGTCCTGCAAATTTGCTTGAGGGTCCCCAAATTTTTGTTTGTTTTATCTTTTTTGAAAATCCTTTTAAGATTTTTTCTGCAATATCTCCAACAGTAGAATTTGGTTTAATGATTACCGGTTTAGGTGATTTTTCTTTTCCTGGTTCTTTTGTAAAAATTCTTATGCTGTCAAAACTTTTAAATATTTTTTCTTTTAATTCTTCAATATTTTGTTTTGTTTTTGTTGAAATTAAAATAAAGTTATATTTTTTTGATTGAAGTGTTGCTGAAATTTTTCTTTGTTCCTGTTCATTTAATTTATCTATTTTATTAAAAATAATTATTTGTTTTGCATTGGATTTTCCTAGTTTTTCCTGTATTTGTTTAATTTGTTCGATGTTATCCACTAAAATTAAAATTGTGTCTGTGGTATTAACTAAACTTTTATCATAATATTCTGATTCAAGTGCAGGATTTTCCACTAATTGGATTTGCATTTCAAGATAGTCCATCATTCCAATTATTGATTCTTTTGTTGTAAATGGATAGTTTGCGATTAATGGTTTTGTATTTGTGAGAATTGAAAGCAAGCTTGATTTTCCAACATTTGTAAAGCCGATTATTATTGCCTGCATATCTCCTTTTCGTATTCCTATTTTGGATGATTTTCCCGCTTTTTTTACTTTATTAATTTGTTCTTCTAATTTTTTTCTTCGTGTTGTTAATTGCTGTCTTAGATTTTCACCCCCTTTATGTTTTGGGGCGTGTGAAATCATTTTTCTTAAAGCAATGAGTCTTTCTTCGAGAGTGCCTGCTTCAAAATAATCTTTTTCTGCTTTTACATATTCCGGGTCGTTTACATTGATTGGCATCTAGGGCAACCCCCTGGTTTCCCTTAGGATCCCTTCCTCAAAACTCTGAAGGGGGGTATCTTTTTTGAGCCTTCGGGTGATACCCCAAAAAATGGGCAACCCCCTTGGTTCCTTCAGAGAATTTTGGGTTAAATTCTCTGGGACATTCAAAAGACGATACTTTTGAAGTTTTTGAACCTCCTCGAAACATTGAAGGGTGATATCTTTTAACTCAAGCCCATACTTGCTTTTTTTAATTTTACCTTCGGAATTAATGCAAGTGTAAACTTTCGGAGCCTTCTGTAATGCCACATGGAATAAATTCCCTGATTCCTTTTGAACCCCCTCAAAACACTGAAGGGTATTATAGATGTTTATTTTTTGTATCATTTTAATTTGATGTTAAATCTTTTAAAGCAACTTTACTTAAAAATTTAATGAAACTTAAAAAAAGTTTTTTTAATCAAGACCCTGCAATTGTTGCTAAAAATTTATTGGGGAAAATTTTAGTTAGAGTTATTGATGGCAAGGAATTACGGGCGAAGATTGTGGAGACTGAAGCTTATTATGATAAAAATGATCCTGCTTCAAGAGCAAGGCAAAATGGTGATTTGAAAGATACAATGGAGATGGATGCAGGGACAATTTTAGTTTATGGTGTTCATAATAGCTGGTTAATTAATTTTGTTACAGGTAAAAAAGGTGAGGCTGCTGCTGTTTTATTGAGGGCTCTTGAACCTGAAAATTTTAATGTAAATACAAAAGGTCCTGGTTTACTTACAAAAGCATTGAATATTAAAAAAGAGTTTCATAAATTAAATATTTTAGATTCTGAATTAATTTGGGTTGAGGATTCCAAAAATAAATTTGAGATTGTTGAAAGTTTTAGAATAGGGGTGCATGAAGATTTACCTGAAAAGTTAAGATTTTATATTAAGGATTGTTCCTGGATTAGTAAAAAATGAAATCTGAAATTATTGAAAAAATTATGCAAAAAAAAGAATTTTCTTATTTACCCATTAAAGATGTGGAATTAGTTTTTGAAAGTTTTGATAAAGATCAATATGTTGAAGAAGAAAAGATTAAGTTAACTCGGGATTTATTAAGGAAAATGTATACTGCTTTTGTTTCAGACAAATTGTTAAATGTTAAAGAGAAAAGTCCAGAATGGTTTTTAAGAAAGCATTTATCGACAAAGGAAAGATTAGATTTTTATTCTGAAGTTTATGAAAAAATTTTGAAAGGGAGTGGGAAAAAAATAACTATCCTTGATTTAGGTTGCGGAATAAACGGATTTAGTTATGATTTATTTAAAAAGATAAATCCAAAGATAAAATATGTTGGTGTTGAAGCTGTTGGTCAATTAGTTGATTTGCAAAATCATTATTTTGCTAAAAATAATTATCCTGCAAAAGTTATTCATGAAAGTTTATTTGAAAAAGAAAAAATTGTTGAAATTATTAAAAAAGAAAAAGGGGAGAAAATTATTTTTTTGTTTAAAACACTGGATTCTTTGGAAATGTTAAAAAGAGATTATTCAAAAGAATTATTAAACGAAATTGTTTATTTGGCTGATAAGGTTGTTGTTAGTTTTGCGACAAAAAGTTTGATTGCAAAAAAGAAATTTAATGTTAAAAGAAATTGGATAATTAATTTTATTAAAGATAATTTTAAAATTTTAGATGACAAAGAGATTGGAAGCGAGCGTTATGTAATTTTTTGCAAAAAGTAGTTTTTAAATTAATTAATCTTCTGAATTTTTAATTTTAATTTTTATCTCACCCATTTTCATAATTTCAAATGAAACTTTTTTGATGAAAAAAGTGTGTCAAAGATTTTAACGATTCCCCCATTATCTTGTGTTCCCTCATCCCCCAAATTATTACAAAGGTAATAATTTGCCTTTTAGCTATAGAGAATTATAAAATAATCCTCTAACACCAAGAATTTTTAGGAGAATGAATTCTTGTGTGTGCTCAAGAAACCCCATTTGCAAGTTTCTTGACAAAAGTAAACTAAATCAACGTTAATTCAATTAGTTTACTTTGTTAAAATCTTATTATTAATACGCTTTTTTTATTGTTTCTACCACGAAATTATTCTCCAACTTCATTGTTTTGCAAAAAGTAAATATTTATAATTCTTAATTTATTTTACTTATTAATTAAAAGAGGTGAAAATAATGGGACAAAAACAAAATATGCAAAATAATTCGTTAATGAATTCAAAGATTAATCCTATACCAAAACAGCCTGCTTCTGAGATGCCTGTTGAGGGTATGTCTCCTGTTTGGAAAAAATGGTGGATTTGGATGATTATTTTGGTTATTATTGCATGTGGTGCTTTAGCATATTTTATTTTATTTTGATTTTTTAGCTATATATTTATATATTCTAATTTTTTTTTAAATTTACAAAATTTTTGTTTAGAAATTAATAAAATATGAAAGAAAATTTTTATAAAAAGGTGTTAGATAATGGCATGGTTATTCTTTTTGAAAAAAGGAATCTTCCAGTTGTTAGTGTGGCGATTGCTGTTAAATTTGGTGGGATTAATGAATCTGTTGAAGAAAAAGGAATTGCACATTTCATCGAGCATCTGTTATACAAGGGAACTCCTACTAGAGACTTGAAAAAAATTTCAGAAGAAATTGAAAAAAATGGCGGAGAATTAAATGGTTTTACCGGTGAAGAGGTTACTGCTTATTTTTGTAAGATGCCAAGTCGTCATTTGAAAATTGCTTTAGATGTTTTAAGCGATATGATTAAAAATCCTTTATTTGATGAAGTCGAATTAGAAAAAGAACGTGAAGTTATCTTTGAAGAAATTAAAATGCATAAAGATAATCCTCGTTTACATGTTTTTGATGGTTTGAAAGATGTTTTATATGAAGGATCTTTAGGGATGAATCTTGCAGGAACTTATGAAACTATGAATTCTATTAATCGAAAAAAAATCGTTAAAAAATTTAATGAAATATATCAACCTAATAATTTAGTTTTGGCTGTTGTTGGTGATGCGGATTTTGATGAGATTATTAAATTTGCAGAAAAAAATTTTAGTAAAGAAAAGGGTATTATCCCCAAAATTGATATTCAGTTAAAAAAAGATTTTAAAATTGAAGAAAGAGAAGGCATTGACCAGGCAAATTTAGTTTTTGCATATCATTCTCCTTTGGTTGATGATGAAAAAAATTATGCGGCACAAGTTTTGACTACTTTAATGGCTGGGGGAATGTCTTCAAGATTATTTCAGGAAATAAGGGCTAAAAGGAATCTGGCTTATGCAGTAAAAGGCGAAGCTGACATTAGCAAAGATTTTGCTTATAGTTTTATTTATGTTGGGACAAATAAAGAGAATGTTGAAAAAATAAAAAACTTGATTTTAGATGAATTTAAAAAAGTGAGCAATAAATTGACTGAAGATGAATTAAATCAGGTTAAAAATCAATTAATTGGTAATTATCAAATTTCTATGGAAGATTCACAAGATCAAATGGTTAATCTTTTAGTTAGTGAAATTCATGGAGATGCATTTTCATTTTATGATTATGAAAATCATATAAATTCTGTTAAGTTAAAGGATGTTAAAGAACTTGCAAAAAGTGTTATTGATAATTATAGTTTTTTTGCATTAGTCCCAAAAATCTAATTATGTTTTAATATGAAAATTGTAAATTTTTCTAAAAAAAATGACAATACCTTTAATATTATTTTTGATTTTTTAAAAAATATCAAGTTAAACGAAGATGGAAAATTAATTGATTTTAATAACTTAGACATTGAGAGTTTTATTTTGGAAAAGAATTTTAATGAATTAAATGAAACTCTTTATAATTTTATTTTTGAAATTTTCAAGAAAAATTCAAAAACTTTTTTTATTAATGAAGAAAATTCTATTAATTATTCTTTAACCAGAATTTTTTTTGATTTTGTTCAAAATTCCGGGAATAAACCCTGTTTAGTAATTTTTAATTCACATGCTGAATGCAAAAATTCTTTTAATCATACGTGGCTGAAAAAATTAATTGAAGACGGTTTTCCAAAAAGAAATATTCTTTTAGTCGGTGTTAGAAATCTTGATTTTGAAGAACTTGAATTTTTGAAAAAAAATAATATTAAGTTTATTGGGATGAATTCTTTTATTAATAATATAGAAGATATTTGTGATTCAATAATGGAATTTACAAGCGGAAAAATAGTTTATGTTTCAATTAATCTTAATGCAATTGATCCTGCTTATGCTCCAGGAACTTTTTTCCCGGAAGTTGGTGGTTTTAGTAGCAGGGAATTTATTTATCTAATTCAAAGGATTAATAAAATGAAAAATTTGTTTGCTTTAGATTTAGTCGGGATTAATCCTAAAAAAGATATTAATAAAATTACTCTTCAATTATGTGCGAAGATTTTAGCTGAATCTATTTAAATTTTTTATAAAAGATAGTTTTATAAATTTAATTTTATTAAATATATTTTAATGAAAAAATCATTTGATTATGCTAAATATGCTGTTGATGAAATAATCGGATATGGTTTTAAAAATAATCCTGGTTTAAGGAATACAAGAGCTGTTGGGATAATTCCTGAAAAAACATTTAAAGGTGATTTAGATTTTCATCCTTTTAAGCAAATGTTATATCTTCATGGTTTAAAACCGTTTATTATTAAGGGTAAACGTAAACCCAAAAAAGGGATATATAATGTTGATTTAAATGACTTGTATTTAATTTATCCTGAAGAAGATTTTTCTTTTTATTCTCCTGTTAGTTTGAAACAAATTTCAATAAAAGCTTCTGAAGCATTGGATTTTAGAAAAAATATTATGGGTAGGAGTAGTTTATTTAGGATTATCAGTAATAAAACTGATTTGGATTTGACCCAAAAAGTTATTGAAGAGTTATCTCTTAAAGGAATTGTTGCATATTGTGACGAACCTTTGGCTTTTCGTGATAATGATCCAATTCTTCCTGAGACGCCGAAAGTTTTAGCTAAAAATAAATATGATTCACCAATTATTTTAAATGGTACATTAGAAGCATTGTCTGATTATAAAGAAGATTGTCTTATCAATCTAAATTCTATGAAAGTTAATTTATTTTAATTTTGTTCTTTATGGATAATATATTGCTGGTCTATTATTGATTTAATTATTGTTGCTTGTTTTCCCATTATTTTTTTTAATTCATTATGTGGTGCATTTATTATTTTTCTTATTGTTCTGAATTTTATTAAAAGTTTTTTTGCGGTCTTTGGCCCAATTCCCGGGAAGCTTTCTGTAATAAATTGTAATTGTTCATTTGGTTTTAATGTTCTTTTTTTTGCATTCAATGAAACTTCTTTTGATTGTCGTTTTGCAAGTATGTCGATAAATTTTGCTGTATCTTTTTGATTTTTTGAAAAAATTATTGGCACGTTGTGTTTTAATAAAATTGATAATAAGAATCCTCTAATTGCATTTGCATTTATTCCTTTTAAATTATCGTCGTTATAAAGTTCCTGTTCTTCGATTCCTTCAATAATTAAAAGTTTATTTTGATACTGCTGTAATTCTTCTAATTGATGGGCTAGTCTTTTATCAATCATTGAAGATAAAAAATCTGAAACTGTTTTTCTTTCAATTGCGACATCTTTAACAATATAATCTGCAACTTTTAATTCTAAGAATTCAATTTCATAACCTAACTTTTTTAAATTTGTTGGGACAAAACTGTTTTGTTCTCTATAATCTATTTTTATTATTTCTTTTGTTTCAATCGGTTTATCTATTTTTATTATTTCTTTTTTTCTTGAGAAAATATCGTAAAATTCTGTCATTATATTTTTTATCTTAGGATTTAAATTTTTAGGATTTTATTCTTTTGCAAGGAGCTCTATATTTTTGAATACCTGATTGTATATTACTTGAAGTGTTGAATCTTTTAATGTTCTTTGTCTTGATTGTTCTAAGTCTCTAAAAAAATTTTGTTTGTTTTTCTTCATAAAATCTTCTAATTCTTCATAACCTGTAAAGATTTCATCTGAGAATAATGCAAATGTTGGATGTTTTTTATATGCTTGTTCGGGATGCATTGCGACGGTATAAGTAAGTTTTCCCATTAATTTTGTCAGAGCTAATTCTAATGGTGTTCCAAGGGTGTAAGATTTGTCAAAAAGGAATATTCCTCCAATAACTTTTTTGTCTGCGATTCCTTCTAAATCCCCCCGTATTAATTCTGATCTTTGTTCTTTTGACATTTGCAGATATTTTTCTTTTCCTAAATGTCCCATTTCTGTTTCTAAAGAGTTGCAATCAAAAAATGGATTTATTAATTTTATTTTTGTTTGTTCTTCAAATTTTTGCTGCCAAGTTCTGACTTCTTTTTTTGATTCTGTCGGATGAGCTAAATAAAATGTTGGGGGAAACATCTTTTGATTATAATCTATGATTTTTTTATCTGCTAAATGCAAAACTTCTTCGGGGGTTTTATTTGTTGTATTAATTATTATGTCATATTGGTCTTTATTTAAAAAATCTAATTTGTGAGTTTTTTGAAATCCTTGGCAAGTATCTTCTAATCTTTTTTTTGTTTGCATTAATGTCTCTTGTATAGATGTATATTTTGGTTCATCTTTTCTTTGAGCGTGATAAATCCTTTCTGCTCCTGTATTTTCATCGACATCCAAAAAAATTTTAATTGAATCCGGAACAAAATTATATGCTATCCAACCTTCAATAATTGCATCTTTATGTCTTTGACCATATTCTTTTACTTTTTTATCCATCTCTTTATGAATGGATATGTCTGTTTTTGCGAATTCCATTAAATCATTTATATTCATTCCTTTTTCATTAGCAATTTCTCCATGGATGTCTCCAACTGAAATAAAGGATGCATATTGCAGTTTTGTTGCTAAATTATCTTTCAAAGAACTTTTACCGGAACCAGGCATACCAGAAATTGTTATTTTCACCATAATAGTTTTTATTTATCTGGCTTATAAAGAATTGTTATTGTGAAATATATACTTTAATTAAAAATCTTATCTTTATCTCATAAATATCTTTTTATACTCTTTTTTGTTTTTTTAATTATGGCAAGGGTTATTGGTGGTGGTTATTCTTTTGATGATGTTTTGATTGTTCCAAAATATAATAAAGTTAAATCCAGAAAAGATGTAGATTTTAAAACAAAAGTTACTCGGAATTATGAAATAGGTATTCCTTTTATTGCTTCAAATATGGATACCATCTGTGAAAGTCGTATGGCTATTGCGATAGGCAAACTTGGCGGTCTTGGGGTTTTGCATAGATTCATGTCTATTAATGATCAAGTAAAAGAAGTTAAAAAAGTAAAAGGGGAAAATTTAATTTGTGCTGCTGCAATCGGTGTTAAAGATTTAGAAGAAAGAGTTCCATTATTGGTTGATGCAGGTGTTAATATTTTAGTATTAGATGTTGCTCATGGTCATTCAAAATATGTCGGTAAAGCGTTAGATTGGATTAAAGAACATTATCCTTTTATTGATGTTATGGTTGGTAATATTGCAACAAAAGATGCTGCTCACTATTTTTTAACAAAAGGTGCTGATGCAATTAAAGTTGGAATCGGTCCTGGTTCGATGTGCACAACTAGAATGATGACTGGAGTTGGTGTACCTCAAATTACGGCTATAATTGATGTTTATGAGGAAACGCAAGGGAAAATTCCTCTTTGTGCAGATGGGGGGATTACAATTCCTGGAAATGTTACAAAAGCTATTGGTGCAGGTGCAGATTGTGTGATGGTTGGGCATATTTTGGCTGGAACAACAGAAACACCTTGTGAATTAATTAATATTAATGGAAAAGAGTTTAAGGATTATAGAGGAATGGCAAGTTATGATGCGACACTTAAAAGATTAAAACTTGATGGTCGTTGTGAAGATGAAATAGTTCATATCGAAGGAGAAAAAACAAGAGTTCTTCATAAAGGTAAAATTGAACCGATTATAAAAAAATTTCTTGGTGGTCTTGCTTCAGGGATGACTTATATTGGTGCAAAGAATATTCTTGAATTGAGGGGTAAGGTTGATTTTATTAAAATTTCTTCAGCAGGTTATAAAGAAAGTATTGCTCATGGATTATTAAAAAGTAAATAGATTTTTTATAATGTCTTTTGGACTTCTTCTTTGATATTATTTGCAAGTCCTTGTTTAACTGTATCTATTGCTCTGCCCATTTGTTTTTCTCTTGCTCGTGAAACGTGATAAAATGATTCATCTCTTGTTCCCTTTGTAATCAGCATGATTAATTTTCCTTTTTTTAGTCTTGCTGTTCTACCTGTTCTTTGTATTGCTCTTATTGCTGAAGGTATTGGTTCATAAAATATAACTGCATTTACTTCGGGAATATCTAATCCTTCTTCTGCAATTGATGTTGCAACCAAAACATTTATTTCTCCTATTGAGAAATCTTCAATTATTTTTTTTTGGTCTTTTTGAGATAAACCTGTTCCATTTTTTTTTGTTTGCCCGACAAATATTTTAGCTTTTATTCCTTCAATTTTATTTAATTTTTCAGAAATTGTCGTTGCTGTATCTCTAAATTGTGTAAAAACAATAATTCTTTTTTGATTTTCTTTTTTGATTATTTCTTCTAATCTTTGTAGTTTTGGATGTTCTTTCTTTTTTGCTAATAATTCATTTGATTGCATGAATAAAAAATTAAATTCAGGATTTGCAACTAATTTAACAACTCCTTTACTTTGTTTTTTTGCTGCCTGATTAAATAATGTTTTGAGATATTTGTTAAAACTTTCTAATGTTTGTGTTTCTAAAAGTTCTAAGGCGTGTTGAAGTTTAATTGCCTGTGCACAGGCACTTGCTCCAAGAAGATAATTATAATTGTGATTTCCTCTTGCTAATGTTCCCATTATTGTTTGCTGAAGTTTAATCAATGTTATTTTATTTGCCGGTCCAAAAAGAACTTTTCTATATCTTAATTCTTCAACATATCTATCATATAACTTTAATAAAACATGTTTCATTTCCTGAAATTCTATTGGGAAATCAATCATTATTTTTTCAAATTCCAGTTCCTGAAGATATTTTTTAACATCCGGACTATCTCTTGTTCTTAGTTCTACTTCTTCAATAGATAAATTTTTGCAGATTTCTTTGATTTTGCTTGCTTCATTTCCCGGTGAAGCTGTAAGTCCCATTATCCTCGGATTATCTGCTTGTGTGATATATCTTTTTGCGATGTAATTATAATCATAATTTTTCACACATCGATGTGCTTCATCTTCAATTAATAAGCATACGTCTTTTAAACTGTATAATTCTTTTCGTAAATCATTTGCGACGCACTGAGGCGTTGAAAAAATTATATCTGCTGTTTGCCAGATTTTTTTTCTTTCTATTGAATTAATTGCTCCTGTGAATAATTGCATGTCTGCAAATAATTCCGGCAAGTATTTTTTAAAAGAAATTATATGTTGTTCTGCTAATGGTTTAGTTGGGGCTAGGAAAACTACTTTTTTTCCGGGATATTCCTGCATTCTTTTTATCGTTAGCATTAAAGCGATTAATGTTTTACCTAATCCTGTTGGAAGCACTACTAAACAATTTTTGTTAATGCATGTTTCAAATATTTTTTGCTGGTATTCTCTTGGTGTTATATCTTTTAGAAATTCTGACATCTTTTTTTAAAATTTTTAATGTATAAATAGGTTTAGTAATTAATGGCTCTGTCCTGAATTAAGTTTTTTTGATTTTAGGATTCCCACTCAAGCCCACACTTGCGATTTTTTAATTTTACTTTCAGAATTTAATGCAAATGTAAACTTTCTACTCAAGCCCACACTTGCGATTTTTTAATTTTACTTTCAGAATTTAATGCAAATGTAAACTTTCGCTTCTAGTTCAAGCTAAAGCTTGAAGACCCTGCTCAATCATTGAAAAGTTGTTATTAATAAATTTATTTACTCACTGTTCAATAATTTCGCCCTTAATGAATACCTGAATTGCCAAAAGTTAGCTAAAATCAAAAACTCTGGACAGAGCCGTAATTAATTGTTAAGTTTAAATTTTATCCTGAAAAAATTAGATAAGCAGAAAGATGGGTATTAAATTTTAGGGATTCCCTCTAAATGCGACTTTTCGTCGCAAACCCGTCCTTTAGAATATCTGAATTGCCAAAGAAATTACTCTAAAATTTAATTGTGAAATTAAAAAATAAATAATTATTTTTTATTTCTAATGCTGTATTCTGCTAAAATAATTGAACAAATTATTAATAATAATCCGATGAAAGATGCAATGTCAAATGGTTGTTTTGTTGTCAATACTACGTTGCCTGTAATTCCTTTGTTTATAAAAAATGCTCCACTAATTAATGCAATTATTGCAAACGATACTGTTGCTGATTTGGATTTAAATAAATTTAATATTTTTTCTGTCTTTTTCATGTTATTTGTTTGTTTTTTGGATTTAAAAATTTTTATACTAATAAAATTGCAAATCCTAATGCAATAAGTGTTATTGATGTGATGAAACTCCAAAGTATTAAACTTCCGAAGAATATTTTATTTCCGTCTAAATCTGAAATTGGAAAAAGGTTGAAAAATGCGTAATAAATGTTTATTCTTGAAAAGTCCGGGAATCCTATTAAGTATCCAATAATTGCAAATATTAAGTTTGCAATAATTCCTGACGCTGCAATTAATGCAATGTGATATTCAGTCATTTCAGAAAATGAATAAACTCCATATCTTTTTGCAGCCCTGTATGTTTTTGCTTTGACTTCAAAAACCAGTGATGCCATCCACTTTAATTTACCGAATGTGATTGCTATTAATATTAACGGAACAAATACTCCTGCCGGAAAAGGATTTTTGAACTGTTTATGTGCCTGAAATCCATATCTTAAGATTTCCCACATTTTTATTTCGATTTCTGAATCAAGGTAAAAACTGGTTATTTTTTTTGCAGTGATATTTACTATTAAAACTAAAAAGACTATTAACAACATCTGTAAAAATGCCTGAGTTGTTTGTATTAAGCTAATTGTAAAAGCTAATATTAGCGTGATTATTGAGATTGAAATTATTTCGTTTTTATTTAGCATATTAAAAAGAGTAAAACATTTATTATAAAACTTATTATTTTGAAGTTTTGTTCAGATTAAATATTTTTGATTTTGGATTCCCCCTTAATAATATTTGAGCTTCCAAGTTGATTGTAAAATCAAAAGCTTCTATTTTGAATTATAGACTAAACAACGGAAAAGTATTTAAATCATTTCAGATAATATTTTAGTATGATAGTTAAAAAAATATCTGAAGTACTTGGTACAAAGGTTTATACTGATTCAGGAGATTTTTTTGGTGAAATTGAAGAAGTAAATCTTCATGAAAACAGGATTGATGGCTGGAGGATTAAAGTAGGAAATAGTGTTACATCTTTAATCGGTGGTGCTAGAGGGGTTATTATTCCTCATCAATTTGTAAGGGCTGTAAATGATATTTTTATTATAAGTAAATCGGCTTTACCAAGTTCTGGACCAGAGATGGAAGACCTTGATCAAGATTTGATTTAATTTATTTAAAATTTAAAAAAGATGGTGCAGGAAACAATTTTTCAACATTGGATTTTTACGCAATTTGCCTTTCCGTTTTTATTGATTTGGACTTTAGTTTTCGCTTTATTAGGTAAAACAAAGCTTCTTGGCGATAATAAGCAAATTGATTCAATTGTTGCTTTTGTTATTGCTTTTGTTTTTATTGGGGCAGCTTATCCAAAAGATATTGTTCATAACTTAGTATTATTCTTAACTGTTTCAATAGTTATTGTCTTTGTTGGTTTACTTTTATGGGGTTTTGCTTCCGGAAGTGATTTATCAAAGGATTTTTTGACTAATACTGGGGTAAAATGGGTAACTGGATTTGGGATTTTTATTGCGGTTACAATTGCAGTATTTTGGGCTACTGGGACGTGGGATAATGTAGTTTTATTATTGTTCAAACAATCCTGGAGTAATACTTTGTGGACTAATGTGACTTTTGTTGTTGTTATTGCTGTGGCTTTAGCAGTTATGATGAAAGCTAAAAAATAAGGTTATTCTTTAGACTTTAGAAAAATATTTAATCTTTAGACTTTTAATTTATTTATAGCAGAATTTTGTGATTTATGTGGAAAACTCATTGGATTAAGAGAGAAGTGTGTTTTAGATGGAGAGTTTGAGGGAATTTATCATCTTGAATGTTCTGATAAAATTTTAAGTTTGACCGACATTGAGTGATAAATAATTTTTAGGCTTTGTGTATAAAGTCTTTAATTTGGGCTACTTTTTACACAGAAAATAAAATTTGTTTTTAAGATAACCAATTCTTAGCCAAATTCTCTTTATTACTCGCTTTAATATTACAAATTTTATGGGCACAAACCCCATTTTCTACACTTGTCTTACCACCCTTACTATGGGGATTAGGTCTGTGGTCTGCTTCAAAATCCACCCAATCAACGTGTTTGTTACAATGCCAACACATTTCTTTATCTCTACGGTAAATGGTAATTCTTTGTTCTTCTGTAAAGTTTCGATTATTATCAAAAATTTCTAAATTGGGGTTCTTAAGCATAAAATATTTTATTAAAATTTTATGTCTTCCTTCTATAGATTCTAAACTATCTGTTCTGCTACTGATAAATTGTATAAAATCATCAAACTCTAGATTTCTGTCTTCATCAGAGATTTGCTCTTGGTTTCGGTAGTTTGTTAATTCATCCCAAAAATCTATTAAGAATTTTTTGAATAAATCTTTTTTATCTTTAATCACAAATTTATCAGTCATTTGAGATACCATTAGGTATAATGAAATAAAATTGAATCTTTTTAATTCTGGAATCTTGTCTTCATCAGAGAATACCTCTTCCATATAATCCAAAACCTTTTTGAATTTTTTAGCAGTTGTGCCATTATCCTCAAAATCTATTTCTTCTTTATACATTAAATCCAAATATTTCCCTTGGGTATTTGTTGCTTTTCCTTCTAATTCCAATTTGAGACATTGTGCTAATATTTGTTCGTAATCTCTATGTTTATTTTTGAATATTACCTTGGAAAAAACTTTATGGTTTGCCATATCAACAATATATTTTGAAAGATTTCCCCCGAGATTCATTCTTCTCTCTTGAGATTTCAGAGTTGTCCCATTATTAAGTCGTAAGAATAAATCCTGAATCTCTTCCTCATCAGCATTTTCAATAATTACCAATGTCAACTCATAATTGTATATTTGGTCTTGCAAATCTTCTGGAAGGTCTATAAACTTCTTATTTGCATATTCTGGAGTAAATTCTTCGTTTAATTCTAATAGTCCATCAAGGAATTTGAATATAGTTGCTAGTCTTTGTTGCCCATCCACCACAGAATATTTATAATGGCTATCTTCTTTTAATTCCCAAAAATACAACTTTGGAATGTCTAAATTTTTAACAATAGTATCTATAAGAAATTGCTCTTGTCCTTTTGCCCAAACTGAACCCCTTTGAAATCTTTTATCTGATAAATTTATTTTATCTTTCAATCTTGCATGCAATGAACCAATAGTTTTTTGTTTAGGATTTGTTTTCATTTTTTATCTCCCTTTACACCACTCACAACTATTCTTAGGGCAATCAGAGTTTAATAAATCTAATGCTTTTTTGAGCTGTAAAGTAAGCATCACTTTTTATAATCGACAGATTTTTAAATAATATTTCACTTAAATAGTAATGATGTGGGAAAATAGATTATTTACTTTTTTTTTAATCCTACAAGGAATCTTATTATTTCTTGGTATTCCAATGATCTATCAAGTGATTCCTTTATGTAATCTAGATTGTAACGACCCATTTATGAATTTTGGGAGTATATTATTGACTATCTCTATAATAGGCATAGAATATCTTATTTATTCTAAGAAATAATTAACAACTCATTTTAATTAATTCTAACCAATGATTTTCCCCTAAATCCAATTTCTGTCTTGCAAAATTACAAGGATTAAGTCCTGTTGTTGTATGTTCCTCAACAAAGTTATGTTGAATAATTGAACCACATATTAAAATTGTAGCAGACCATAAAGCTTTCAATCCTCTAAAATAATTTACCAAAGTGTGTTACAGATAGTTTCAGGAAGTTTTGGAGATGTTGCAAAATGACTCTCCACCAACCTCTAACTCACCAATGTAGGGTGGGGCATAAATTTATAAATTTTGGTGTATTTTAAAAAACATGGTAGAGTTTGAAAGATTAAAAGATAAAGAAGCAGAAATTTTTATTAGGACAAATGAGGAGGTGATTAAATTAAAATTGCCATCTTCATTAGTTGAAGAGTTAGAAGATTTAAGAACTGCTATGAAGGCTGATGATTTATTAGAAGTTTTAATTCGTTCAGCTAAAGGGATGGTCTCTATCGTAGGGGATTTGAAAATTGGAGAATATGAATATAATGATAGCGGGAAAAAATGTAAAATCAAAAAAACAAAAAATTAGTACTTTTTCTGATTATATGGTCCAATATGATGACAATATTCTTAAAAGAATGTTGTCAAAAACAAAAATTACTACAAGTAATTATGAACAAGATTTAAAGAAAAAAAGCGAATTTGCAGAACACAAGAGAAAAGAGGAACGGAAAGATTTACAGCATATTTTAATCTCTAGCTTTTCAAGATTTTTTAGTTTTGGAATAAAAATAGTTATAATCTTATATTTAATCGGTTTAACATTAAATATCTTTTTTGGTTATAATTTTGTGCTTTCAAAATTAGAGATTATTGTTTATACTTTTTTAACTGTTGCTTTAGGAGTTTTAATTGATAGAACTATGTTTAAGAAAGAAAATGAATAAATCATTTACATAAAATTTTATCAATCTTTTCCTATAGTTAGCTTATTTATTGTTCTTTCTCCTTATATAAAAACATTATTTTAGACTTTTTACACAAAGCCAAAATATTAACAAAAATTATAAAACGACTCACATGGTTTATTGCAGGATTAACTTTCTTAACTTTAATTGTAACTATATTTTAATGAATATTTTCTAATGTCATTTAATTTGGTAACATTATATTTATAAATAAGTATAAGCTTATTTAATTAAGCACATCTTCTTTTTAAGAGGTGCTTCTCTACTGGGTGACGCGGTGCACGTAGTCATTCAGTTTATTTAATCTCTTTTAAGAATCTGGGTTCAGGGAATACCTTAATATGAATTTTATCTCCAAATAAGATATGCCCAATAGTTAGTGTGCAGATATTTTTCATTAATGAAAGATAATTATCTTTTATAGGCATTCTTCCTAAATTTTTACAAAGCCAACTATAATAATGTCTTCTAAAAGCATAACAAACTAAATCTGCAATATCATAAAAAGAAGAATTTTCATTTTTTTCAATATTTAAAATTTGTAATATATTATCCCAACTGCAATATTTTGAACCATCAGTTTTATACAAACAATGTAATTCATTTAACTGAGTAGTAAGATTTGAACAACATTCAGCTAAATTAATCAATGCAAAACTATTCTCTAATTCTCCTCTTTTCTGCACAATTTTCTGTATTTTTTCACATAGTATTTCATAAGCTAAATGATAGGGATTTTTAGGATTAGGATACCTACTTTTTAGTTCATATTTGTCTATTAAAACTACTATTGCTTCCATAGAAAAAGTGTTCATTATCTTATAAGATTCTTCTAAAATATTCTTTCCTTGTTCATCTGTGAAAATTCCTTTATATTTTGTCCTCCTACTTTTTGATATTTGATTTAATTCAACAGCATGTATAGGGTAGTCCCATAATTCTTTAGGAAAAGTTTTTTCTTTAAATTGTCTAAATTTTCTGTTTACATCTGCTAAATCTTTTTCTTTTATTAAAACTCCTCCAAGTATAAAAAAATCATCTTCTTCTCTTATATTATCCTTAAATCTTGAATCTCCAGATTCATCCAAATAAACAAAATACATACTAAATAATAATCTTATCCCTTTATGAATATTATTATTTGACTTCTTACACAGAGACTACTTTTTACACAAAGCCTGAAGATTAGAAACATATTTAAATTCTGTTCTTAATATATTAACATGCTAGAGGGGATAATAACACTTGTTTCTTATGGGAATCTTGGAAATATTTTTTCACAATGGGAACAAATGGGTTTTTTTACTTATTTATTACCTTTCTTATTAATATTTGCTTTGGTTTTTGGTGTTTTAAGTCAGTTAAATTTATTTGGAACTAATAAAGGTATTCAAGGTATTATTGCACTTGTTGTAGGATTAATGGCTGTTCAGTCAACAATTGTAGCAACATTTTTTTCAGAAATTTTCCCTCGAGCTGGAATGGGTATTGCAGTACTTTTAGTTGTTATCATTTTCTTAGGACTTTTTTTGCCTAAAGCAAATTGGTCAAATTATCTTCTTTTAGGTGCTGGTGGAATTATTTTAGTTTTAATTTTAATTAATTCAACTGAATCTGTGGGATGGGTTTCAAGCTATGGTTTTAGTGAGTATGCTGACTGGTTAATTCCATTAATAATCCTTTTTGGTGCAATTGCATTAATTGTTTTCCCACAAAGAGGTCCACATCCAACAAATGTTGGTCCTTTTTTAAATCAAGCACATACTTATGGGCATCAATAATTAATTTAAATTTTATTCGAGAATTATATTTCTTTTTTATGTGAACCTTGCACTGCTTGGTTTACAACTTTTCCAAATGAATCTTGCATCATTGACATTTCTTTTTTAATTTGGTCTAAATTATTTGCATAAGAGCCTACTTTGTCTAAAATTGTTAATTGCAGTTTATCTATCATATTTTCAATTCTTGCTAATCTTTCCATTGTGGAAATAATCTGAGATTGTGCGATTGTCTGAAATTCTATAAATTTTTCTATCTGTTTAGTTATTTTTTTATTTTTTTCAAAAAAAACCTGTTCGGCAATTTCCATCATTGTGTCTGTTGTGCCCCCTCCATAATTTTCATATCCTTGTTGCTGTTGACCATATTCTCCTTGTTCTGGATAATAATTTTGCTGATCAGGATAATATTCTTGTGTTGGTTGTGGGGGTTGGTATGCTTCCTGTGGGGCATAAGCTTGATTTTGAGGATAATAATTTTGTTGTTGTGGGTTTTCTTCTTGTTGCATTATTGATGGTTGCATATTTTCTTCAAATCCTTGTGAAGAGATTGCATTTTTAATTTGTGATTGATTGAATGCATCAGAAATTTCTTTAGGTGTAACTCCTTGTTGTTGAAGTTGTGAGATTATATCTTGTTCTTGAAATCCTTGACTTTGCATTTGCATAACTTGTTCTAAAACACCCATAACTATAATGTAGAATAAGATTCTTTATAAAAATTATTGTTTGGTCGATTTTTCTAATTTTAGGGGTTGAAACATTTTTGCTTGTTTTGATAGTATCTCTAAGTCTTCTTTTTTTGCAAATTTTGAAAATTCGCTTGAGGCTGTTTCAATAAAATTCATTAATCTATTCATATTTTGTTTCATTATTTGCAGGTCTTTTTTTATTCCCAATATGTCTTGTATGCTTTTTTCTTTTATTTCTAACAGATTTTGGCTGATTAATAGAAGTCTATCTTTGGTTAACCTTTGCTTTTCTTCAAGGTCTCTTAATTTAATTAAAATCTCTTCGAATTCTTGTCCTGTTTGGTTATATTCTGTTCCATCCATATGTTGATTAAATAAATTAAGTTTAAATTTGTTTCCGTAAAAATTGTGTTGTCTGAAATTATTTTTTTAACTTCCTTGTGAACCCCTTGGTTCCTTTAGAAAATTGTTTTTAAGATTTAACTATCCCCTTGAATTTCTTTGTTTGAATTTAATGCCCAACTTTCTCGTAATCTCGCACGAAACTTTGTGGATTATTGTTTCTACCACGAAATTACTCGCCCCAAAATCATTATTAAAATAATGATTTGCCTTTTAGCTGTTAAATCTTAATTGTTAAAAACAATTTTTTGACCCTCCTTGAATCATTGAATGGTGGCATTTCTATAATCCTTCTAGAATGTCACAGAATCAAAAATTTCGGACAAAACTTTAATAACATAAAAAATTAAAAACTTCTTTTCTCTTTTTAAGATTATTATGGGATATAAAGTAAATCTTTTAGATTTCCTAAAAATTCCATTTAACCACTAACGAGATAAACTAAACAAAAAACAAAAAATGGAATTTAAAGAGGGATCAAAACTGTATGCATATGAAGTTAAAAGGCAATCCGGTGAAGATGTTTTATATATTAATTATCTTGGAGCTCCTTATGTTCCAAGTTTTGCCGAATATCCTGAAGTTCTTGAAAGAACAATAGATGTTTTAATTGAAAATCCAAATGTTTCAAGAATTGTGCTGGTTCAACAAAAAAATTATAATTATGATTTTAATGAAACTTCTATTCTTTTAGAATTGGCAAATCTTTATGTTTATTTAATTAAGCAAGAAAAAATTTTATCCCAGGAAAAATTAATTCTTAATGCCGAGCATCTTTTTTCAAAAAGGTATAATGAATTATTTTCTTTTCTTTTTTTGTTAAAGTCTGATCCTGTTTCTTCTTATATTGAATTAAAAAAGATTATTCTTCAGGAAAGAATTTTTCTTGAGAAAATTGAACCTGTTTATCGTTTTGATCAGGAGAGTTATATTTATTTTTTAGAAAAAATCTTCTCTCTATTTGGCAAATTAAAATTAATTGAAGTGGCTTTGCCTTATCTGGAGGGATATATTAAAGGAGACCGAGAAATCTATAATAAAATCTTTAAGCCAGATGTTATTCCGAATTTTACTTTTACGAGGTTAGTTACGGATTTACCTCATGATGCTGAAATTATTGATCAATATAAAATTTCTCAAGAGGATTACGATGAATCTATTGTTACAATTTTAAAAGTAAAAGATGAAGCAAAATTAATTTATCATTTAAATCCTCCTGAACATTCATTAAGTGAGGATTTGAATAGATTATTAAATCTTGCAAGAGGAGTTTTGATTGAGCATCAGCCTCGGGCAGAAGAATTTACTGATCCTGAAAGAACCAGGCAGGTTTTTTTTAATATCTCTAAAGATTTATTGCGTGATTTAGCTCAAAGTCAGAATACAAATTTGAGTTATAAAGAATTAAACACTCTTGCTACAATTCTTGTGAGACATACTATTGGTTTTGGCTTAATTGAAATATTATTGCAGGATGAAAAATTGCAGGATATTGCATTAAATGCTCCAATTCCGATGACGAATATTTTTTTAAGGCATCAGGAATATGATGAATGTTCAACAAATATTTTGCCTAGTTCTGAAGATGTTGATTCATGGGCTGCGAAGTTTAGAATGATTTCCGGCAGACCTTTAGATGAAGCTAATCCTGTTTTAGATACTCAATTAACTATTGGTAAAAACAGGGCAAGAATTGCGATTATTCAAAGACCATTATCTCCTGATGGTTTGGCATATTCGATAAGAAGGCATAGAGATTCTCCATGGACTTTGCCGTTATTTATTAAACATAAAATGTTGAATCCTTTTTCTGCAGGTCTTTTAAGTTTTTTAGTTGATGGTTCAAGGACTTTACTTGTTGCTGGTACAAGGAGTTCTGGTAAAACTTCTTTACTCGGCAGTTTAATGCTTGAGATTATCCCTCGATATAGAATTATTGTTTTGGAAGATTCATTGGAATTGCCGATTGAGAGTTTAAGAAAATTAAAATATGATATTCTGAGTATGAAGGTTCGTTCTGCGTTGTTAAAATCAACGACTGAAGTTTCTGCTGATGATGGTATTAGGACTAGTTTAAGGTTGGGTGATAGTTGTTTAATTATCGGTGAAGTAAGAAGTTCTGAAGCAAAAGCGTTGTATGAAGCGATGAGGGTCGGTGCACTTGCAAATGTTGTTGCGGGTACAATTCATGGTGCATCTGCTTATGGGGTTTTTGATAGAGTTGTTAATGATTTAGAAGTTCCTGCGACTAGTTTTAAGGCTACTGATATTATTGCTATTGCAAATCCTGTTAAGACTCCTGACGGTTTACATTCGTGGAGAAGATTAAAACAAATTACAGAAGTAAGAAAACATTGGAAAGAAGATCCTTTAAGAGAAAAAGGTTTTGTTGATTTAGTAAAATATAATGTTGAAAAAGATGAGCTTGAAGCAACTGATGATTTAATTAATGGTGATAGCGAGATCATAAAAGATATTGCGTCAAATGTTAAGGGTTGGGCTGGTAATTGGGATGCTGTTTATGATAATATTTTACTTCGTGCTAAAATTAAAAATGAAGTTGTAAGGATTTCTCAACTAACAGGAAATAATGAACTTTTAGAAGCAGAATTTAATACTTTGTCTAATCATGCATTTCATAAAATTTCTGACGAGGTTCATCAAGAAATTGGGTTGCCTGTAAGTGAAAGGGTTTTTCCTGAATGGCAAAAATGGCTGAATAATAAGATTAAGAAAAAGATGATTTAATTTTATAAACATTTATTAATTATTTTTTCTTTGATTAATTATTATTTAGAGGTGAAAAATGACGTCAAAAGATGTTAGAGATATTTTAAAAAAGCATGGGGCAAGAATTGAGGAGCAGATTAAAGAAACTAATTTTGATAAAACAAATTATAGTCGTGAATATGTTCAGTTTAAAGAGGAGATGTCTCCGGAGTTTTCAAGGTATGAAAAATTATGCAATAGTTTAGGTAATTTTATTCGTTTAAAGGTTGCAGATAAAGATAAAAAGAAAATTGAACGTGATTTAGAGATTGCTCATCTTGGGGTTGAAGCAGGGCAAGCTTTGACTTTGAGTATTATGGCTTTTCTTGGTGTTTTGTTTTTTGGGTTGTTGCTTTCAATTGCATTTACATTACTTAGTGAAGAAGGTAATTTTCCTTATTTATTCTTTTTTTTAATTGTTGTCCTCTCTGTTTTTTCTTTTTATTTTATTCAAGGTTATCCTTCGAGATTGGCTGCTAAATGGAGATTAAAAGCGTCAAGCCAAATGGTTCCTGCAATTTTATATGTTGTGATTTATATGAGACATACTCCTAACTTAGAAAAAGCAATCTCTTTTGCGTCGCAACATTTGCAGTATCCGTTATCCCTTGATTTTAAAAAAATCTTTTATGATGTTTCCATCGGTAAATTTTCTACAATTAAAGAAAGTTTAGATAATTATTTAACTATTTGGGAAGATTATTCAACTGAATTTATTGAGGCATTTCATTTAATTGAAAGCAGTTTATATGAACCTGATAATAGTCGAAGAATTAGTACTCTCGAAAAAGCTTTGGAAGTAATTTTGGACGGGGTTTATGATAAGATGCTTAAATTTTCACACAATGTTCGAAGCCCTTTAACAAATATTTATATGCTTGGTGTTGTGCTTCCTACTTTGGGTCTTGCACTTTTGCCGTTAGTTTCTGCGATGATTGGTGAATACATTAAATGGATTCATGTTTTTATTTTGTTTAATTTGATTATTCCTTTTTTAGTTTTTTATTTGACAGATAAAATTTTACTTTTAAGACCAGGAGGTTATGGGGAGGCAAGTTTACTTGAAAGAAATCGTTTATATCCTCAATATAAAAGTAATAAGTATTATTTAACTGCATTCCTGATATGCTTGCCTTTTTTTATTTTAGGGTCATTACCTTTAATTTTCCAGTATACTGCAATTCCAGAAATGCTTGATTTGCAAAGAGATTATACTTTTAGTGAAATCGGTTGGAGTTTTTTTGGGGATGAAAAAATATTTGATTTTAAACAATCTGATTCAGGGATTACCGGTCCTTTTGGTATTGGTGCATTATTCCTTAGTATGTTTTTTCCTTTAGGGTTTGCTTTGTTTTTTTCACTTGTTTATAAAAGTAAAACTCATGATTTGATGGTTGAAAGAGAAAAAACTCATCAACTTGAAAGTGAATTTAATAATTCTTTATTTTTATTGGGTAATCGTATTGGTGATGGTCTTCCTCCGGAATTAGTTTTCGGGCGTGTTGCGAATTCTTCCAAGGGTTTAATCACTGAAGATTTTTTTAGAAAAGTTAATTATAATATTCAGCAAATGGGTATGGGTGTTGAGAAAGCAATTTTTGATCCTCGTAATGGTGTTTTGGTAGATTATCCTTCTGATTTAATTGCAACGAGCATGAGGGTTTTAGTTGAGTCTGCAAAAAAAGGATTAAAAATCGCGGCTATTAGTTTAATGAGTATTTCGACATATGTAAAAAATATTCAAAAAATTAATTATAGGCTTAGAGATTTATTGGCTGAAATTGTTTCAGATATGAAAAGTAATATGACTTTTTTAGCTCCATTACTTTCCGGTATTGTTGTGGGTTTAGCTGCGATGATTACGGGGATATTAAATAAATTAGATTTAAATGAATTATCTGCAGGATCAGGGGGAGTTATGAATTTTGCAACGATCTTGACAATTTTTGATTTAACGAATATGATTCCTCCTTATTATTTACAAATTTCTATTGGTATTTATTTAATTCAAATTATTTTTATCTTAACCGGTACTTTGGTTACAGTTGATTCCGGGGAAGATAAATTAGAAAAAACGAATAAAACTGGTATTAATCTTAAGAAAGGTGTATTCCTTTATTTGATTGCTGCATTTTTTTCAACATTGGTTTTATCTTTCCTGACGATTGTTGTTATGAATAATTTGGTTTAGGGATTGGTTTTTGTAAAATCAAAGACTTTATTAATTCTATTTGATATTTTAGCTTATGGAAAAGGGGTTTTGGAAGAGGGGGATTGCTACAGAATATTTGCCTTGGGTTTTGATTGCTCTTGCTGTTTTAGCGATAGTTATGATTTCGATTTTTGTTTTGAAGGGGAAAGGTATAATTTTAATTGATAAAATTAAGGATTTATTTGGGGGTTTTTAATGTGGAGATTGCTATTAATCAATTAATTAAAATTATTCTTGGTGTTTTAGTTGTTGCTTCGGTTATTATCGGGCTTTATTTATTTTTTAGCGGATCAATTTTAGATTTTTTTAATAACCTTATCCCTGATGTTTCACCGGATAAAATTGATAATCCCGTTCAATTGGAAGATGAACAGGAAGTTGCAGAAGATGTTTCTATTAAGTCTTGCAAAGATTGCGGGATTATTTGTTTTGAAAAAGAGTGTTTAAATTTGGGAAATTGTAAATATGATCCTTGGTCTTTAAATAATCGGTGTATTTTGAAATAAAATGAATAACAGAGGTTTTTTACTTGCTGAAGAAACATTAAAAATTCTTTTAGCTTTGATTAGTATTAGTTTTTTAATATATTTTTTAACCGCATTATATTTTTCAGGTCAAGATTCAAAAAAGCTGGAGTTTGCAAAATCTTCTTTAGAATTTTTAATGGATGAAATTAATCTGGGAAGTCAATCTGTTGAGGTTTATAATCCTGAAGGATGGGTGATTGTTTCATGGTCTAATGAAATGCCTTTGTCCTGTTCAAATCTGGGTTATAAAAGTTGTATTTGTATTTGCGATGATGTTGGTTTAATTAGCAAAGGATTATCAAATCTTCCATTTACAAAAAGTCAAAGAGAGAAATTAAAAGAAAATTGTGATGAAAAAGGAATTTGCATGAATAATGAAAATTCTTTTATTGTAAAAGGAGAATTTATTAAAATAGATGAACCCCCGATAATAATTAAAATTGAGGATAAAATTTTAAAATGAATCTTGAAGATGTAATTAAATATTTACTTTGGATTGTTTTTTTTGGGATTGCTTTAGTTGGGATTTATAAAATATTAAGTTCTTTGGGAGTTATAGGATGATAAAAAATTTTAATAAAAGGGGTGAATTAACTACTCAACAGATTGTTGGTTTAATTATTTTAATTACGAGCTTTGCTGTGATTTTATTTTTATTATTTAGATTAAATTTAGGTGAAATTAGCGAGAAAGAAATCTGTCATAATTCTGTTGTGTTAAAAGGTCAATCTCCTTCTAATTTTGATGTGGGGAATTTAGATTGCAAAACTAATTATGTGTGTATTTCCGGAGGTGAAGATTGCAAAGATTTTAACCCCACAAATATTATTAATATAAACATAAATCAAAAATCTGAAAAAATTGAAAATGATACTATGAAAGCAATTGTAGATGAGATGAAAGATTGCTGGTGGATGTTTGGTGAAGGAAAAATAAATTATGCTAAAGGTTTTGATTTTACTAATCAAAAATTTTGTTCTGTTTGTTCAATTGTTGCATTTGACGAGGCTTTGTCAAAACAAGATATATCTTATTCAAAATTTTATAATTATTTAAAAGATTCAAAAATTGATGGGTCAGATACATTGTTGCATTATTTATACAATACTTATAAAATTGAGGATTTAGATAAGAATTATTTGTCGTTGAAATTTGATTTTACAAAGCAATATTTTATTTTAACGGCTCTGGGAAAACAGGGATTTGTTTCAAAAATGTTTTTTGTAACAACTCCGGGATTTATTATTGAGTCTTTTGGAGATGATGAATCAGGAAATTTAGAAAATTTACCAGTTATAATCCTTGAAAAAACAAAAGAAAATTATGATCATCTTAGTTGTTCTGAATATCTTACGAAGGCATAAAATTTTATAAACTCTGGTTCTCATTTTATTTTATGGAAGATATTTTTATGAAATCAGAAATAAAACAGCGAATGTTTTTTAAGGATCTTTCATCTAAAAGTTTGGCAAATTCTAATTTAATTAATTCTAAAATGTTAAATAATGTAGTTGCAGATTGCGGGCTTTATGTAAATCCTAATGCAGTTAAATTTTTTAGAATTGCTCTTTCTAATTTTGAAAAAGTTCTTTTGAGAAATGGTTTAGACGTTAATGAATTTTCTGTTTATGATTTTGCTCAGACTGATTATGGCAAGAATCTTGAGCATTATATTTCAAATTATTTTGGTTGCGATGTTAAAAAACGTTATGAATTTGTGCACCCTCTTTTGCCAAAAGATGGTTTTTTGTTTTTTGTTAATAATCAAAGAGATTTTGAAAATTTAGGATGTCATTTGAGAATAAAATCTATAATGGAACGTTCAAATTTGGTTCCTGTTATTTATGGTTTCGGGGCTGTTCTTCAAGTTGGTCATTATTAAATAATATTTGAATTGTTTATATTTTATTTTCTAAACATTTATTAATTATTTCTTATTTGATTCCTTATGAAAAGGGGAAATATTTTAATTGAAAATATTATTTTTATTGTTTTAAATTTAATATTTCTTTCAATCTTAATTGCATTTTTGGGGATTAAGTCTGCTGATGTTTCTCCTTTAGAAGAAAAATTGGCTAAAGAGATTGCATTAATTATTGACGGGGCTAAGCCAGGAATGAAAATAACATATAATCTTAAAGATGTTTTAGAGAATGCTGATGAAAATTATGACGGAAAAATTATTAGCATTGATAAAAATATCGTGACAGTAAGATTACATGAGAAGGGCGGTTATTCTTATTCTTTTTTTAGTGACGTTGATGTGAGTCCTTTATATTTTTATAATGATGGAAAAACTAATTTTTATGAAATAACTGTGGGAGAGAAAAAATGAAAAAACTGAACTGTCGTGGGGGGGATAAAATTATCTCTATTTATTGGTTTTTTATTCTATTTTTAGTTGCAGGAGCAATTGCTTATATGGCTGCATCATTTTATGGCAAGCCGTATGATGTGAGAGATGCTGAATTAAGAATTTTGTCAAATAAAATTGCAGATTGTGTTTCTTCAGGGGGTTATATTAATGAAAATATTTTAGAAGATAATAATGTAAACGAAAATTTTGAAAAGGATTTTTTGAAGAGGTGCAAACTAAATTTTGATGTTGAGGATTATCAAAATTGGCAGGATGATCAATTTTTTGCGTTAGTTCAATTTTATGAGTTTGATGATACAAAAGGAGACTTACTTGGTGAATTTGTTGATGAAATTTCTGTTGGAAATGTAAATTTGAGGAGCCTTTGCAACATGGATGGAAAAAATCTTCCTATCTGTTTGAATAGGATGTTTTATACTTTAGATAAAGAGAATCATGAATATATTATTAAAATTTTATCAGTTGTGAGGAAGACAGAAAAAAATGAATAATTGTCGTGGACAAATTGGAGAAACTTTGACATGGGTTGTTGCCACAATTGTAATTGTAATTATTTTAAGCATCTCTATCTTTGTTGTTTCTTTTGGTGGTTTTTTAGGTGAAAAGAAATTTAGTGAATATGATCCTATTCAGAGCGATTTAATTTTTACAAAATCTTTTTCAGGTTTTTTAATTAAAAATAAAGATTTTGTTTTTGATTCTGTTAATCGAAATAATTTTGAATCTTTTGAATCGAAATTCTCTCCCTTACTTGCGAAATCTGTAGTAAAAGGGGATTTTTTTGGATGGAACATGGATTTTATTGTTGGTGATGTTGTTTCATCTCAGGTTATATCACGAGCTATTATAGGGTCTGCTTGTAATTATAAGTCTATGTTTTATTTAAATCCTAAAATTAAATTTGATTTTTCCGGAGAATATTCATGTTAATAGAAAGTAAACGTGGAGAAGTTCCGGTTGTAATTTTAGTTATTGGTGTTGTTGCTATTTGCATTTTTGCATTGTTGAGTTTTGCTTTTTCATTTAATATTTCAAATAAAGATTTTATTAGCATAAATTCTTTAGAAAATGTAAGTGCTATTGAAGAACAGGTTCAATTTTATAAAAATTTGGGGTTAAATCCTGAAAATTATTTAGATGTTAAATATGATGGAAAATTTTATCATGTTAGTGATAAGCAAATGTCCAATGGGGAAATTCTGTTTATGGTAGAATATGAATTTCCTTAATGTTTAAGAAATATTTATAAATCTATTTAGTATTAATTTGTTATGTTAACTAAAAGAGGTCAGGGTTTAAGTGTTAATGCAATTATATTAATGATTCTTGGTGTAATTGTTTTAGCTGTTTTAGCTATCGGTTTTACTACTGGTTGGAAAACATTTACTCCTTGGATAAAACAAAATAATGTAGATCAAATCTCTCAGGCTTGCCAAATTGCCTGTTCTACGGGTGCAAAGTATGAGTTTTGTACTGTTTCTCGAGCATTGCAGATTGAAAAGACTATTGAAGGAGTAACCGATGAACAATTGAAAGATGAAAATGGTAATCTTTTATTTGAAAAAGATTTAGATAAAGATGGCAAACAAGTTCCGAGTTATAAAAAAATTTCCTTTGAAAGTGGAAAATCTTATACTTGTAAGGAATTATCATTTGCTCCTGTTTTAGGTGTTGATAAGTGTCCGGCAATTACTTGCTAAGTTTTTTTATTTTTTGTATCTATTCTTATAAACTTTTATAAATTCTTTTTAATTATATTTTATAATGAAAAGAGAAAGAATTGATAAGTTAAGAATAAGGATTATTCTTTTTATTGTTGCTTTATTTATTTTGATTCTTGGTTCTTTTATTATTCCAAATTTAATGACTGGCTTTAATATTCTTTTAGAAGGAAATAATTTTGCTAGCATTTCAAAAGATTGTCAAAAGGCTTGCGAAAATAATGCGAAGTCTGAATATTGTATTTTGATGCATAAAGTTCAAATGAATGAGATTTCTTTGGATGTTGTTGATGGTGAGAGTTATACTTGTGATTATTTATCAAAAATTCAACCTTTTGGTATTGAAACCTGTCCTAAGATACAACCTTGCTAGTATTTAGTAATTTATTTAAATTCTTTTTTATTGTATTATTTATGTCTAATGATTCTGAAAGAAGAAATAAGGGGAAAGATAAATATAAAGATAAAAAGAAACATCCTTATAAAAAAGGCGGAAGATTAAGAACATTGGGAATTGAAACAAAAAAGAATTCTTAAAAGATAAAAAATAGCTTTATAAATTATATTTACCTTTTTTATCTATGATTGAGGTGATTTTTTTAGGACTTTTGGCATTGATCTGGATGTGTTTTGCAAGTATCCAGGATATAAAGAGTACAATTATTTCAGATTGGATTAGTTTTTCATTAATTATTTTTGCTTTGTCTTTTAGATTTTTTTATGGTTTATTTATTGAAGAAAACTTTATGTTTTTTTATCAGGGATTAATTGGTTTATGCATTTTTGTTATTCTTGGAAACATTTTTTATTTTAGCAAATTATTTGCAGGCGGAGATTTAAAGTTAATGATTGCTCTAGGAACAATTTTGCCGTTTTCAAATAATTTTTCTATGAACATAAAGATTTTTATTTTATTCTTTTTCTTATTCTTTTTAATTAGTGCATTTTATGGTTTTTTTTGGAGTTTTGTTTTAGCCTTTAAAAATTTAAATTCTTTTAAAAAAGAGTTTAAATTTTTGTTCAATGATAATTCGAAGAAAATTTATTCTGTTATTATCTTAGGATTATTTATTATGGTAATTGGTTTTGTTCAAAAAATATTTTTCCTTGTTGGTTCTTTTATTATTTTTTTAGTTTATTTATATCTTTTTATCAAATCTGTTGATGAATCCTGCATGGTTAAAAAAATTTCTCCGAAAGAATTAATTGAAGGAGATTGGCTTTATGAAGATGTTAAGGTTGGGAAAAAAATGATTAAATCCAGCTGGGAAGGGTTAAGTAAATCTGATATTAAATTATTTTTGCGTCAAAGTAAAAAAATAAAGGTTCGTTATGGCATTCCATTTGTTCCTGTATTTTTTCTAACATTACTTGTTTTGTTTTATTTATTATTTTTTTATGGGGGTATTTGGGTTCTTTTATATCCTTAATTTAAAATGAAAATCTCTGAAGAAAAAAAGAATAAAATTTCTGAGCAAATTTTAATGGTTCTTTTTGAAAAAAGCCCGCAGGCGATTTTTACATCCCATCTTGCAAAAGAAATTATTCGTGATGAGGAATTTATAAAAGATTTGTTATCGGATTTAAAAAAGAAAAAGTTAATTGTTGAAATCAAAAAAAATTCAAAAGGGATAGATTATCTTAGAAGATCCCGTTGGAAATTAAGTGATGCTGCTTATTCCGCATACAAGAAACTTGAAGAAAGTAAAAGAAATTTTCAAAATTTTTAAGGAATTCTCCTAGGGATGTACATTTTTTCTTTAATTATTTTTGTTTTTGGTGTTGATATCTTTTTTATTGTTGATTTTTTTTCTAATAATTTTTGAATCTTTGAAATTTCTTCAGGATTTGCTGATTTTCTTTGTGACTGAACTGTTTCATTTTCATAAATGGGTAAAACATTAACAATTTCATGACCCATTATATTTGAAGAATAAATTTGGATATCTTTTGGTTTAAATTTTGTTTGTATTTTCTTTCCGATTTTTTTTGCTAAAGAAAATATTGTATTTGGGATTTTGTCTGAGGAAGATAAATGTTTCTTTGGGATAATTAATGAATGTCCTTTTGAAATGGGGTTTATTTCTAAGATTGCAATTGCATCTTTGTTTTCATCGATTTTGAAGCTTTGTGCGTCTCCAAAAATTATTGAGCAAAAAATACATTTAGGTATATTTTTTGGCTGTTCAGGAGTTTTTGGATTTTCTTCATCAGTAATTAATTTATTTTGGATTGCAAATTGTTCAAATTGTTCCTCATCCATTCCAAGAATCTGATCTATCGCTCCTTGTTTTTTCTCTTCAGGAAATGTTTGTTTAATATGCTCTATGAGCTGTTGTTTCATCTGCTGTGCTTGATCTTTTGATAACATAATATTTTTATATTTTTTTCATATAAAAATGTTTATAAAAAAGTAAGTTTATTATTTTTTATGTTAAGACGGTGTTTATTATTTATATTTCTGTCAATTTTTTTGATTCATTTTATTAGTGCAAGTTATAATACTTTTTCTTTGGAAAATTTTGCGGAAAATATCTTTGATTTTTTTGATGCTTCAACAATTATCCTGGGTTCTCTTTTTATTTTATTTTTTATTCCTGTTAATTTTGCTTTAAGAAGATATTTTAAAAATGATAGTTGGGCAGGTATTGGGGCTTTTTGTGTTTCTTTTTTAATAATATATGTTTTGAATAAATCCGGTTTTGATTTTAGTAGTTTGTTTTTTAGTTTTGGTCTTTCAGAAAATTTACTTTATAGTATTTTGCCAGTTATTTTTTTAATAGGTTTTATTATTTTTATATGGTATTTTAGTTTTTCTGCATTTTTTTTATCCTCTGGTTTGATATTATTTATTTTAACTATCTTTACAAATCTTATTTATGAAAAAGGTGCTGCATTGGTTTTTGGTGCGATTTTATTTTTAATTGGGGTTTGGTTATGGAATAAAGGAAATAAGGGAAATACTGGTGTAAGAGTAAATAATTTGGTTAAACCTATGGATAAAATAAAAAATGTTTCAGGTTCATCTAGTCCTTCTAAACCTTCTGGTTGGATTCATGGTGGTAAAGTTTTAAATTTAGATATGGTTGAAAGAAAAAAAGCATGGCAAAAAAAATTGAATGCTTTGTATGAAGATAATGCCAGGCTTGCTAAAAGAAATAATGGCAGGATTCCGGCAAGAGGCACTTCTGACGGAGAAAGAAGGGCTAAAAACATGAAGAGTATAAAGGTATTAGAGAATTTAATTAGATCTCAATAAGTTTTATAAAACAGAGTTTCTTAATTATTTGATGTTTAAAAGAGATATAATTTTAGGAAGTATATTTAGTTTATTCATGCTAAATTTTGTTAGTGCTTATAGTTACTATGGGAGATTTTCTTTAGGTGGTTTTTTGGATAGTTTAGATTCTTCTACTGTTATTTTAGGGGTATTTTTTATTTTATTTTTCTTGTTTACAAATTTTGCACTGATGAAATTTTTTAAAAATAATGCTTTAGCTGGTGTTGGTGCTTTTTGTGTGTCTTTTTTAATGGTTTACGGAATAAACAAAAATGGTTATGATTTTGAGAATTTATTTTATAGTTTGGGTCTTTCAAGTGATGCATTATTTACATTAATGCTTACTGTTTTATTTGTAGGAACTATTTTTCTTGGATTTAAAATGGGTTTTGGCATTGCTTTAATGGTTTTGGGATTATTATTCATTGTTGCAGCAATATTGGGGTTAGTATATGAGCAGGGTGCTTCAATATTTATGGGTATTATTTTTATTGCAATTGGTTATTTTGTGTATGAAAAATTCCCAAGAAGACATCCACGAGAATTTGAACATAGATATCGTTAGGTTCTGTCCAGAATTAAGTTTTTTTGATTTTAGGATTCCCACTTCTAGTTCAAGCTAAAGCTTGAAGACCCGCCCTTAATGAATACCTGAATTGCCAAAAGTTAGCTAAAATCAAAAACTCTGGACAGAGCTATATCGTTAATAAAAATTTATAAACTTTTTTTTATTGGATTATTAATGGGAGAAAAATATTATTCTTTTGATGAATTAATTAATATGATTGATGGGCAAAATCAAAAATTATGTCATAAACTTTATTTTGATAATAAACAAATTTTTGAATTTGCCAAGGGTTCGAAGGTTAAACATCATTATTGGGAAGGGGGTTATATAAATCATTTAACTGAAACAATGAATATTGCAGTAAGATTATTTAATAATTTGAATTCTTGCAGAGAATTACCTTTTTCTTTATCTGATGTTTTATTAATTTTATTTTTGCATGATTTAGAAAAACCATGGAAATATAGTGAAAATGCTGATAAAATAAATGAATTTAAATTATTTCCGGATAGTAAATCTTTTGTGAAGAGTAAAATTAAGGAATATGGATTTAATTTAAGCATGAATCATTTGAATGCTTTAGAGTATGTTCATGGCGAAGGAGAGGATTATCATCCTAGTCGTTTAATTCAGTCTCCTCTTGGTGCACTTGTTCATGCTTGTGATAATATTAGTGCTAGAATTTGGCCGGATTTTCCAAAAGAAAAGTTTGATTCTTGGAAGGGCTTATAAGATTTATAAAAAATTATCAAAATGCTCTACTCGCATCTGGATAAGTTGTTATTTTTGAATGTTCTAGGTATAATTTAGCCAATTATCCAAATGCTCGTCTCATATCGACAACCTGCACAGAATTAACATTTTTTATCTTTTGAAATCCTTCTTCAATGGGGTCTAAAGGAAATTCTTCGTCTAACGAAAAACCTGCAATTACTGCTTTTAATCCAAAAGCAATTGGTTCTTCTGCAAAATTTATTTGCTTTCCTTTATTTTTTTCAATAATTAATTTTGCCTTGGTTTTGATTTCTTCTAAATTAACATCCGGGGATGTTGGCATTATTTTAATTTTTACAAGTACAATTCCCATAATTATTCGTATAAAACGAGGTTTATAAAGATTTTCTTTGAAATTTTATTATTATGGTTTTATTATCAAAATACTTATAAAGATACCAAATTATTTTAAATTATGAGGGATGATAATTATGAAAAGATTGTGAAGAAGGTGGCTATTTCTTCCGGATTAGATGTTAGTGAAGTTGAAAAGAGAGTTGAAGCAAAACGTTCAAAACTTGCTGGTCTTATTAGTTTAGAAGGTGCTCTGCAGGTTGTTGCTGCTGAATTAGGAATTTCTTTTGAAAATGAACGTTCAAAAATTAATGATCTTTTACCTGGGATGAGAAAGGTTAATGTTGTTGGTCAAATATTGAACTTATCTCCTGTAAGGTCATTTACTACTAAAAAGGGTGATTCAGGTAAAGTTGCAAATATGATCCTTGCCGATGATACTTCAAATATTAAAGTTGTTTTATGGGATACAAATCATATTTCTTTAATCGAAAATGGCGAAATGAATGTTGGCAGTATTATTGAAATTATGAATGGGACTATGAGGGATAATGAAATTCATTTAGGAAGTTTTTCTGAAATTAAATTAAGCAAGGAAATTTTGGAAAATGTTCAAACTGAAAAAATGGTTAAGGATAAATCAATTGTTGATTTTAGAGTTGGTGATAATACGAGCGTCAGGGCTTTTATTGTTCAAACTTTTGAGCCAAAGTTTTTTCATGTTTGTTCAGAATGCAAAAAGAAAGTTATTACTGAGGGCAATAATTTTAAATGCAATGAACATGGACTTGTTTCTCCTGAAAAAAGGGCTTTAATTAATATAGTTTTAGACGACGGTACTGAAACAATCAGGAGTGTTTTATTTCATGATAAATTAACTGATTTAGGTCTGACAGATTTAGAAAATTCTGAAAGATTAATGAGCCAAAGGAGAGATTTAATCGGGAAGGAAATGATATTTAAAGGAAATGTTAGAAATAATAGTTTTTTTAATAATCCTGAATTTATTATTGATTCTGTAAGTGATGTTAATCTTGATGAATTAATTGCTCAGTTAGAAAAATAAAATGCTTAGAAATTTTTTTTATTTTTTTCGTTATCCTATTTTACTTGTTATTTTTAATTTTATTTTAACTTTTTCAGGATTTTATAATTTATTTGGATGGATAGATATTCCTATGCATTTTTTAGGAGGATTCTTAGTAGCACATAGTTTTATTTTGATTTATGATTTTTTAAATAATAAAAAAATGATTAAGATTAATAATAAATTTATTTTTGTTTTTTTGATTGTTTCAATTGTCGGGTTTATTGCAATTTTATGGGAATGCTGGGAATTTTTAATGGTTTATCTTTTTAATTTGCCTTGGCAAGGAAATTTAGCGGATACGATGGGGGATTTTGTTCTTGGTTTAATTGGGGCTTTTTTTATGGTTGTATTTCATTTTGATTTTTTTAAAAAAAGCATATGAAGCTCGAATTTCTTTCTTTCTCGTAACCTCGTACGAAACTTTAATGATGAAAAAAGCTTATGAAATTTTAACAATTCCTCTGAATTTTTTTATTTGAAAAAGTGTGTTAAAGATTTTAACGATTCCCAATTATCCTGTGTTCCCTCATAACTCTCAATTACGCACGAAATTTTTATTTTTAATATTTGAATTTTTACTTGAAAAAATGAATTTCTACCACGTAATTGTTCGCCCCAAAATATTTTTGTTTAACAAAAATTTCCCTTTAAGCAGTTAAAATCTTATTATTAAACACACTTTTTTATCATTTCTACCACGAAGTTATTCTTTCTCGTAACTTCGCACGAAACTTTTTGGATTATTGTTTCTACCACGAAGTTACTCGCCTAACCTGTGAAAACTTGCTTTAAGAGAGTAAAGTTTAAATTTCATTTTTCTTTGATTACTTAATATGCTAATTCGTACTCATCTTGCGATATCCTTATTTTTTATTTTATTATTTTTATCTAATGTTGTTGATAAATTAATTTTTTTTATTGTTGTTTTAATTGCAACTTTTATCCCTGATATTGATTCAAGATTCTCAACTGTTGGCAGAAAAAAAATTGCGAGAATTTTACAATTTTTTACTCAGCATCGTGGCGTTACGCATAGTTTTTTATTTTTATTTTCTGTAACTTTGTTATTGACTTTATTTTTCCCTACAATTGCTTTAGGATTTTTTTTGGGTTATAGCTTGCATTTGTTTGCCGATAGTTTTACCGTCGATGGTATTATCCCTTTTTATCCTTTTTATAAGAAAAAAATTAACGGTTATATTAGAACCGGAGGAAAATCAGAGATTATTGTTTTGGTCACTTTTATTATCCTTGATGTTATTTTGATTTTTGGTAAATTTGGCAAATTTATTTAGTTTTAATAATTATTTTTGAAATGAATACATTTGACACTATAAAACCTTATAAAGAGGTCACATCTTTTTTGATTATGGCTACTAAAAAAATTAAGTCAGATTCTCCTGAAACTAAAGATTCTCAATTAACTGATTTGCCTGGAATTGGTCCTGCTGTTGCTTCAAAGTTGGAATCTGCAGGGGTTTATGATTTAATGTCTTTGGCTGTTATGAGTCCTAATACTTTAAGTGATATTGCCGGTGTTGGTGCTGCTGTTGCAAGAAAGGCTATTCAGGCAGCAAGAGACCTTTTAGATTTAGGTTTTGTTGACGGCAATGAATTTGCTGAAAGAAGAGCTAATGTTGCTTATATTACTACAGGAAGTAAATGTTTTAATGATCTTCTGGGTGGGAGAGGGATTGAGAGCAGGGCAATCACAGAGGGATTTGGTGCATTTGGTAGCGGGAAAACTCAACTTGCATTAAGTTTGGCTGTGAATGTTCAATTGCCTGAAGAAAAAGGTGGGGCAAGTGGCAAGGCTGTATTTATTGATACTGAAGGTACATTTAGACCTGCAAGGGTTAAACAAATTGCAGAAGGTTTAGGTGCTGATCCTGAAAAAGTTTTGAAAAATATTTTAGTCGCTAGGGCATTTAATTCTGATCATCAAATGCTTTTATTAGAAAAAGTTGGTGAATTGATAAAAAAAGGCGAGCCTATCAAACTTGTAATTGTTGATTCTTTAACAGCTCATTTCAGGGCTGAATTTTCCGGGCGTGGACAATTAGCTGACAGACAACAAAAGTTAAATAGATATTTGCATGATTTAATGAAATTAGCTGAAACTTATAATCTGGCTGTTTATGTAACAAATCAAGTAATGGCAAATCCGGCTCAAATGTTTGGAGATCCTACCACTGCTATTGGGGGTAATATTGTCGGGCATGCTTCAACTTATAGAATTTATCTTCGACGTGGTAAACAAGGTTCAAGAGTTGCAAAACTTATTGATAGTCCGAATTTACCTGATAATGAAACTATCTTCTGGGTAACAGATGCAGGTGTAAATGATGGAGCTTAAAAAAATGAAATTTGAGGTAAGGTCTAATGGTAAATCTGAAGTAAGAGAGTTTAATGGTAAAAATCTTGCAGATTTATTTAAACAAAATAGTGATTTGGAAGGAAGTATTGTTTTTATCATGCCAGATGATTCAAAAACAAAAACGTATGAGATGATTAATGAAAATTCTTTTGAATCTTATAATTTACAAGAAGGTGATAAAGTCAGAATAATTCAGTATTAGGATATAGGGTTCTGCCCATAATTAGGTTTTTTTGATTTTAGGATTCCCACTTTAAGTTTCGACATTTGTCGAAATACCCGCCCTTAATAAATATTTGAATTGCCAAAAGTTAGCTAAAATCAAAAACTCTGGACAGAGCCAAAGATAGTATAAATTTAAATAAAATTTAATTTTAAAGATTATTATGGATGAAGATTTAAAACAATTATTGGAGCATTGGAATGAAATGCGGGAATTAACTCTTGATTTATTAGACGAACTTCCTGAAAAATATCTTTCTTATAGTGTGGGTAAAAATATGGGAATAATCGGAAAACAATATCGTCATATTGGTGATGTGCAAATATGCTATGTTGATGCAATTAAAAAAAGTAAGATTGATTTTAGCAAATATAAAAGAGATTATTCTATTGAAAATTCTAAAGAGAAATTAAAAGAATTTTTGATTGAAATAAATAAGGAAATGTTAAATCTTATTGAAGAAAATTCAGAAGTTGAAATTGATTGGTTTGGTGATACATTGAATTTAAAACAACATATTCAAGCATTAATTGAACATGAAATTCTTCACCAAGGAGAATTAGTTGTTTATATAAGAACATTAGGTTTAAAATTTCCGAAAAGTTGGAGATTATGGGGTCTATAGATATTCTTAAAGAAATACGTTTTGATTTAAGTCATAACGTTGATGAAAAATATAAAAAAAATAATCAAAGATATTTTAAAGAAAAGATAAATTGTTATGGCGTAAAGACTCCTTTAGTGAGGAAAATTGCTAAAAAATATTTCCCCAAAATAAAATTTTTAGAAAAAAAGGAAATTTTTAATCTTTGTGAAGAATTATTTAAAACAGATTATAGTGAAGAAACTACTATTGCAATACAATGGATTGCCGGGATTAAAAATCAGTTGGAAGAAAAGGATTTTATTGAATTAGAAAAATTATTTAATTATATTAATAATTGGGGAAAATGTGATGATTATTGTTTGAATGTGTTGAGTCATTTTATTATTAAGTTTCCAAAATTTAAGGGGGAAGTAAAGGGATGGTCAAAATCAAAAAATCAGTGGAGAAGAAGAGCTTCGGCAGTTGTGTTTATTCAGGGAAAGAGTTGGAAGATACATAAGGATTATTTAGAAGATGTTTTTGATATCGCGAAAATTCTTTTACATGATAAAGAAGATTTAGTGCAAAAAGGTTATGGTTGGATGTTAAAGATTGCTTCAGAAAGTTATCAAAAAGAAGTTTTTGAATTTGTGATGAAACATAAAAATGAAATGTCACGAACTGCATTAAGATATGCGATTGAGAAGATGCCTCAAAATTTGAGAAAAGAAGCTATGGAAAGATGAGATTTAAATATTAATTTTTTTTCTTGAATGATATTATGGAAATTGAAATTGATTATTGCCCAACTTCTGAAAGGGAACACTATTTTGTTTCTGTTGGTTTAAATGAAAATGAAGCAATTTCTTTTGATCATACGCTTAAGGGTTGTCGTATTATTAAGCAAATTTTGATAAAAGATAAATTGAAGAAAAAGATTGTAAATAAAAATAAATTAATTACCGGAAGATGGAAAACTCTTGTCATTAATAATGGAAAATTTGTTAAAAGTTATAATGTTCTGTGGATAGATTATGATAATTTAGATATTATAAATGGTGAAATCTGGGAAACTATTTGGGAGAAATTAATTGACGATAATTTAGATAAAAAATTATTATATTATTCACGGCTTATTTGTGATAATTATCTTAATTTGGATAAATTCTCTGATGAGATTATAAAATTTGAAAAAATTTTATATAATGAGATTAAAAATCTTAAATAAATAATTCATGAACTGTTTGATATGACCAAAGTTCTGAATCTGAAAACCATAAGTTTATTTCATGTTCAGCGTCTTTTTCATTTGCTGAAGCATGAATTAAATTATATACTGATTTAATTGGTGTTGTCGGGTCATCAGCTCTTTTATATGTCATATTTGAATAATCCCCTCTAATAGTCCCAGGCGGAGAAGAAAAAGGTTCTGTTTTTCCGACCATTTTTCTTACTTGTTCAATAACACTCGGTCCTTCTAAAACAAATGCAATAACCGGGCCCATTCCTAAATATTCTTTAAGTCCGTTTAAAACTTTTTCACCGTGTCTTTCTTTTACGTCGTAATAATGTTTTTCTGCAAAGTCTGATGCGGGTCTAATCATCTTAATTCCGACGATCTTCAATCCGACTTTTTCAAATCTTGTAATTATCTCCCCGCAAACTTGTCTTTGCACTGTATCCGGTTTTAATATTACTAGTGTTCTTTCCATATTTTTAGTTAGAAAAAATTGATTTATAAGTTTTTATATTTTGAAGGCTTTGTAGAAAATTCATTTTTGTTTTTTAAATTTTATAAATTCCCCCTATAAATTTTTGCTAAAGCAAAAAGACCCTACTCAATCATTGAAAAGCTGTTATTAATAAATTTATTTGCTCACTGTTCAATAATTTCGCCCTTAAAGAATATTTGAATTTCCAATAAATTAGTATAAAATTCAAAAATTATTTTTTACTTTCTACAAAGCCTATTTTGAAATTGAAACTAGTTATTTGATTGAATTTATCCAAAATTATAAAAAAATTACATATGTTTGTAAAAAGATTTATAAATCAATTTTTTTTTATTACTGTAACAAAATAAAATTTGTTAGAAAAAAGATGGTGATAAATAGTAAAAAATTATATTTTTCGACGACAATTTTTTTATTAGTAATACTTTTTTGTGCTGTAACTAATGTTTCTGCTCTTTTTACTGATTGTTGGGGTCAAAGTTCTGGTAATGGCGGAACAAGAAATTCATGTAATGCATTGGGGTGTGTTTGGGCATCTGATAATAGCAGTGAAGTTGCTTTAAATATTACAAACTTTTATGACCCTTTTTGCAATATTGATGAACATTGTTGTATGCCTAATGAGTGCTGGCAGTTTGATGGTAATCAATCTGGATGCACAAGCGGTGAAAGTTCTTTAAGCGGGGTATTTTTAAATTGCAGTTGGGATCCTTTTATGACTTATTGGTATCCAAATGGTACTCAGGCACCTCCTGGTGGATGTATGAATGATTGGGCTAGCGGGGGCGAATGGGGAGGAATTACTGAAGGGTGTTGGAAATACGACGGAGATAAAGCATCTTGTTCTGCTCAAGGCAGTGGATGTAAATGGACTGCAAATGATCAAAATCAAGACCCTTGGTGCTGGATTAAAAGTTTAACTGATGCACAGGGAGAAAATCCTTCTGCAACTACAACAGATATTGGTTGCTGTGAAACTTCCGGTTGTTGGATTAATGATGGAAATCAAACTGCATGCCAATCTTCTTTTCAGGGAAATTGTTGGTATGATACATTTGGTGGTTGGTGTAATACTAAATGGTGCGGTGAAATAACTACTGAAGCAAATTGCACTTATGCTCAACAAAATTTATTTATGCCTTGCAATTGGACTGGTTCAGCTTGTAATGAGTTGGGCAGTAGTGGTTTTGATTTTTATTCTAATGATTCAGATTCTTGTTTTTCTGCCGGGGGTTGGTATAATGCAACTGGTGATTGTGTAATGCCTGACGGAGGTATTGGTGGAGGTGCTGGCGGATTTTTATTTGGTAATGAAGCTCATTGCTGGTTTGCAGATAATAAAGCTGATGTTTGCGGAAATATTACCGGTTGTATTTATTGTGTAGCTGGGAATGGAATTGACGGAGTTGATAATAATACTGCTACAAATATTTGTTCAAGAAAGCAAGCTGGTTTTTGTGAAGGGCATGCAACAGAAGATTCTGGTATTCCTTACGATAATTTAGATGGTTATAATAGTCTTGTTGATAATTCTGCAAACTTAAATTGTTCTCATATTAAAGTAAAATCTGCATGTACTTATGGTCCTTTACCTAACTGTAAATGGACTAATAGCAGTACTATTGTTGGGGCTTATTGTGAAGCTGGTGCTTCTTCAGAAAAAAAATCTGCACCGCCAGTTCAATATTGTGAAGATCCATTATCAAAAAATAATTATACTTTATGCATGCAATTAGCTGATACTTATATGATGCCTTGCAAATGGCAAAATACAACTTATCCTATTACTAATTGTACTTTTAATGGCAACGCTGTTTTTGGTGAAGGTGGTGAAAAAGATTTTGGAGTAATTAATAGTCAGTTTGCCTGCACTTCTTCAGGTGGAACATGGAATACTGAATTCTATATTGATGGAGCAATTTTAAAACAGGATTCATGGTGTGAAATGACTGGTATGTTTGATATTGATCAAGGAACAGGTGTAAATAATAAGATGAATTGTGATACTTCCTGCTGGGCATGTGAATTCCAATCTAATGGTTCAGCGTGGAATAATGCGGCTGCTGCACAAGCTTCCTGTACTGGTTCAGATTTAGGTTATTGCAAATGGTCAACTGATTCATCTGCTTTTAATGGGTTTGGATGGTGTGATTTTCCAGAAGAGATGGAAGATGGCGGGGCAAAGGATTGTGATTTAGAATGTAAAGGATGTGATTTTATGATTAATCCTGAACAGGCTTGCAATTCCAGTATGGCTAATAATGGTGTTGGATGTAAATGGGTAAGTGAAGGAACAAATAATTATTGTGTTGATAAAACTAAAAAAGTATGTGCAACTGATTGTTTTTCATGTTTTGATTTAAATTCTTGTCAAAGTAGTTCTTTATCCTGTTCATGGGATTCAACTTTTAATTTATGTAGTCCTGATGGTTTTACCGGTGAAGTTTGTTTTGATGGAATAGATAATGATGCTGATACTTTTGTTGATTGCGGAGATCCTGATTGTGGTTTTGATAATTTCTGCGGTGGCAGTTCTTTTGGAGGAGATTGTTTTGCTAAGACTACACAAGGAACTTGCAACCAAACAGTTGCATTCGGAGGTTTGAATTGTTCATGGATTAATGATACTTGGAATCCAACTGGTTGGTGTGATATGCCTGGTGCAAATTGCTGGAAATTCGATGATAATCTAGTTACTTGCGGTGCAACACCAGGATGTACTAATGATTCAAGTTCTTTAGGTGCAAGTCAATTCTGTGATTTAAATAAAACTTTAATGGAGAATTCAAATTGCTGGCAATATAATAATGAATCTGCCTGTGGGTTATCTGTTGGCAATTGTGAATGGCGAAATGATACATGGTGTGCAGGTGATGGTTTTAATACTACATGGTGTAATGATAATCCTAATGCCGGATGGTGTGATTTTAAACCATTTGCAGATTGTATGGATAAAAATGAAAGTACCTGTGGATTAAATTCAAATTGCACTTGGAAGCAAGATCAATATTCTGGTGGTGGTTGGTGTGATGTAGCTTGTTTTAATCCCGATTGGAATGAAACTTCATGCGAGAATGCAAGTCTTAATGGATTATGTGAATATAGGGATATGAGTCAAACTTGTCAGCCTTCAACATTTATGATGTTTGGTTCAGGGGGATCAAGCGGAAAAACAGGTTGCTGGCAATATGATGGAAATCAAACAGGATGTTTAGCAAATGGTATTACTTGCACTTACAAAAATGATTCTTTTTCAAGAAATAATCTTTCAGCTACAGAACCTTCTGGTTGGTGTATGGATAAATCTGAATTTGAACATTTTGGTGAAATGGAAGGTGATGTTATTGATTTAGCTTTTGATAGTGATAATATGGGCGGAGCAGAAAGCGGGGTTGATAAAGAAGTAGATATGCTTGGAACAGGAATGAGAGTTACTGATACTGGTTTTGATTTTGGTGCAGGAATTTTAAATGTTACTGAAACAATGTTATGCAATGGTTATGGTATTGGAAATCCTAATAATTTTACGGCTGAAAAAGTTCCAGGGAATGGAAACAAAACAACTAAATTTTATTGGTATTTAGATACTGATGGAAATACCAGTAGCGGATGTGTTGCTCCTATGGCAAATGGTTCAAATTTAACAGGTTTTGATTTTATGGTTAGTTATGTTTCAAGAAATACATCAACAGGTATTTCTGAAACAAAAAAATTAGAAAGATGTTTTAATAGTGTATGGTCTCCAACTAACGCACTTGTTACAACAAGTAAAAAATTAAGTTGCGGGGAAATTGGCGGGGTTATGATTGCAATTTCTAAGCAAGATTTGGAATCTTTTGCAGAGTATAATAAAACTGTTAATATGAGAATTTTTATGTCAAGTGCTAATGATACTGATACAAGGCTTTTACCTTCTGATAGTTTAGGTCCAAGTTATTATACCCCCGGAACTATTGATTTTGGGTTTATTGATTGTGCAGATCCAACTATGTCAAAGGATCCAAAATGCAAGAATTTCCAGAAATTTGGTTTTAATGTTTTTGAAGAATGTAAAAATGGAATTGATGATGACGAAAATGGAATGACTGATTGTGATGATCCATTCTGTAAATTTATTCCGGATTGTGCTTCTGCTGGTGGTGCATTTAACTTTATTAATGATGTTAATGATGTTACTTCCCCTGTTGTAGTATTCAGCGAGGTTGAAAGATTGCATGATTCTGCTTTCCTAAAAGTTGATACAAGTGAACCTTCAAATTTGACTTTAATGTTTTATAAAAATGATTCAACATGTAAAACTTTAAATCTTTCTTTGACAGATACAGGAACAGGTTATCAGGCAAATGCAAACTTTAAACCATTCCATTCAGTAGATTTAATGCAGGAGACTTTAGGATATGTTTTAACTAATGGAACAGCTTATTATTATAAAATTAAAGTTTGCGATCCTTCTGAAAATTGTGCTGTTTCTGCCTGCACTAATTTTACTACAAAATCAACTGCACAGGATAAATCATTCCTTTTCAAAATGGATTTACCAGACGGATATACTGTTGATATCCCTGCACTGAATAAAACTAATTATAACTTCTCTGAAAGTTTTGGAGGGGTTTCTTATGAAGTAGGAATTAAAACAAATACCTCTGTAACTAAAAATATGAATATGACTTTACACTGCGGAGATATGGCTATTGGTTTATATGGTATGAATGTACTAGATCCTACAAAAATTGATTTAAGTAATGCATTTGTATGCAATGAAACTAATGATTATATTGGTATGAATTCAACATTGAAGAAATGGAATAAATTAATTGATGATTTACATTTAGGCGGGGCAAGTGATTATATTGAAATTACTTTACCTTTAGCTTATAATGCTAACAATGTTTTAAATTGGACTGATGATGATGGTAGAAGTAATGGGCAGAATGTTAATAATTATGTTAATTGCAGTGACGGTGGAAGTTCTAATACTAAATGTAAGATTCCTGTATCTATGGGATTCTCAGCTTATAGTATAACTGCTCCTGCAAGTAGTTCACCAGCTACACCTTCTAGTGGAGGAGGGGGAAGCAGTACAGTTACTACTCCAACTGTAGCATTGTCTGATACACAATTTAATAGCGGATATTCAGCAAATTTAAAAGTTGGTTCAAGATTTAAAGTGACTGTAGCAAGTCAAGATCATTTTGTATCATTGAATAGCATAACTCCGTTAGTAGCAAATATAACTCTTTCAAGTACCCCCCAAACAGTTTTGTTGGTTGTTGGAGAATCAAGTAAATTTGAACTTACCGGGGACAATTATTATGATATTATTGTTACAATCAATAGTATTAATAGGACTTTAAATTTAGTTAATATGACTTTAAAATCAACTTATGAAAAAGTTCCTGTTGTTGCTGTTGCCCCTATTACTGGTGGAGCAGTTACAGAAACAGAAGAAAAAGTTGCAGAGGAATCTGTTCCTTTTGAAGAACCTACAAATATCGGTGAAATTAAAAAAGATTTGACAAACTTATGGATGATTGCCGGAGCAGTATTGATTGTTTTGGCTTGCATTGGCGGTGGAGTTTATTTCTGGAATAAAGGAAAAACTTCATCTAAGAAAGGGAAGTAAAATTTAATTTTAGAAATCTCTAGGAAAAATTCTTGCAATTTCATGATAGACTCTTTTTGGGGTTTTGTCTATTCTTGCATCTCTTATGTAAACTTCATTACGAATTGATTCTTTATAATAAGTTCTTTCTGAATTAGTTAATGCTTGAGAGAATCTTTTTGATTCATTGGCAAATAATTCTTTAAGTTGTTCATATTCTTGCGGAAAAGAGTTTTTTAGTAAATTTTCTATTGCTTTTACTCTTTGTCTAAAATAATATCCTTCTGTAGGGATTGATTTAATTTGCCGATATATTAATGCATCAAGTGTTTTATCAATAAATTTTTTTTCTGCTTTTTCTAGTCTTATCATGTATTAATTTGATAATGACAATTGCTTATAAATTTAGTGGTTTATTTAACAATAACTTTTTAATTGTTTGTTGTTTGTTTTTAATCATGGAATTGAATTTTGATGAAGTGTTAATTGCAGATTTGCATATCCACTCAAGGTTTTCAAGGGCTTGCAGTAAAAATATTACCTTTGAGAATTTAGTTAAATGGGCGAGAATTAAAGGTTTGAATTTACTTGGAACTGGGGATTTTACTCATCCAACTTGGATAAATGAAATAAAGGAAAAGTTAAAAGATAATGGAGAAGGATTTTATTATTCTAAAGACGGTTTTCCGTTTATTATTACCGGAGAGATTTCTTTAATTTATACTCAGGAATGGGGAAGAAGAGTTCATTTGGTTTTGTTGGTTCCTTCAATAGAGGTTGCTGAAGAGATTAATTCTTATTTGGATACAAAGGGGAGGCGTGATTATGATGGTAGACCCATCTTTAAAATTTCCTGTGAAGAATTTACTAAAGAGATGAAAAAAATTTCAAAAGATATTGAGGTTATTCCTGCTCATTGTTTGGTACCCAATTCATTGATTCATGTAAAAGGGGGTTTGAAAAAAATAAAAGATATAACCATTGGCGATTTTGTTTTAACGCATAAGGCAAGATATAAAAAAGTTACAAATATTTACCAAAGAAATTATTCAGGACAGGTTATTGAGGTTGTTCCAGCTTGTATGAAAGTTGGAACTTTTTTTACCCCTGAGCATCCAATTTATTCTATAAAAACTTATAAGAATTGCAAAAATGTTCCCCATACTGTTTGTAAGCCAAGTTGTGCTTATCTAAAGAAAGGTTGCAAGGCAAAAGAATTTGAAAATTATAAGCCTCAATTTAGATGTATTAAGGAATTAGAGAAAGGCGATGTAATTTTGTATCCTAGGGAAAAAGAAGTAAAAGAAAAGAATTTTATTCTGCTGTCAAATTTTACAAGAGGTTATTTGAATAAGGGATATTTACGAGCAAGAAAAGAGAAGGATTTTATTAAGAATGTTCCTATTAAAAATAAGATTGAAATTTCAAAAAGTTTTTGCAGACTTGTTGGTTATTATCTTGCTGAAGGATATGGTTCTAATGATTATATTGCTTTTACTTTTAATGAAGATGAAAAATATTATATTAATGATGTTAAAAATTTATTAAGGGAAATTTTTGGAGATTATTTTAAAATTAACTTAAAAGAAGAGAAATCAAAAGGGGTTTCGATTTTTGTTTATTCCAAGTTATTAAGTGAATTTTTTAAAATGTTTTATCTAGATAAACCTTATATAGCTAAAAATAAAATTTTGCCGGAGTGGTTTATTTTTTTACCCCCAGAAAAATTAAAGGAACTTGTTATTGGATGGTGGAGGGGAGATGCGGGTTATTCTGTTTCAAAGAATCTTTTTAATCAGTTTAAGAGAATTTTTTTGAAGATTGGAATTGTGCCTTCAATTTCTGTAATTTTATCTGATAGTGTTAATAAGCGAAGAAGCTTAAGGCAGAATCATATTAATGGGAGAAATATTATTGCTAAAAATGATTTATATCATTTTAATGTTTTATCTTTTTTTAAAGAGAATTTAGATTTATTGAATTTGCCTGAGTTTAAGATGTTTAAAACTAAATTAAATCGCAGAAAAGCATGGATTGATGAAGATTATGTTTATTTACCAATTATAAAAATAAATAAAAAAAATTATAAGGGTGATGTATATAATTTAGAAGTTGATACTGATAATTCTTATTTAACCGAGAATTTATCTGTTCATAATTGCTGGACTCCTTGGTTTGGGGTATATGGCAGTAATTCAGGGTTTGATTCGTTAAAGGAAGCGTTTGGGAGTGAGTTTGATAATATTCATGCAATTGAGACTGGAATGTCTTCAGATCCAAAAATGAATTGGGGGATTAAGGATTTGAAAGACAAATCTATTGTTAGTTTTTCAGATGCTCATAGTTTTTGGCCGTTTAGATTGGGTCGTGAGGCGACGATTTTTAAAAAATGCGATTCATATAGTGAACTTATTAGGCAGATTAAAGAGAATAATTTTTTAGGGACTGTTGAGACTGATCCTGCGTATGGAAAGTATCATTGGGATGGTCACCGAAATTGTAAATTTTCTTGTGGTCCGGATAAAAGCAAGAAATTGAATAATCTTTGTCCTGTTTGCAAGAAGCCTTTAATTATTGGGGTTGAAAATCGAGTTTTGGAATTAGAAGATAAAACTATTAATTATGCGAATAAGAAAAAATATTTTACGCTTTTGCCGTTGCATGAAATTATTGCTTTATCCATAGGTGCAAGTAATATGGAGAGTAATAAAGTTTGGGTTATTTATAATGAGTTAATTAAAGATTTTGGAAATGAGTTTAATATTTTGTTGAATGTTTCTTTAGATGATTTGTTGAAAAAAATTGATGATAAGTTAGCTCGATTGATTATTAAGAATCGTCTGGGAAAGATTAAGGTGAAGCCTGGATATGATGGTGAATATGGTGTTGCGGAATTGTAATTTTGTTTCTTTTTGGTTAAAATCTACGATTTGATTTCTTACATAACGCTGCTATGCGGCGAAATAAAATCATAGCATTTTTCCTCAAAAATAATTCAAAATTATTGGATTTTGGAAGATGAGAGGAGTTGAAAAGATAGAAATAAATATATGATTTGGAAGAAAGAAGTTTTTAAAATTCAAAGTTGTAAAGAAGAATTAGGTTTAATCTCTTCTAATCTTACTGATATCTGCATTTTTTGGAGCATCTTTAATTTTTATGAATTTATAATGAGCATCTTTTGATGTTTTTTTGCATTTTGGACAATTTTCTTGCAATGTGTATTCATTACAATTATCGCATTTTTTTAGTTTCATTTTTTTTCCTGATTTTTTCGTAAAAATGAAATCTTAAAAATTTTTAATTTTTTTAGTTTCATTTTATTGTTTATTAAATTGCCCAAAAAAAATTTCAATTATTTGTTCTGGATTTTCTTGTATTATTTTTTTTGTTTCAAGTGCACCTTCTTTTTGTTTCCCTAATTCTAGTAATAAACATGCTTTACTTATTTGATAAGTTAAGTTTGTTGGGTCTATTCTTAGAATAGCGTTTATATCATTTAATGATTCTTCCTTTTTATTAAATTCATAATATAAAATTGAGGACCTTGAAATGTATGGTTCTATTTGATTTGGTGCTAGTAAAATTGCCATCTCTAAATATTTAAGGCTTTTTTCAAAATTTTTTTGAGCCGCATAAATTTCTCCAATTTGAAAATAAGTTACTGATGATTCAGGATTATATTCTAATTCTTTTTTATAAAATTCTAAAGCTTTTTCGTATTCTTTTTGTTGATGATATATTTCACCCATTTCATGATTTATTGATGCATTGGGATCTAAATTTATTACATTTTTTAAATCTCTTAATGCAGATTCTAAATTTCCTTTTTTTTTAAATGCAAATCCTCGTTCAAAGATTATTTCTTCATCAATTGTTTCTTTAAGACCTAAGTTACATAATTTAATAATCGTGTCTAATTCTTGTAATGTTGGTTTGTTTTTACGTGAATTATAAATTTTCTCAATTTGTGAAAATATTTCTTTTTTGTTCATCTAATTTAAGTGATGTTTGTCTTTAAAAAACTTTTTAATGAGAATTATTCAAGATTAATAATATATTCTTTTAATCTTGGCGGAAGTTTTTCTTTTAAATATTTTTCAACCTGACTTGGTTTTACCCATTTTATTTCTTCAATATCTTGTGCTTTATTTTCTTTACCACTTGCAATTTCGCATAAAAAATAAAGATGCAATCGATTTTCTTTTTCAAGGCAGTTTCTTGCATAAACTGCTCCAAGATTTTTTATATTATAACCTGTTTTTTCTTTTGAATATGTTTTTAATTTAACATCTAATTCATCTTTGTATGTCAAAGGTCCGTCGAGAAAAGTATAAGCATCTTTAGTTTTTCTTTTTATAAGCATAATTAATCTTTTTTGCGGATTAAATATTATTCCTATAAGTTTTACATCAAATCTGTCTAAATCCTGGTTATTCATATTTTTATATGCCTTTTTTAGTATTTAAGGTTTATGACTTATTTAATCTGAAATTCTATTCCTTGTTTTTTTGTTTCTTTTTCTATTTCTTCCTGAATTTCTTTTTGTTTTTTATCTGCATCTTTTAAATTGTTTGCAGATGTTTTTATTGTGTATCTTCCTGCTGAGATATATTTTATTTCTGCATCTTCTCTATCCAGTAATTTTTTGATAATTGTTAATCCTTTTGGATTTGTTGTTGTTAATTTGATTTCTTTTTTGATTGCTACTTCTTTTTGTTTATGGCTTTTTAATATTTCAATAACTTTTTGTGTTGATTCAGCACCGATTAATTTTTCTAATTTTGAAGGATCTTGTTTTGCTTCCTCAAAAAAATCATAAATTCTTTCTTGTTTTGAGATTTCATCAATTATTTCCTGTCCTTTTTCTCCGATAATTCTTTTTAAAATATTTTTATAACTTTGTTCTTGTTGATATTGTTCTCTTATTTCTTTTTGTTCTTTTGGGGTTACTCTTCTTAAGGATAAACCAATGTGGTCTCCTGAAAGTTTTAAAACTTTACAGATGATTTTTTTCTTTGGGGTTACGAAGTCTCTTATATTTCTGATTCTTCCCGGAGAAATTTCACTGAATGTAATGCTTCCTTCTTTGTTTGTTCCGTCGATTTTTACAAATACAATTGTCCCGACAATCCTGTCTACTGTACACATGATATTATCGCCAGTTTCTAGTTCCATATTATTATTGTGTTGGCTTTAGTTTTAAAGCTTATGGAAAGGAAATTTTGTTTCTTTTTGGCTAAAATCAACAATTTGATTTCTTATGTAACGCTGCTACACGGCGAAATAAAATTGTAGCATTTTATCTCAAAAATAAATCAAAATTTGATATAAAAAGTCGTCTGAATAATTTTAATTTTATCCTTTCCAATTAATGATTGGTTTTAAATGTGCAATTATTTTTATTGATTTTTTTTGTGCTTCCATTACTTTAAAAATATCTTTATATGCTTGTGGTGCTTCTTCAATTGTGTGTTGATTTACTGTTGCATGAATTCCTTTCATTGTTTTTTTGAATTCTTCTAAATTAATTTTTTTTCTTGCCTCTGTTCGACTTAATTTTCTTCCTGCTCCATGTGATGAACTCATGAGAAATTCTGGATTTCCTTTTCCTTCTACTAAAAATGAACCGTCTTTCATATTACCTGGTATTACACCTCTTTCTCCTTTTTCTGCGGGTGTTGCACCTTTTCTATGAATTATGTTTTTGCCGATAATTGCGTGATTATGATTTTTATTTGTCCAAAGAGTAAATTTTATTTTTTTATGATAAAATTTTTCCAGTTCTAAATGAATTTGATAAGCAATTTCAAGTCTATTTAATAAAGCATAATCTAAACAAAAATTTAGAATCTTGATGTAATCTTTGCCTTCTTTTGATGAAACGTTAAATGCAAATGTTTTTTCAAAGTCTCCTTGTCCTTTATTTATCTTCTGGGAGAGTTTCATATATTTTTCTGCTAAAGTATGCCCTATTTTTCTTGATCCACTATGAATTATTAACCATAATTGTTCCTGATGTAAAGATAATTCTATAAAATGATTTCCTGAGCCCAGGCTTCCTAAATTTTTTATTGAAAATTCCGAAGAGATATAGTTATAATCTTCTTTATTATAATCTTTTGTTTTAAATCTTTCAAGTAATTTTGTAAATTCTTGTTTTGTTTTTAGTGAAATATTTTTCTCATTATTATAGTTTCCTTTTCCCATTGGTATTTTTTTATTAATTATTTCGTAAATTTTTTCTGCATTTTTTTGAATGTCTTTAGATAATTCTTTTCCTCCGATTTTTATTGCTATCATTCCGCATCCAATGTCATAACCAATCCATGAAGGTACAATAAAATCTTTTGTAATTAGTACACTTCCAATTGGTGCTACATAACCTGAGTGGGCATCAGGCATTAGCGAAGCTGATAAGACAAATTTTTCATTATAACAAGAAGTAAATTGTTGTTTTGTATCTTCATCATAATTAATTGCAAAATTTGTAATTTTTTTCATAATTTGAATATGTTAAAAGAATATAATAAGTTTTTGGATAAATTAATCTTTTATAATTTAGTGTCATTTATTAGGGGTAAAAAGTAGGAACATTTATAAACCTTTAAATCTCAAAAAAATTATGAAAGCATTATATGAAGAATTACCTCAATTATTCTCTAATGGAATGTATGCTCCTTTTGCAGAACGAAAAGAGAATGTAGTACAAATTGAACTAACAGAAGGATGTTCTCATAGTAAATGTACTTTTTGTAATATGTATAACTCTAAATATAAAGAAAAATCGCTTGATAAAGCCAAGAAACATATTGATGCAGTATTTAATTCTGCTTCAGAAAAAAGATTAAATCAATTAGAAAGAATATGGATTGCAAATGGGGATGCTTTAAATATAGAGACCATTAAATTAAATGATTTAATTCAATATACTATTAATGAATTTAAGAAATATGTTGGTGAATTGCCCCGAAGGGTTGCATTATTCGCAAGTACAAAAAATATTCTAAGTCATTCAAAAGAAGGGTTGATGGTTTTAAATTGTGGTGGGACTTGTAGAAATTATTTAAGCCTAAAAAATACTTGCTCAGTAAGAAAATTTGGTACTAAAAAGGGTTTAGATTTAATTTATTGGGGAATTGAAAGTGGTTCTTCAGATGTTTTAGGGTATGTTAATAAAGGTTGCAATGCTGATGATATTTTCAAAGCAAATGAATCGCTTGATTTTTCGGGGATTCGAAAATCTGTTATGATTATGCCTGGGCTTGGGGGGATAAGATATGCAAATCAACATTTAGAAGATACTGTTGAAGTATTAAATGAAATCTGTCCTGAATTTATTACTTTAATTGGAATTAATCCTAATCCAAATTCTTTATATGCAAGAAAAATGACACAAGAATTTAGAGATAAATTTAATCGTCCATTAACTGATGAAGAGTTGGGTCATCAGACATTAGATATCCTTAAAGGATTAAACTTTGATACTAAAGTTGGATGCTTTGATACTTCTATGCAGAAATTCGGAAGAAATCCATATCCTTTTGGTAGTTATGAAATTGATGATTATTCTCTTCATAGAAGAGATGAATTTGTCGGGGAACAAAGAAAAAAAATAATCAAATAATTTTTTTATTGAATTTTAATTACTTCAATTTCTAAATTTTTTTTAAGAATTTTAAGAAATTCTTCTTCTTTATCCTGTGAAATTGTTGCACCTGCGGCATTATAATGTCCGCCGGTTTCTCCGCCGATTACTGTGATGATGTTATTTAATATTTCCCTGACGTTTCTTCCGTTTTTTCCGACGACTCTGCATGAAATTTTTGTTTTATCTTCAGAATGTGCTAAAATTGTTATAATTGTTCCTTCTTCATAAAGTCTTGAATGAGAGAGTATACTTGTAATTGTTCCTGCCATTGTGTCCTTTATTTCTTCTTTTGCATTTATTATTACAAATCCTTTTCCGATGATTTTTTCTGAATTTTCTGCATATTTGATTCCTGAAAGAATTAATTGTTTATACCTTACATGTATTGCTTCTGCTTTTTTCTTTGCTTGTGCGATTCCCATGCATGTTTGAATTGCTGTCCCGCTTTCTCCAAATTTTGAGCAAGCATTAATCATTGCACTTAATTCCCTTGCGTCTTCTAACCTATTGGATATTTTTAATAAAAATATGTCTCCGATTATATCTTCTTTTGATTTTGGGTATTTAAGAATTATTGTGGCAATTAATTTTTCCATTTCTTCTTCGTTTAATTCTATTAAGCTTTTGTATTTTCCTTCTTCGGGGTTTAATCCAATTTCTCTTAATAATTCAAGAACTCCTTTGATATTTCCTGTAATCCCGGGGAGATATGGATTTGAGGAATATTCTAAGGTTCTATTTAATGGTCTTGTTGATGGGTATATTAAAGGTCCTCTAATTTTTTGGATATCTCCATTGTTAGAAATTTTATCGTTTAATTCATTTATTTTGTCCTCTAATGAGTCGCCAATCATTCCTAAAATTGCGATTTTGGCATATTCTTTATTGCTTTGGTCCAATTCTTTACAAAAAAGATATGTTAATACTGATGCACTGATTTTTTCTTTTTTATTTAATTCCGGATTTATAATGTTTATGTCCTCGGGAATTTCTTCTGAAATTTCATGATGGTCAATTATAAAAACATTTTTTAAATTTGAGTTTTGAATATGATGTAAACTTCCTGATGCTAAATCGAGGAATATTATTATTTTATCTTTTGGTAATTCCTGGATGAATTGCTCGTCTAAACTTTTGATTATTTTTACTGAGAATTTTTTGTCTAATTTTTTTAATGATTTTATTATTATTGTTGCAGAACTAATGCCGTCAGTATCAAAATGACTTATTATTAAAATTTCTTTATCTTTTGATATTTCTAAAAATTTTAAAGCATTTTTTTTTATGTCTTCTTCTAATGAATTTCTCTTTTTTTCCATATTTAAAAATAGCTAATTAGTTTTAATTATAATAAATAAATTTATCCCTCTTCTTTTTTAAAAAAACCTTATTACTTTAAAGGGACTTTAAAGTATAATTTTATCTTTCTTAATTGTGAAAATATTCTGTCTTTTTCTCTCATAGCTCTTTTATCTTTTTTGTTTTTTTCGTAATGGGTTTTTATTTTGTTTAATTTTCCCTCAACATTTTTTAAATCCGGGTTTACATATAAATTGTTTTCTTTTAAAATTTGGGAGATTTTCTTTTCAAAATCGTTTGGGTGAATATCTTCTTTTCTTAATTTTTGTCCGATTTTTTCACTTGTAAGACCGGTTTTAGCATATTCTATTACTTTGTTTTCAAAATCTTTCTGTGAAATTTTTTTTGTTTCCTTTGTTACCATGAGTTTAGATTGCAATTTCTATTTTTAAAGTTTCCTATCTCTTCATTTTTTCATTTTTGAAAGGCTTTTTAAATGTTTTTTACTTAGATATTTGATGGGTAAATCGATTGGCGTTGTTAGTTTGAAGGGTGGTGTTGGAAAAACTTCTACTGCTATCTCTTTAGGCTCTGCTTTTGCGGGTTTTGGAAAAAAGGTTTTGTTAATTGATGCTAACTTTTCTGCTCCTAATTTGGGTCTTCATTTGAATATTATTGAACCTGAGGTTACTCTTCATCATGTTTTAAGGAGAAAGGCTCATATTAATAGTGCTATTTATCGGGTTAATAATCTGGATCTTTTACCGTCTTCAATTTATCAAAATATTCAGATTGATCCTTTGAAATTGAAAAATTATATTGGTTATTTAAAGAGTAAATATGATATTATTATTATTGATTCTTCTCCGTCGTTAAATGAAGAAACTTTGGCTGCGATGCTTGCTTCTGATGAGATTTTAGTTGTTGCAACCCCTGATCATCCTACGCTTAGTACAACCTTGAAAGCTATTAAATTGGCTAAGCAAAGGGATGTTCCGATTGTTGGATTAATTCTTAATAAGGTGCATAATAAAAATTTTGAATTAACTTTTAATGATATTGAGAATACTTCTGAGGTTCCTATTTTGGCTGTGATTCCTAATGATATTGATTTTATGAAATCTTTGTCTAATTTTAGTTCTTATGTTGATTATAAACCGAATTCTGCGGGGAGCAAGGAATTTTATAAATTGGCTGCTACATTAATTGGTGAAAAATATAGGCCGTTTAGTATCAAGGATTTTTTGATGAAGTTGTCTCCTCCTAGGCAAGAGATTAATCGGGAGATTTTTTATACTGAATTATTGAGTTCTCCTCCTTTATAATCTGTTAAAATTTAATCTTTAAATATTTCTAGATTTCCCATATATTCATTTGTATGCTTGAGGTTTTCAGACGGAGTGTTTTTTAAAATTGTTATGTGATATCCTGATTGTTTACATAAAAATGTTTGTGAATGTAATCTTCTTTGATCTGTTATTTCTTCTAAACCCCTTGAACATTCAAATTCTGCTTGTCCACACCAATACTCTTGTTTTTCTCCGTTTAGATCTGTACATTTACAATATTTTAGTTGATGTTCTTTAAAGATTAAGTTTTGGATTCCTTGGATTTTTTTTGGTCTTACATTTTTGTTTTCGTCTATTGTTACATCTTCATCTGCAAATCTTTGGATTATTCTCCACATGAAACTTTTATTGAATTATTTATTTTTAAAGATTATTGTGTCTTTATGTATATTTGAAAATTTTAAATTATTTCTTAAAATTAGTAATAAAAAGTCTTATAAATTAAAGTAACTGTTATTTTTTATAGCCCTGTAGTACAGCGGTCAAGTATGCTGGCCTTTGAAGCCAGTGACCCCGGTTCGAATCCGGGCAGGGCTATATCCTGTTTTTCCTGCCCAAATTCGAACGTCCAGAAAATTTTTTAAATTTTCTGTCTCCTCGTTTCAAGTTTGAAACTTCAGACACTAAAAATTATTTTATAATTTTGGTGACCATTCGCACAGGTATGTGCTCAGGTAATCCGGGCATGGCTAATATTATATCGCGAAGCGATATGATTAACTTCTTCGGATGAGAACCTTCGAATCTGAGCAACTTCGTGGTAGAAACTCATTATTCCAAGTAAAATATTCAAATATTTAAAAAAAGTTTCGTGCGAGGTTGCGAATAGGAAAGGGCTAATATTTGTTTTTCCTGCCCAAATTCGAACGTCCAGATAATTTTTTAAATTTTCTGTCTCCTCGACTCAAGGTTGAGTCTTCAGACACTAAAAATTATTTTATAATTTTGGTGACCATTCGCACAGGTATGTGCTCAGGTAATCCGGGCAGGGATATCTTAACTAAAGGTTAGATCGCGATTCAAATAGCTTAAACCATTATTTTGAATAAACTAAGGTTTATTTGGTTCTGCGATTACAGAATTTAAATATTAACTCTCCAATTTTTTTCTCATGATTTTAGAAGTTTAAAGGTTTAAAGAATTAAATCATCTTATTTTTACTGGAATACCAATTGAACATTTTTCATTACTTGTATGAACGTTCCCGCCACCATAATACCAGTGACTTACATCATGAAAGACAGTATATTTTTTTTCAGAAAAATCAACAATCGCATTAGCACCCAATAATCCTGCTCGTGTTCTTAATAGCATTTCACCATTTTCAATAAGATAAGATTGAGGTTTGCCTGTATCAATGGGCATTATATTTTTGCCTATTCTTGTTGATACTTTCTCTAATGACTCAGAATATAATTCTACAGATTCTGCGAGTTTTTTTGCGTCTTCTATTATTGCTTTCAAAAGATCAGCTTTAGTTCTTTCAAAATCTCTAGTCATCTTAATTCTTTGTTGTATTTCTGGCTTTTTATTTTTGAGATAATCTTTAAATCCCATACCAAATGTTACTGCTCCTAAAAAGATTGCATTACCCAAAGAAGTATCTGCTAAACTCATGTCAGGAACTTCAAATTCATTTTCATTTTTTAAACTTCCATCAGAATTATATATTTGAATAGAATGATATCTTTTTCCATTATACCAACCACTTCTTAAAAGATTAACTCTGTTATCTTCCGTCCCTATAGCTTCTATTTCAATAGGAAATCTAGATCTATCGAGTTCTTTTTTTATTTTAGTAACAGAATTATTTCCAACTTTTCTTTCTAGTAAACTCCATTGAAAATCTAAAGGTATTGTTTCCATAAAATATTATCTAAAAACTGTATTTTTAAATGTTTGTTTTGTAGTAATTTTATAATGGTACTTAATTTTCGGATTCAACTTCACTTTGCATATGCCTTTTTATCATTAAACCATAATATCTATTCCATAGACTTAAAATAATTGGGTTAAATATGCTTTATCAATTCGTTTTATACAAAAAGTTTAATAAATAACTTTTAGTATAAAGCTAGCAGGGCTATAAAAGACACCCGCTGGTTTCCTCAGAAAATTTGAAAAATTAAATTTTCTGGGACTATCAAAAAACGAGACTTTTGAAGTTTTTTAGCTTCCTCAAATTGCGGAGCGGTGGTATCATTATGAGTCTTCGTGGATACCACATTGTTTTTTCTGCCCAAATTCTTTTTGTATAACTATATAAGTTATCATTTAACTCAAGAAAAATTAATTATCCCCAAGAGATAATCTTATCGTTAAGAATTATTTTTTCAAGACTTAATTTACATAAACTTTCTGTTTTATTCTGCCTTGTGATTTGATGTACTGATTTATTCAATTGTTTTTCCAGATAATCTTTACCTAATTCTTTATCTTCACTGTCAAATCTTGGAGAATAAAATATTTTTTCAGGAATTATTTCTCTTTTTTTAAATTGATTAAAAATATTTGTAAGTTGATCTTCTAAGATTGAAATATAAATATGTGCTCCAAAAAGGTATGTTTCTTTTTGTTGTTTTCCAATGATTCCTAATGCTATGCAATCAAATAATTCATCTAAGTATATTTGTTGCTGTATCTTTGGATTTTGAATAAAAACTCCATTTAGTGAACATACATTTGGCAAACAGATTATGTTTTGATCTATTAAAAATACATTATCTGAGACTATTGGATTACTATATACGTGATTGATTATCTCGACATTTGCTGGTTTTTTATGATGCTTATTATTTATTAATGTTGCATTTTTATATTTTAAAGATTCCATTTTTTTAATTCTTATATCGTCCTCTTTTTTCTACTTTTTTTAATTGTTCAAGAACTAATTTTGAGTCTTTTGATTTTGTATAGCTTTTTAAAATTTCATTAAATAATATTTCTGCGTTTTTGTAATGTTTCGCGATGAGTGCTTGTTTTAAGAGATGTAAATCGACTGCTTTATCTTCATATTTTTGGCTGATGTATCCTAATCCAAAGTCAATAAAGAATAATTTGTCTTTTAACAAAATCATGTTACTTGTTGTTAAGTCTCCGTGAATTATATGTTCATCATGTATCTTTGAAATATTTTCTCCTATTTTTTTGCTGATTTCTTTTTGTTTTTGCAATGAGAGTTTATTTAATTCTTCTGAAAGTCTTTTTCCGTTGATAAATTCCATCTCAATTTCTTTTGTATTTTCATTTGATTTGATTATTTTTGGTGCGTTTATTATTTTGGATGCTTTTTCTAATAATTTTGTTTCGGATCGTGTTCTTAATTTTCTTATTTTTTCATCCAGCTGTGGAATTCTATAAGATTTTTTTATTCTTTTTTTTATAATTTTATTTTCTTGTAAAACTATTTTTGCTTCTGCACCTTGTGAAAGACATCCGTTGGTTTCTTTTAAACTTCCTCTAAGTTCGGAACGGTGGCATCTTGTTGAGCCTTCTGTGATGCCACTTGAAATGTTTATTTTTTGTTTCATGATATTTCTTTAGAATTCTAATTATTTAATATTTTGTTTTAATTCTTTTTTTGATTTTTGAGATTCCCACTATAAATTTTTGCTAAAGCAAAAAGATCCTACTCAATCATTGAAAAGCTGTTATTAATAAATTTATTTACTCCCTGTTCAATAATTTCGCCCTTAAAGAATATTTGAACTCCCAATAAATTAATCAAAAATCAAACTTTTTGTTTTTATAGATTTAATTTTTCCAGGTAAATATTGCGATGATAAATGCTATTAATAAACTAAAATCAATTACTATGCAATATTTGCAATATTCCTGAAGAACAAATTGCTGGATGTAAAGGAAATAAACTGCTATTATTGTTCCAATAAAAATTCCGGAGTGAATAATTATCTTTTTGTATTTCTCTGGTTTATGCATTTGTGATAATGTTACTAGTATTAAGAATAAGAAAATTGTGATGCCGTAATATCCATTACTGGTTCCTTTAATTAAATCATATCCTGATTTTTGGACTTGTTCACAAACATTTTGCTCTCCACAGGGTGTATTTAATGAAAGCAAAACTGAACTGATTAGTGCGATTGTGAAAAGGGCTAATAGTATTTTGTATTTTACCATGTTTAATTAAAGCAAATTATGTTTTTTAAAATCTTTGGAGTAACTGGTTACTGTAAGATTTAACAATTCCCCTGAATTTTTTTATTTGAATTTAATGCCCCACTCTCCCCAAATCATTGTTAATGATTTGCCTTTAAGCTGTTAAATCTTAATTGTTAGGTATTGATAAGTTATCCTGAAATAAGGATTAAGTTTAAATAAGAATTTTATAACATAATTATAACCGATTTAGGATTGAAATATTAAAAATGAAAATAAAATTTAGAATAAATAAAAAGATTATTTTAGTAATTGGTTTATGTGTCTTGTTTTTTGTTTTTGGATTTATTTCGCGAGGTTTTTTTATAAAATCAACATCTATAAGTTATGTTCTGTCTGATGTTGATGAAATTATCAATTATAACTCTAATCTTTCTTATACCCAAGAAATTTTTGATAGGTGTTCTGTTCTTGAGAATGCAACTGAAAAATTTCTTTGTGTGAATAAATTTGTTGTTGCGAATTATAATATGGTTCCTAGAGAGGATATCTACTCAATTGATGAGATGTTTGATAATGGTGCTGATTGCAAAAGTTATGCTGTTTATTATGCAACTTTAGCAAAAATGATGGGTTATAATTACGCATTTTTTAGAACAGAAAATCATATTATGACTATTGCTTATTTTCCAGAGGGTTATTGCATTTTGGATTTAAAATTTGCTCAATGTATTAATTATGAACAAAATATAAATAATTCGGAAGTTTTATCTTAAAATGAAAATAAAATCTTTTTTATTGATTGGAATGATTTTGTTAATTGGGATAGGGTTTGTTTGTTCTGAAAATTATCCTGTGCCTTTTGTTTCTGGGACTCCTGCTGAAAAACCTAATTGTGAAAATGGATTAGAATCTTATTATGATGATTCTTTAGGAAAATGGGCTTGCCCCCTTAAAGTTTATTATCCTCATTATAACATTCCTCCCACACCCACTGGTAATATCCAAGTTGGTAACATCCAACCTCCTGATTTACCCTCAAGTATGGGTACTACTGGAACTACAACTACAACAAGTGGTGAAAGTGATTCTTTCTTAATTGAAAGAACTTCAACTAAATACCATGTAGGGGATAACATTAGTACTCTGTTTTCAAATTTTGTAAGTTCTTCTCCGAAAAATCTTTCCTGTGAAGGTCTCTTATTAAATGGGACTTGTCACGAAAATAATTCAACTTTTGAATTTGAAAATAGAACTTATTTTGTTTTTAATGGAAGTTTAAGTGAATTATTAATAAAAAATCTTTCTTGCAATGGTCTTTTATTAAATCAAACTTGTTACGAAAATAATTCTACTTTTGAATTTGAAGGAAAAAATTATTCTATTACAAATGGAAGTATGCATGAATTATTAATAATAAACGATTCTTTAGAAGATTTTAAATTACATAAAGAAAATATTAATTTATCTGATGAGAATAAAAAAGAATCTTTTTTTGGTAGATTTTTGAAATTGTTGAGGTTTTGAAAATAAATTAAATTGCTCGTTTCACTCGGATTTATTGCTTTATTTTTTTATTCTTTTTTCTAAAATAAAATGTGGGAGTTTCTATTTTGTTCTTTTTTCTAAAAGAAGAAGTTGTTAAGGTTTAACTGAACACAGATAATATTTGAAAAAAGTATCCAAGTATTAAAATAATCCAACCTAATACAAGAAGGTTATCATTCTTATAATCCCAAACAACAGGTCTTTTGTCATTTATCAAAAAGTCCTCATCTTCCTTATTTGTACTGAATCCAAATTTAAATGATAACGCAATTAAAATAGTTCCGATTAAATTCAAAATCAAACCTTCAAAAATAGGAATAAGAGAAATATCCATGTAAATCTTCTAAGATTAATGTATTTAAGATTTACTTTTTCCATTTTTTTTATGCTTCCATCTTCAGATGCATTATAGAAATAATTTTCGTCCCCTTAAATATCTTTATTCCATTTCCCATTTTAAAACTTCATTTTCTTCCCGCCGAATTTCCTTGCGAGTTTCATTAATTGTTTTTGATTCATTCCTTTTGACATGTCAACTGATTGGCTTGTTTTCATCATTTCATTTAACATATCATATTGTTTTAATAATGAACGGATGTTTGAATTATTTACTCCTGAACCTTTTGAAATTCTTGTCATTCTTGATGTTTCTTTTTTTAATAATTCCGGATTATCTTTTTCTTCTTGTGTCATTGAGTTTATGATATGCTCCCATTTCTTGATTTTTTCTTCTTGTGCTCCTAATGCTTCAGTAGGTATTTTTGCATTGCTCATTCCTGGAATCATTGATTTAATTTTATCAAATCCTCCTAATTGATTCATGGATTTGACTTGTTCTACAACGTCGGTTAGTGAAAGTTTTCCTTCTTCAAGTCGTTTTTGGATTTTTTCCTGTTCATCTTCATTTGTTATTGATTTAATCTTTTCAATTAATTGCGATAAATCGCCCATTCCAAGTAATCTTGATAAAAATGATTCCGGATTAAATTCCTCGATGTCGTTTACTTTTTCTCCTGTTGCTAAGAAATAAATTCCTGCTTCTGTTTCTGCACAGGCAGTTAATGCTCCTCCACCTTTTGCGGTTGAGTCCATCCTTGTGATAATTACTCCGGTAATATTTAGTGCATCCTTAAATTCCTGAGCTTGTGTTTTTGCTGCTTGTCCAATATCTGCTGGCATTACTAAAATTGTTTCTGTTGGTTCTATTTCTTTTCCGAGGGATTTAATTTCTTTAACTAATTCCTTGTCTAAATTATGTCTTCCAGCTGTATCAATCAAAATTAAATTATAGCCTTTTAATTTTGGTTCGAATTTTTTCCATGTTTTTATTGCGTCGTTTTCTTCCATATCTACAAAAACATTTAGTTTATGTTTTTCTGCTAATTGCTTTAATTGTTCTTTTGCTGCAGGTCTATGAACATCTAAACCAACTAGTGCTACCTTATTTCCTCGTTTTGCATAGTAGTTTCCAAGTTTTGCTATAGTTGTCGTTTTACCTGCTCCATACAATCCTAAAAGTAAAATTCTATTTTGTTTTTCGTTTAGTTCTAATTTTTTGTATTTTCCTAATATGCTTAATAATTCATCATGAAGAATTTTGATGATGTGTTCTTTTTTTTCAATTCCTTTGATTCTTTCATCAAATGCGATTTTTTTTATTTTGTCGCTTAGTTGCTTTACTAAAAGTATGTTTACGTCTGCTTCTATTAATGCTCTTTGCAGGTCTCTTATGATATTATCCACTAAATTTTTATCAAGAAATATTGCATTTGCAACTTTGTCTGTTGTTTTTTTTAATACTTCTCCAAGTTTTTCTAGCATATAATGTTTAAAAGTTATAGATTTAAAGGGTTTATGGTTTTAGAGGCTTTGTATAAAATATTTTTTAATTTCTAAATTTTTTTGATTCCCTCTTCAAGTTCAAGCTAAAGCTTGAAGACCCGCCCTTGAAAAATATTTGAATTGCCATAAAAGTTAGTCAAAAATTTAGTTTGGAATTTTAACTTTAAACAAAGCCGGTTTTTTAAAGAATTAAATTATTGTAGTTTTGTTTCCAGATTGATATATTCTGGTTGGTCTTGGATTGTTTTTATTGTGTGTGATTTAATCCATTGTTCAAGCATTTTATTTGAATTTTCAATACCTTTCGTGTCAAATTTTGATACTTCAATAAATTTATTTTCGAATACTCTATAAATTCCTTTTTGTTGAACATAATATACTGGTTCAAGATATTTCTGCATTTTTGTTATCTTTGGTTTTATGATAAGCATATCCGGGAATAATGATACAAGATTTTCTCTAACAAATCTTCTTACATCATCATTTAATGTTGGTTGATTAATTTGAAACCATGGAATTAATCTTGAAGTTTCTTTATTTTCTTTAATGAACCTGAAAAATTCTGAATATAATTTTTGATTCATTAATAATTTTGTTAGCATGTCTGAACCACCTATTGCAGTATCTGAATACCAATTGTTATCTTTTCCAATTCCTGCGAATAAAAAGCCATTATTTGGGTTTGGGGCAAATGGTTCATAATTATTTAAAAGAAGTCTTTTTGGAGATTCTGAAATAAATAAGATTGGCGAATCTTTCATAAATTTAATACTAAAGCTATTCTTTTAAGGATTTCTGTGATTGATTGAAATAATTAATTTTTGATTTTTATTCTTGATTTATTGTATTTTATCCATGAATATTAAAGTTATTCCTAAAATGATTAATAATCCTGCAATTAATCGATTTCTAAAATTATCTTCTTTAAACATAAAATGTCCTCCAATAATCTCAAAAAGAATGGAAAGATTAAAAATTGCTGCGACATATACCACTTCCATAAACTTATATAACGACAATCCTATTAATGAAAATGTTAAATTTAAAATTCCGAGTATAATTAATGAAGTTTTATTGTCCAGAATTACTTTTTTATTTGAGATTATTTTTTTATGAATAATTATTGTAAATATTGTCATTGCAATTATGTGGTTTATTATGCCGTAAAATAATAGATTGTTTGTGTGTGCTATGCCAATTTTATCTAATACATTATTAAGTGAATAAAAAAAGAATGCTATTAATATTAACCATGTTCCTTTGTTAGTGAAAATAATCTTGAATGGAAGATGAATTTTATTAATGTTAAATTCTCTTAATTCAAGAAAATAAGCTCCAATTATAATTAATATTATCCCTATAAATCCTATTAGCGAGGGGATTTCTCCTAAAATAATCCAAGCTAAAATTCCTGTAAAAATTATCCCGAAAGCATATATTGGTGCGATTATAGAGATATCTGTAATTTTTGTTGCTTTTATATCAAGTATATCTCCGATAAGCCAAGAGAGTGCTGACCCAATGCATACTGCCCAAAATAACCAATCAGTTTTTGGAATTGGAATAACCAATAGTAATAAAGATATAACTATTGTTCCAAGAGTTATTGCCCATAAGATCAGATATTCATCAAGACCTTTATTTAGCAATGTTTTTTGCAATAATTTATAACCTGTTCTTAAAAAGTTTACAGTTAGGGATGATAATATAATTGCCATTAGTAAACTTTACTAATTTTATGTTTATAATCCTAATTTTTCCAAAAACTTATTTTTATCAAATAATTCAATCTGATTATATTCTTGTCCAATTCCTAAATATAGAATTGGTTTTTTTGTTGTGTATCCTAATGATAATGCTGTTCCGCCTTTTTCATCAATGTCTGCTTTTGAAAGTATTATCCCGTCGATTCCAATAATATCATTAAAACTTTTTACTTGTTCTATTGCATCATTTCCTGTGATGCTTTCACCTACAAATATTTTTGTATCTGGTTTGCAAACTTTTACTATTTTTTCCATTTCCCGAAGTAAATTTGTTGCAGTATGAATTCTTCCTGCGGTGTCAATTAAAACGCATGGGATGTTATTTTTTTTTGCATATTTTATTGCGTCAAATCCTACTGATGCAGGGTCTGAACCATATTCATGTGCAATGACTTTTGTGTCCAATCTTTCTCCGTGAGTTTTTATCTGGTCAATAGCTGCTGCTCTGAATGTATCTGCTGCGGCGATTACGCATGAAAGTTTTTCCTGTTTTAGCATATGAGCGATTTTTGCAATTGTTGTTGTTTTTCCTGTTCCGTTAATTCCACAGAATAAAATAACATATGGTTCTCCTCTTTTTGATTTTTCTTTTATTTTCTCTACTATATTAAATGGTTCTATCAAGATTTCCTTTAATATCTCTTTTAAATTATTTTTTATTTCCTGTTCTAATTCTTTTTTTGGAATTTCTTTTCCAACTAATTTTTCTTTTAATTCTTCAAGAACTTTTTCTGTAACTTCAAAAGCTACATTATTTTCTAAAAGAAGCATTTCCAATTCTTCTGAATAGTTATTAAATTCTTCTTCTGAAATTTTTATTGTTCCTGTTAATATCTTTTCAAAAAAAGATTTTTTCTTTTGTGTCTCTTGAATTGTTTCTTCAACTTTTTCTTCTACTGGTTTCTTTTCTTTTATTGGTTCTTCTTTAATCTCTTCTATTTTTTCAGTCTCTATTGGTTTTTCTTCTTCTGAAGTCTTTATTGTTCCTGTTAATATTTTCTTAAAGAATGATTTTTTTTCTTCTTTCTTTTCTGTTTGTTGTTCTTTTTCTTTAGTTGGTTCTTTTTCGGTTTGTAGCTTTTTGTTTTCTGGAATCTGTATTTTTTCTTCTATGTTTTTATTCTTTGGAATCTCTTTAATCTCTTCTTCAATTTTTTCAGTTGGTGTTTCTTCTGCGTTTTCTTTTGAAAATAATTTTTGAAAGAATCCTTTTTTTTCTTCTTGTTTTTCCTCGGATTTTTTTATTTCTATTTCTTCTTGTATTTGTTCTAATTTTTCTTCAAGCTGTTTTTTTATTTTTTCTTTTGATTCTTTTTTTGTATTTTTGGTGTTTACTGATTTTATTTTTTTATCTTTTTTTTTATTCTTTTTATTATCTTTATTTTTTTTTGATTTTTTTTCTTCTTTTATTTCTATGACTTCTTCTTCTTTATCTTCTATTATCTTTTTTGTCCAGTCTTTTAATTTATCTTTTAGTTTTGAAAACATATTCCTTGAAAAACTAATATATTTATAATGTTAACGTTTGAATTTAATTTCCCACCCCCTTCTCATAACCTCAGCACGGTGAAAAAAGTATACAAAGATTTTAACAAATCCCCTTTTAATCTTGAATCTTAATTTCCCACTTTCTCATAACCTCGCACGAAATTTTGTGGATTATCGTTTCTACCACGAAGTTATTCGCCCCCATTATTACTAAAGTAATAATTTGCCTTTAAGCAGTTAAAATCTTATTGCTAGTATGCTTTTTTATTATTTCCTTGAATCCAAATCTTTATAAAAATACCCTTTCTTTTTAGATTATGAAAGGTGTGCTGGTTATTATCGATGGAATGGGTGATTTGCCTTTAAAAATTATTGATGATAAAACTGCTTTAGAGGCTGCAAAAATGCCGAATTTAGATTTTTTAGCTGCAAGGGGTGAAATGGGTTATATGTATCCTGTGAAACCTGGTTTTGTTCCGGGTTCAGATGAAGCAATTGTTTCCATTTTTGGGAACAACTTAGAAAATAGTAGTCGTGGTCAATTAGAAGCAATTGGTTCTGGTCTTAAATTGGAAGATGGTGATTTAGCTTTAAGAGTAAATTTTGCTACAATTGATTCATTAAAAAACGGAAATGTAATAGACCGTAGGGCTGGAAGGACTTTAACTACTAAAGAAGCAAATTCATTAGCAAAATCTTTAAATCAAATTAAAATGTCTTGCAAATTTGAATTTAAGGCAACTATTCAACATCGAGGGGCTTTAGTATTTAGAGAAGGAGTATTTTCAGGGAATATTTCCGGAAATGATCCGACTTATTCTGCTGGGGCAACAAAAGAGATGGAAAAAATTAATCTTTCTAAACCAAAAGATGATAGTGAGAATTCCCGTTATAGTGCAAATCTTGTTAATGAGTTTGTTGAAAAAGCTTATGAAGTTTTGAACAATCATCCTGTTAATAAAAATCGAAGAAATAGGGGTTTAATGCCTGCGAATTATTTGCTTGTTAGAGGTGCTGGAACTGAACGACCTAAATTAAAGAAATATCCAAAATGGATTTCTCCAAGTTATATGCCTTTAGAAATTGGTTTTTCTAAAGTTTGTGATATGACTGTTAAGACTTTTACTTATCCTAAACTAAAAACTTTGGATGCATATGATAATTTGTATGATGGATTAAAGAAGGCTTGCAAGTTTAATATTAAAATTTTAAAGAAGTATCATAAAAAATTTGATTATGCTTATGTTCATATTAAGGAAACAGATTTACCTGGGCATGACAATAAAGTGATGGAAAAAATTTTTATGCTTGAATATATTGATCAGACTTTTTTTAAATTTTTAAGAGAATTTGTTCCTAAAAATGAGATAAAGGTTGTTGTTACTGCTGATCACTGTACGCCTTGCAAATTAAAAAATCATTCTGCTGATCCTGTTCCGGTTTTACTTTATAATAATTCCTCGATTCCTCGTGCAAAGAAATTTTGTGAGAAAGAAGCAAAGAAAGGGACTTTAGGCAGAATTATGGGTCAAGATCTTTTGAAAGTTGTTGGGTTTAATAAATAATTTTTTATCGCAATCCATAAAAACGTTTTTGTATTTTTGTATTTATGATGTCACAATTGCAGCTTTTATGGAGTATTTTAAGATGATTACTTATACAGAAAGAAAATTAAAATTTTCCCCTGTCTCTTCAAAACCTCAATTAAATGGATTTGAAGATAATGATATTTATGAAGCTGCTAAAAGGCACCCGCTGGTTTCCTCAGAAAATTTTAAAAAACGAAATTTTCTGGGACATTCAAAAGACGATACTTTTGAAGTTTTTGAGCTTCCTCAAATTGCGGAGCGGTGGCATTTTTTTGAGCCTCTTGTAATGCCACGATTGCAGCTTTTATGGAGGTATAAATGATAACTTATAATGATATTTATGAAGCTGCTAAAAGGCACCCCTTGGTTCCTTTTGAACCTCCTCGAAGTTTTGAAGGGTGGCATCTTTATGAGCCTTTGTGGATGCCACAATGCAGCTTCACATGGAGTATTTTAAGATGATAACTTACAACGATATTTACGAAGCTGCAAGAAAAGAAAGATATTCTGAACAATTACAGCCGATTTCTAAAAAATTTCTTACTGATTTTTCAAGTTATTTAAAAGAAAAAAAGGAAATTTCGGATAAAAATGCAGATGTTTTTTCAGATGTTGTTGCTAAAACTAAAAAACAATTAGAAAATGCGATTACTTTATTTCGTGAGTTGATGTTAAGGCGTAGAAAAAAAATTTTGAATTTGGTTTTAATTGCTGCTGAAACTGGTATTTCAAAACAAGATTTTGAAAATATGCTTGTTATGGAAAAGGCTCTTTTTGAAGATTTAATGAAATGCATGGATACTGCTGATAAAACTTTAAATGAAAATTTGAGTGGTGTAAAAGATGAAGGGATAAAGAATGATTTGGTGAGTTTTGTTGCTGATGTTGATGAATTTGTGGGAATTGATGGAGAATCGATGGGTCCTTTTGTTAAGGGACAAATCGCAAATATTCCTTCTGAGATTGCAAAGATTTTAATTGATGATAAAAAATGTGAAATTCTTGAAAGTTAAATTTATTAACCTTTTTTTGTATCTTTTATTATGAATTTTATTAGCAGAATCATTACTGGTGCAATTATGATTATTATTGGTTTAACTTTAATTTTAACGACTTTTCTTGTAAATTTTGTTTCATCTTTTCCTTTATTATTCTTTGGAATTCCTCTTTTAATTATTGGTTTTTTTATTTTTTTTAATAAAAATGAAGATAAGATAGAACCTATTCTTGAAAGGAGGGTTAAAAAAAATGGCTAAAATTATTGTGACTACCGGGAATGATGTTCCAAATAAAAAAATTGTTGAAGTTTTGAGTGTTGTTCGAGGTAGTACTGTTAGATCGAGAAATATTGGAAGAGATATTGGTGCTGGATTAAAAAGTCTTATTGGTGGAGAGATTAAGACTTATACAGAGATGACTGCTGATGCTCGTGATGAAGCATACAACCGAATGGTTAATGAAGCAACAAAAATTGGTGCAAATGCTATTATTGGCGTGAGATTTGCGACTTCTATGGTTATGGCTGGTGCTTCAGAGATGCTTGCTTATGGCACTGCTGTAAAATTGAAATAAGCCATAAGCAGCTCCAAAAATTTTTTCTGAAAAATTTTTGTCTCCTCGCTTCAGGTATGAAGCATCGAATTATGGCATCGCTGTAAAATTGAAGTAAGCCATAAGCAACTCCAGAAATTTTTTCTGAAAAATTTTTGTCTCCTCGCTTCAGGTATGAAGCATCGAATTATGGCACCGCTGTAAAATTGAAGTAAGCCATAAGCAGCTCCAAAAATTTTTTCTGAAAAATTTTTGTCTCCTCGCTTCAAGTTTGAAGCATCGGATTATGTCACCGCTGTAAAATTGAAATAAGCCATAAGCAGCTCCAGAAATTTTTCGAAAAAAATTTTTGTCTCCTCGCTTCAGGTATGAAGCATCGGATTATGTCACCGCTGTAAAATTTGAAAGAAATTATTTATTTTTTATCTTCTATTGTTTTTGTGATTGTGTATATGTAAAAAACTTTTGAGGATGATTCTATTCTTTGAGAAGCTAGTACTCCATTTTGTTTTTTTCGTGGTCTAATTTCAAGAGGTATCCTAAAATATTTTGTCACTCCTTTGTTACCTCTTGAATTAATTTGTGTTTTGATATTACAGAGGTTTGATGTGAAAACATATACTTTTTTTAGATGACCTTGTAATTTAAGTGATTCTTCTTCGTCAAGTTCAATTTGATAAATGACTTTTTGGTCCTGTTGAATTTTTGATTTAATTATATATCCCATTTTTAGCTCAAAATATCAAAAAATGCTTACTTTTTAAGAATTTTGACATTTTTTTCTCATCTTTATCCAGAAGTTATGATATTATTTATAAAAATGTTTGTATTTATGTAAATAAGTTAATTTTTTAAACATTAATTATCTTAAAATTTGTATGGGTTCAATAATTGGGATAAAAACTACGAAAGAAGGAAAAGTTGTAGTGGAACTTGAGATGGATTATGAAGAATCTTTAAAGCTTAAGGGTCATATTAAGGATATTCATATTTTTTCAGAAGAGGCTTCTGAAATTAAGACTAATCTTTCCCAACGTGGAACTAAAGAAGCAACAAAATATTTTTTAATTCCTAAAGAACTTCGTGGGAATTTAACTTTTAATGAAATTGTAAAATGTCAAAAAATTGAAACAAATTCTAAGATTATCTTTATTTTTGCTGTAGATAAAATAAAAATTTAAATTTTAAGATTTAGTAACATTTAAAAGATTTTTCTTTGTGTTCAATATAATAAAATGAAGAAAATACAAAAAATACAAATCCAAAGAGAAAGTTTTGGTATTAATGGAATTGATGATATGATTGAGGGGGGTTTACCGAAGGAAGGTGTTTTTGGTCTTTCTGGTCCTCCTGGTATTGGTAAATCTATTTTGGCTTTGCATTTTTTATTGGAAGGTGCAAGAAAAGGACAAAAATGTTTGTATATAAACCTTGAAGAGCCAAGAGGAAATATTGATAATATGTTAGGTCAATTTGATTTTGGAAAAGAATTTTTAGATTATGAAAAAAAAGAATTAATTGTTATTAGGTGTTATAATTATTTAGAATATGAAAAAATCCAGAAGGAATTACTTCAAAAGATTAAAGATGATAAAAAAATAAAAAGGCTTGTTATTGATAGTTTTAATTGTTTTTTTAGTTCTATTGGAAATGCTTGTTCTGTTGGGCAGGAGATTAATGTAAGAAAATTAATTACTGATTCCTTTTATCAATTAAGAAAAGATGATTTGACAATTCTTTTAGTCTTGGAAAAAAAGAATGATTCTTACAGTTTTGAATTTAATATCCCTTATTTAATTGATGGTTTGATTCAATTAGATTTTTTGGATTTGGGTGTTATTGAAAGAAGAATTTTTATCCCTAAAATGAGATGGACAAATCAATATAAAGAAAGCAAGAATTATGAGATAAGTTCTAAAGGTATTGAAGTGATTCATGAAGAATAACCTCTCTAAATAGATTTAAGTATCTATATTATTTATATTATTTATATTATGGGATTAAAAAATTATCTTTTTGGTAAGTTAATATTTCCAAAAGTTTTTATTATTGATCAGCCCGGGATTATAATCAATAAAACTATTGGCAGGTTTGGAAAAGAAGGTGTTAAAACCCGGGTAGTTTATAATTTTGAATATATTGCCGTAAATCTTTATTTGGAGACTGTTAAAAAAATTGGGAAGAAAAAAACTGATGATTTATGGTATCGGATTGGAAAAGAGAGTGGTACAAGATATTCTTTATTTGTTGGAAAAAGGAAAATCCCAAGTTCAGTGTTGCCTTTAATTATTCAGCATGTTTTTAATACCTTGGCAAGTGTTGGTATGACCTTTGCAAAGGATGTTAAATATTCTAATTTTGACAATTCTTTTTTTGCATCAGGAGAAAATTGTGTTGTTTGCAATAAAACTCAAAGTGGTTTTTTTATGGCTGGATTAGTTAGCGGAATTTTAAGTATGATTTTAGATAAAGATATCGGTGCAAAACCCTGTTGTACAAATTGTCCAAATGGATGTAAAATTATTGCAAGCCCAAATATTAAAGATGAATGCAAAATGAATTTGGATGAGCTTAGACCTTCATTAGATTATTCTAAATTAAATTTTCCTTTGATGAATCATAGACTATCTGATGAATTTAAATCTTTTAGTGATTTATTAAAATTTAAGCAAATTACAGTTGACGAAAGGGGTTGCATGAATTTTAAAAATCAAGTTTTGGTTCCTACTGAAATCGGTTTAACTCAATTAAGTTTTAGGAATTATTCTAAAATAGGTTTAGAAAATTTTTATAAAAAATCTTTGATAAGAATTTCTGAAAATTTAGCTCAATCTTTTTTTAATGGATCTAATAGTCCTTTAGAAAAAATTAAATCTCTTAAAATAATTTTATCTGCATTTGGCTGGGGTTTACTTTTCTATAAGCGGGATAAAAATAAAGTCATTTTTAAATTTCAAAACCCCCCTATTTCCAAATTTGGATCTTTATATCGAGCATTAATCTTAAACGGGTTTATTAATATTATTTTTAATAAGAAATTTAAAATAAAAAAAGACTCTGAATTTGAAATGATTTTTGAATATTAATTTATTCTATAAAATTTACTCATCTTATAATATTTATATTTTAAATAGATATAATATGCTCCCTGAAAAATTTTTGAACTTTTATGAAATATTTTTTTTGTTTCTTTTGGCAATTTAAATTGTTTTTCTCCGTCAAACATTGTTTCGAATAATTCAGGGTATTTTTCAAATTGTTCTATGAGTTTAAACCATGAAGTTGGTTTTTTGAACTTTTGAAAATATTTTAATTTATGGTATGTATAATACTTTGGGACTAAATATCTAATATAAATCTCTAAATATCTTTTTTTCCATTCTTTTTCATATAACCTCAAATTATTCTTTTTTATTGCTTTACTTAATATTTTTGATGTGTCTAAAATTGGCTTAATCCCGCATGCCGAAGATGTAACCGGATTTCCAAAGCTATCTCCGAGAAATGCGATATTTTTATAAACCAAAGGTAAAACCGGTGTGCAAGGATTACCGACTATATCTTCTTTGATTATTTTTGGTTTTGAAATTAATTTTTTATATAACTGATTTTCTATGGGTTTTAATAAATTTAAATCCCTTTTTTCTGTATATTGCCAATCTCCTTGAAGAGTTTTATTTTTTAATGGATAAATATCTTCAAAATATCCAGAATCATGAAATTGATAGTAATAATAATCTTTGTCTTTTAATTCATTTTTTAGAACTCTTGTTTTTGCCATCCAATATCTAAATGGTAATTTATGTCTAAGTTTTTTTTTAATAAAAAATGAACTTCCGGAACAATCAACAAGATACTTGAATTTGTAATTTTCTTTATCTGTTTTTAGTATCTTGCTATTAAATTCTTTTGCAAATCCTTTTTTAAATTCTGCCTTTGATTCTCTTAAGAGCTTATTGCAAATTTTTTTGTAATCTATAAAATAAAATTTTCTGTTTAATGTAAAAAATATTCTATCTTCAATTCCTATTTTCATCCCTTTATACATATGTTCATATGGAAAATTATATTCTTTTTGCAAACTTTCCATAATATTTCTATATCCATATGAAGCATTAGATCCTGGTTCTTTTGCATCTATTATTAAAACTTTTTTTTCCGGGCATTCTTTATTTAAATTATAAGCTAGCCCTGTTCCTGCAATACCTGCCCCGATAATTATCACGTCATATTCTTTCATTTCATTTCGCTGTAAATTATTGTTATAAGATATAATATTAAAATAATGAGATTTTGTATAATGATATATAAATTGTTTGTCAAGCTTAAAATTAAAAATGTAAATGATAATATTAGATATAGTCTTAAATAATTCAATGCTTCTTTTGATTTTTGCTGATAGATTTTTGTTGTGATGAAAATTTTTAGGATATATATCGGGAATAATAAAATTAAATTTATATAACTTAAATTAAAGAAAAAGTATAGTATTAAAATAAAGAAAAATTGTATTTCAAATAAAATTATTGCAACAGTGAAAGGATTTTTTACGGTATTCACTAATGTTTTATATCCTCTTTTTCTATCTTCTTTTATATCTTTTAGATTTGTGATTGGTCCCATGCATATTGCAATAAAATAAACTATTATTGAAATTTGAATAATTATCTTTGTATCTAATCCAACTAATAATGATGATGTTACTATAGGTAGTACATAATGAGTTAATCCTGCAATTAATCCATCTCCGAAAACAATGTATCTTGCAATCGTGTTATAGGTATAACCTAAAAAAATCGCTAGAATGGAAGTTATTAAAATAATCTTATTTAATGAAGCAAATAAAATTGCTAAGATTATCAGAATAACTATGATTGTTTTTGAATATTTTGGGAGATTATAATCATTATCTTTATAGGCATTATGAATACTTGCAGCTGAATAAATTAATACTATTACTAAACTTAAAATTAATAATTCCGAGGGGAATTTATTTGCATATGCTGCAGGCAATAATAATCCTGTTAAAATTGGCAAAGTTCTTTTAATACGCGTAGAGAATAGTAATTCAGTCAAACCTCTTTCTTTGTTCATTTAATTATATTACTCTAATTTTGACCTTTTCTTTAATCTATTCTAATTCCGAATTTGATTAGAAATATGGTAATTTATTGCGTTTTTTTATCCAGATTTGCAAATTAATATCACAATTTTAAGGATTAGTATTAATAGCAAATTTTTCATTTTAATCTAGATGAGACATTATCTCAAAAAAGGTGAACTAATTACTCAAAAGTCTGATAAGTTTTATGATATAACTGATGAAATTAAGACTTTTGTAGTGGAATCTGAAATTCGCGAAGGACATATTTTAATTCAGCCTTTACATACCACTTTAGGTGTTTATTTAAACGAGAATGAAAAATTTCTTTTAGATGATTTTACTAATTATTTGTCTATGCAAGTACCTAGGGAAGGCAATTATGGGCATGATAATATCGAAAAAAGACTGGATTGCCCAAAAGATGAACCAAAAAATGGTAGTAGTCATTTAAAATCTGCATTTTATTCTAATCCTTCTTTATCTTTAGTTTTGTCCAATGGTGAATTGTGCATAGGTCAATGGCAAAGAATTTTTATTGCTGAATTTGATGGTCCTTGTCCGAGAAAACATAAAGGAAAAAGACAGTATTTGACAAGTATTATTGGCGAATAAGTTTTTGGTATTGAAATGATAAAAGATGAACTATTGATTTATGATACCACTTTAAGAGATGGTGAACAAATGCCCGGGGTTGTCTTTAGTTTGGACCAAAAACGTAAATTAATTGATAAATCTCTTAATTTTGGTGTAGATATCATTGACTTGATGCCTTTTGTATCTGAATCTGAAATGAGATTAGCTGAAAATTTGATGAATGAGGGTTATCAAAAAAAAATTATTTCTGCAACTCCATTAAAAAAAGATTTTATTGATAAAGCAAAGAAAATTGGTTTTGAAAAATTAATTATGTTTACCTCAGTTTCTGATATTCATTTGAAAAAAAAATTAAATTTAAGCAGAGAAGAAAATTTAGAAAAAACCTTAAGATTAATTGATTATGCACGAAATATTGATTTAAATATTGCTTTTGCTGGGGAAGATTCTACTCGTGCTGATATATCTTATTTAATTGATTTTATTAATTCTTTAAATGGAAAAATAGATTATTTTTTACCTTGCGATACTTTGGGGATTTTGACTCCAAATGAAACTTATGAATTTATAAAAATGTTAAAGAATGAAACCGACTCAAAAATTGGTTTACATTGTCATAATGATTTAGGTCAGGCAACTGCAAATACTTTGGCTGGTATAGTTGCTGGTGCAGATATTTTTTCAGGGACTTTTACCGGCATTGGTGAAAGGTGCGGGAATGCTTCAATTGAAGAAGTTGTGATGTCTTTATTAATTCAGTATGATAAAAAATTAAATTTAAAGTATGATAAGTTAACTAGTATTTGCAATAAGGTTGAAGAATATTCAGGGATAAAAATGCAAAGACATAAAGCAGTTTGTGGTGAAAATGCTTTTAGTCATGAATCTGGTTTGCATGTTGATGGTGTTTTAAAAGATCCATTAAATTACGAAATTTACAACCCTGAAATAATTGGGAGAAAAAGAAAAATTTTATTTGGAAAGCATTCCGGTGTTAGTTCTTTGAAATATTTATTTGGAGATAAATTTAGTAATGAAGAATACTCTAGTATGTTAAAACAAGTTAAAGAATTTGCGGAATTAAAAAAAAGGACTTTATTTGAATTTGAAGTAAAGAGGATGTTTGAAAATGGAGCATTTGAGAAATGAAAAATGAATTAAAAAAATTGTTAGAACAAAATATTGAAATTGTTGATCAGGAGATTGAAAAATTATTGCCTAAAAAACTTAATAAAAAATGGTTAAATCATGCCTTAGGTGAACCATTATGGGCGTATCATGAAAAAAGTTGCACGAATGCTATTTCTAAACCTTCCTGGAATTTACTTTCGAGAGGTGGAAAACGATGGAGACCTTTATTGATGAAATTATCTCATGATGTTGTTGGTGGAAGAAGAGATATTAATTCTTTTTTTATTATCCCTGAATTAATTCATAATGGAACTTTAATTATTGATGACATAGAGGATAGTTCTGATAACAGAAGAGGCAAACCTTGCATACATAAAATTTATGGAGAGGATATTGCAATTAATGCTGGTAATGCTTTATACTATCTTCCTTTATTATTAATTATTCGGAATAATTCTTTGAATTATAAAATTAAATCTCAAATTTATGAAATTATTAATGAGGAAATGATAAAAATTTCTTTTGGTCAAGGGATGGATATTTATTGGCATAAAAAAAATTCTGAAGATGTTACTGAAGAACATTATTTGCAGATGTGTGCTTATAAAACCGGTACTTTAGCAAGAATTGCAGCTAAACTTGGGGCAATTTTAGGTAGTGGAAATCCTGATCAAGTTAATTATTTAGGAAAGTTTGCTGAGTCTATTGGTGTTGGTTTTCAAATACAGGATGATATCCTAAATATTACAAATAATGATTGGGGAAAAGATTTTGGTGAAGATATTACTGAAGGAAAAATGACTTTAATGGTTATTAAAACATTAAAAGAAGCAAGTATTGAGGATAAAAATAGATTACTTGAAATTTTAAAATTAAAAACTAAAGATTTGAATTTAATTAATGAAGCAATAAATATTCTGAAAAAATATGATTCTCTTGAATATGCAAAAAGAAAAGCTAAATCTTTGGTTTATAATGCCTGGTGTGAATTGAATCTTGTGATTAAAGATAATCGGGCAAAAAAAAGATTAAAAATGTTTGCAGATTATTTAATTGAGAGGGAAATATAAAATGACTTTAAATTTAGTTCAAAAATTAATTGAGATTCATTCTTTAAATTCTGAGGTGGAACTGGTTAAGTGGTATACTTTTTCAAAAATTAATAAAATGGTGATCTCGAAAAGAAAAGAGAATTATTCTAAACAAAGAGGAGATAGATATTTGTTGATGCCTGTTTTGAGAAGTTTAGAGTCTTTTAATCTTTCTAATGCTGAAAATTTTTTCCTGCAAGATGGAGTTAAAGATTTTGGATTAAATGAAAAAGATTATTGTGCTTATTTAGAAAATTTATATAAAAATTATGAAAGTTTTTTTAAGAAGGATTTATTTTTAGAATGAAAAAAAAATCTGATTTATTAATTTTAGTGGATGAAAAGGATAATATTCTGGGATATGAAACTAAAGAGAAATGCCATGAGGGTTCAGGTTTATTGCATCGTGCTTTTTCTATTTTTATTTTTAATGATAAAGATGAGTTATTTATCCAGAAAAGAAGCAAGGCTAAATTATTATGGCCGAGATATTGGAGTAATACTTGTTGCAGTCATCCCAGAATTGGTGAAAGTTATATTCATGGGGCAAACAGAAGATTAGTTGAAGAATGTGGATTTGAAACTGAGTTGAAATATTTATCTAAATTTCATTATTCTGCAGATTATTATTCTCACGGTTCTGAAAATGAAATTTGTACAATTTTTAGTGGTAAATATAATGGTGATGTTCAAATTAATCCTCTTGAAATGGAAGATTTTAAATGGATTAATCTAGGGGTATTGCATGATCAAGTGAAAAGTTCTCCTGGAATTTTTACTCCTTGGTTTAAATTGGAATTAAATATTTTGAATAATCTTTAAATTCTGGATAATTTTTTTAAAAATTTATCCAGAATTTATCATCGAATTTTAAAGTTTAGCTTTTTAATTAGTTATTATGAAAATTAAAGATTTTTGCAAAAGTGAAAGACCGCGGGAAAGATTAAGATTTTATGGGGTCAATGCTTTAAGTAATTCTGAGTTACTTGCGATAATTTTAGGTCATGGGACAAAAAAAGAAAATGTTTTAGTTTTAGCAAATCGGCTTTTAACAAAATATGATTTGGGTCATCTTTCCTGTTTAAGTATTACTGAATTGAAAAATGTTTTTGGTATTGGAGAAGCTAAAGCCTGCCAGATTGTTGCCTGTTTTGAATTAGGCAGACGGCGTGGATGTTTTAATTCTGAGGAAAAGGCAACGATTAATTCTGCTAAAGATATTTCGAAATTATTTTTATCTAAAATGTCTAATTTAAAAAAAGAAAATTTTTGTGTTGTTTATCTTGATTCCCGAAGAAAAATAATCAAGGATGAAACTGTTTTTGTTGGTACGTTAAATGCTTCAATTGTCCACCCCAGGGAAATTTTTGAAATTGCTATCCTTGAAGGTGCTGCGGCAATTATTGTAATGCATAATCATCCTTCCGGGGATTCAAACCCTAGTTCTGAAGATTTGGAGATTACAAAACAATTAATTTCTTGTGGCAAGATTTTAGATATTGAAGTTTTGGATCATGTTATTTTTGGAAATAATTCTTATTATAGTTTAAGAGAAAATGGTGCTTGGGAATGAAAGGAACCCCTTGGTTCCCTTCAACCCTCCTCGAAGTCTGGAAGGGTGGCATTTTGTTGAGCCTCCTGTAATGCCACGTGGAATGTGAACCCGCTGGTTTCTTTTGAGCTTCCTCAAATTGCGGAGCGGTGGCATCTCTATGAGCCTTCGTGGATGCCACAAGCACGACGATTATATTTTTAGAAATTGATGTCGTCGTGCGTAAAAGACACCCGCTGGTTCCCTTTGACCCTCCTCGAAATATTGAAGGGTGACATTTTTTTGAGCCTCCTGTAATGCCACATAGAATGTGAATCCGCTGGTTCCCTTTGACCCTCCTCGAAGTCTGGAAGGGTGATATCTTGTTGAGCCTCCTGGGATATCACATAGAATTTGAACCCCTTGGTTCCCTTCAACCCTCCTCGAAGTCTGGAAGGGTGATATCTTGTTGAGCCTTCGTGGATACCACTTGGAATTTGAACCCGCTGGTTTCTTTTTCACTGGCTCAGTCATTGAAAAGCTGTTATTAATAAATTTAATTTACTCACTGTTCAATAACTTCGCTCTTAAGAATATTTGAATTGCCAAAGAAATTACCCTAAAATTCAATTTTGGAATAAAAATTAATTTTTTTCAATTAATTGGTCTTTTACCATTTTTCCTTTTTGAGTTAACTCATAAAGTCTTCCGGTTTTATCTTCTGGATTGAGTAATCTTACGATCTGGTGTTTTTTGAATTCATTAAGTATTTTTGAAGTATGGTTTAATGAATAAATTGCTTTTTTTGCGATTTCTGTTGGTGTTTGCGGACCATTAAGATGAATTATTATTTCCCTTCTTTGTTTACCCCTTTTTATCCAGCTAAGATCTTTAATATTTTCAGGTGTTTCTTTTTTGGTCATTGTAATAGATTAATAATAGTATAATAATAAGCTTACTTCAAATCTATACCTAATATATAACATAAATTTATATATTTCAAATATTTAGTTTTAAGATGGGAGTTAATTATGAGTTTCGGAAATTTTTAACTTTAAAAGCTTGTCAAAAATTTATTGATAGTTTTTCTTCGGATTATTTTATTATTAAAAAGGAGGTTGCTGTAATTAATCTTAGGTTTAATGAGGTTATTTATTTAGTTTTTTTAGAATATTCCCTTTGAATAGATTCGCATTTTATTTTATTAATCTTATTCGTTTTAAATAACTGTTTAATTATGGCTACAAAAAAACAAATTGAAGCTTCAAAAAAAAATATTAAGAAAGCTCAAGAAAAATGGAAAAGTATGACTCATCGGCAACATGCTTTGGTTCAGCCACAAGGCAGAGCAAGAAAAAAACCAGGAAGCATTGGTGAGGGAAATTTTTTTCGTATTACTATAAGACCAAAAGGCGAGTTTGTTAGCTATAAAAATCATGATATTGGAAAAAAAGGGCATATTGAAAGGGTTGCGGGCAGAAGGTCTTCCGGGAGTTGGGCTACTCATGCTTGGTTAATCGCTAAGGGTGATGCTAAAGTTGTTAATGGTGTTTTAGTGGGCAAGACAAAAGTTGCAAAAGAGGTTATTTCAAAATTGAGCAGTAAACCTAAAATTGTTAAAGGGGATATATTTGAGGCAAAGCCAAAGAAAAATGTTCCTGAAAAAAATAAACCTACTACTCTAATGAAAAAGGCTCAAAGAGAAAATATAAAAAAAGCTCAAAATGCAAGGTGGAAAAAATAAGATGAAAACTAAAGAAAATTCTGTAAACACTCAAAAATCTTTAAAAGATATTGAGTTAGAATTAGATTTGCCCGAATTTTCTAAAAAAGATTTAGATTTTGAATTTACCCGAAATTCAATTGTGGTTAAAGCAAATAAAGAGTCAGATCAAAAAATAAATAAAAAAAATTTTTTTAAGGAAGAAAAAAGTTCAAAGTCTTTTTTTTATTCTGTAAAGGTTCCTACAATCAATCCTTTAAAAGTTAAAACGGATTTTCAAGATGGAGTTTTAAAAATTGTTGCTCCCAGAATTTAATGATTAATAATTTTTTTCAATTATCATTTCTATTATTTTTTCTTCTTTTTTTTCTAAAGTTTTATCTCTTGTAAGTTTATATATAATCATTTCAAGTTCTTGATTTGTAAATTCCATATTAATTTTATGGAAAATTTAAGCCTTTAAAATAGTTTCTATCATTGAGAATACACTTCGTCGTCTTCCTGATAAAAATTAGGTTTTGCTGTTTTTGTCCCTAAATGGTCAATTGTGTTGTTGCAAAGGTCATTAATATTGTTTTTCAGGATACATTGTGTACTCATTGGGGTAATTTCTTTACAAATTATGTAATCATGAATTTCTTTTTGAGTCTTTTCAGAATGAAAAAATCTTTTTAAATCTTGCATATCTTTAAACCCTGCAACTAAAATATATGAAAATTCTTCTCCTATTAATTCATAAAATGTGATTATATTTGGGTTTTTCGTGATTCTTTCTTCTAATATTGGTTTACCTAATTCTTTTCCATTTGATGTTAATTTTGCTTTGCACATTACAAATATATTAATTCCTAATTTTGAGACATCTAAATTAATAGTATATTCTTTGATTACTTCTTCCTCAAGTTTTTTTCGGATTCTTCCTACTGCCTGGCTTGAAATTTTTAATTTGCTTGCTATAGAAGTATCTGAGATTTTTGCGTTATTTAATAATAATTTTAACACTTTTTTTTCATTTCTTGTCAACCACATTTTCCCTCTTTTATATATCTCCTTTTTGATTCTTAAAACTGTTTATGTTTTTTGGATAAATATTGTGCATTATTTATCCTAAAACCGTTCACCGCCTTTTTGTTTAATTACTAATTAAATTAGCCAAAAAATGTTTAAATATTCACCCTTTAAGGATTAAACTTTTTATTGAATTTTAGTTTCAAGTTGAACGCTTAAATTTATATCGCGTCTTTTATTATGCAAGATGTCGAGGATAAAATGGGTGATGATATTGTAAACATTGTTGTTGAAATCTTAAAAAAGAATAGCCAAAATGGTTTAACTATTACTGAGTTAGTTTCTCTTTCTAAGTTGTCCCGTTCAGCAATAAGAACTGCTTTGGCTAAGTTGGAAGGGGCAAAAAATGTCTATGTTAGGCAAGTTGGAATGGCTAAAGTGTATTTTTTAATGGGGGATGCAAAATGAGGTCTGATGTTGCTTTTTTATTTTTGATGATTTTAGGTTTAATTGTAGTAAATAGCAGTGTTTTAATTGCTGTTAGTGAAGTTAGCGGAAATTCAATAACCGGTGTACTTAAAGAGGAAGAAAGACCAAATCAATTATTTGATATTACTTTTGAGATTGATGATTCTTTAATTTTAAATATTAATGAATTAGTTACAAGGGTAACATTTGAGAGTTTTGGCACTGTTCCTACGCCTGTGAATTTAACATATATTATTGTTGATGAAATGGGAAAAACTTTGCATGTTGAAAAGGATTACCTTACTGTTGAAACTGAAAAAATATTTACTAAAAAATTTGAAGGGTTAGATTTGGATTATGGAAAATATGCTATTTATCTAAAAACTCTTTATAATGTTGATGTTGAGGATGATTTTGTTAAAAGATTTGAAATACGAAGCAAGATTAGTAAATCTTTAGGTCAATTATTTGATATTAAATTTAGTTTGGTGCAAGGGACTGTGAAAAGTCCTGATGAATTGGTTGCACATGTTATTTTTGAGAGTTTTGGTACTGAACCTACTCCTGTTAATCTGAAATATGTGATAATTAATGATGTGGGTGATGTTGTTTATTTAATTGAAGAAAATACTATTGTTGAAACTGAAAAAATTTTAACAAGGGATTTTAAATCATTAGTTTTAGATGATGGTGAATATACTCTTATTTTGACAACTTTATATAATGGTGATGTTGAAGATGAATTTAGGCAAAAGTTTGTTGTGAAAAATTTGGATTATTCGTGGATGGTTTGGAGTTCCGGGATATTAAATTTTATTTTAATTTTTGTTTTAATTTATGTTTTAAGGAGGAAATTTTAATGGATAGTAATTTGGTATTATTAACTTTAGATCTTGGTATTCCAAAATTATGGGAAAATACTTTGGTTCAAAAATTCCCGGAAACTTCTTTTGTTATTAGGGGGGGTTCTTTTTCAGGGGCAAAATCTTTTTCCGGTTTATTGCAAATTCATGAAGGAGAGTTTAATGAGATTCAAAAATTTTTAAATAAAAATTTTTCAAATATTATGCTGAATGATTTTCATTCTGATTCGAATTTGTTTTTTTGTTTAGATAATAATTCTAAATTGGTGAAACCTTTGAGTCAAACAAGGTGCATTATGAATTGGCCTGTTACTTTGCAAAAAGATTTTAAGAGGATTAAATTAATTTTGAATGAAGATGAAGTTGAAAATATTTTGAGTAATCTTGAAAATTGCAGGATTGATATTTTGAATTTTTCTAAAGTTAAGGTTGATTTTAGTTTTAATGAAATTTTGACTCCTAAACAAAAAGAAATTTTGTTGCCGTCTATTAAATATGGTTATTATGAATTTCCTAAAAAAATTAATCTTAATTGTCTTGCTCAAAAATTAAATATTTCGCCGAGTACTTTGTGTGTTCATTTGCAAAAGATTGAGAATAGGATTTTGAATTTGAACTATCATGATTTATTTTTTGGGGTTTAAAATTAATTTTTGTTTGTTTTCCGGGGTCATCTGAATTTTTCAGGTGACCCCTCGGGTCCTTTTTTATTGGGATAAAAAATATGGATAAGTTTTATAAATCTCTGGTAATTTTTTTATTTTATGAATAAAAATGAATGTCCTAAATGTGGGAATCCAAAAACTCCTTGGTTTAGTCTTTGTTTTGATTGCAATAAAAAAGAAAAAGAAAAGCCTGTTTGTGATACTTGTGGGGTAGAAGTTCCAGAGGGTCATAATTTGTGTAAAATTCATTGGATTGAAAAGAAGAATGATGAGAAAAAGATTCAGCAAATAGATTATGTAAAAAAACAAAAAGAAGATACTTATAGAGAAAAATATGAAGGGAAATATCATTCTCCTTTTGGAAAAGTAAAATCTATGTCTGAGTTACTTATTGCTTATTTTTTGCATTTAAATCAATTAAATGTAACCTATGAAATGAAAATGCAAATTGGTGATCAGATTTTAAGACCAGATTTCGCAATTAATGATGGAAAGGGTAATACTATTTTGTTAGAACATTTTGGTTCTTTAAATTCTAATGAAGATTTTAAGATTCCTTTATACGTTAAATTCTGCAAAGAAAATCCGAATTGTTTTTTTGTTTGTACTCGTGAAAAAGATATATATAATTTGAAAGATAATCTTGGGACTAAACTTAATGATGCTCCCTTAAAAAGAGCTTTTTGGAATTAATTTTAATAAAAATTGATAGCCTGCAGAGGGTACAAAGAATTTTTGAGAAAATTCTTTGGAACTTCAAAACAAGTATATTTTGAAGTATTTGATCTTCCAAGTGCCTTAAAATTCTTCTAGAATTTTTTATGATTGCTGTTGCAATCATAATTAAAATAAGCCTGCAGAGAGATTTGAACTCCCGACCTACTGCTTACAAGGCAGCCGCTCTACCACTGAGCTATGCAGGCATAATAAAATTATTAATTATTTAGTTTAAAAATTCTTTGGAAATTTTAGAAATATTTATTCTGTTTTTTTCTTCGCAACTTTCTTTTTTACAATTTTCTTAGTTGGTTTCTCTTCGGTTTCTTCAGTAATTGGTTCTTCAATTATTTGTTCTTCGAGAGGTTTTTCAGTTTTGTCTTTTTTAACTGGTTTTCCTTTAATTTCGAATTCTTTTTCAATTTTGAAAACTCTAATTTCACAAAGTGAAAGTGGATAAATTTTCTTTAATTTTAAACTAAGTGTTTTTTGCAACTGATTTCTTAAAATTTCTTTAAAGAGTTGGTCAGCATCTTTATCTTTAACATAATTAATTAATTCTTCTTTTGTTTTATCTCTTAAAGCTTTTCTTACTCTTCTTGAAACTTTTCTTCGTGTTACAAGGAATGGTTTTATTCTTACTTGTGCATCTGTTGTATTTGTTGAGAATGAATCTTCTACATAGTTTGTTCCTTTTCGAATCATTCTTTTTAGATAGTATGACATTAAGATTATTTCTTTTGGTATTGTGATAGCTTCTTTATCCTGAACTTGAACTTTTAAATTTAGGATTATGCTTTTTCCTCTAAGAATTCTTGTTAAATCGTATTTTATGTATTTATTATTTAAATCTTTAAGATCATAAGCCTGTAATTGCGTAGTTTTACCTATGATTGGAATTTCTATATCATAAAATCTTTTTTTTCTTTTTGCGATTGCCATACGAAGACACTCCTTAGTTTCCTCGTGCTCCTTCCTCGAAGCACTGAAGGGTGGCATCTCTTTTGAGCCTCTGAGGGATACCACACATATTTAATTTATTTTTTTGAGTTTTCATTTTGCTTATTCTTGTATTTGTTTACCTGCCCTTGTACCTTTCTTTTGATATTTAGATTTGTTACATTCTTTACATGTATACATAATATTTGTTTTTTTAGTTGTTTTGGTTTTTCTTTTGAATTTTGAAACTGCTGGTTTTGAACCCCATTTTCCTTTATTTCCATAACCCATTCCAAGCCCTCTTAATTTTGCTCTTGCAATTCCCCCTCTTTTTAGAGTACCTCTTTTACCACCGGTTGAAACTAATTTGATTTTTTGATCTGTTTTTTTCTTACAACTTGGACAATATCTGTTTGTTGTTTTTGGTATTTTCATAAGAAGAGTAGAAAATGTCCTTTTATAAAGTTTTTTATATTGATGGTCCCGCACTTATTTGTGAGAATAAAATTTGAATCCGGAGAACAGAGAAGTTTTTTAAAAAAAGTTTTATTTAATTCTAATTGCCCGTCGTTAAGGGCGTTTTTGCAGTTTGGTTTTGATATTCCTTATTCTACATTAAAAAATTATTATTCTGAAAAAAGGCTTTTACCGGAAAAATTATTTTATGATCTTTGTGCTTTTTCTAAGATAAATCCTTCAGAATTAAAAGTATTATTTGTTGATGAACATTGGGGGCAGATTAAAGGGGGAAAGGTTTCTAAAAGGATGAAGAAAAATAATTAATAATTCTGTTAAGCTAAAAAATTTCAAAAGAAATTTTTTGGAACCTTCAACTGACATTACATTTGAAGTAATTGAAAAGTTCAATTCTAAAAATAAAAAATGGTCCTGCCAAGCTCAAAGAATTTGTAATTCTTTGGGACTTCAAAAGATGTTACATTTGAAGTAATTGAAAAGTTCAATTCTAATGATAAAAAATGGTCCTGCCAAGCTCAAAGAATTTGTAATTCTTTGGGACTTCAAAAGATGTTACATTTGAAGTAATTGAAAAGTTCAATTCTAATGATAAAAAATGGTCCTGCCAAGAATTGAACTTGGATTTTATCCATTCTGCGAACAAGTTCTCAGGAAGATTCAAGAAAATCTTGAACTCGTCAAGGATATGTCTTAACCACTGGACTACAAGACCTTTCAATTATATATTTTAAGAAATGTTTAAATATCTTGGTATTTATTCTTAATTATGAATTCAAAAAGTTTGGTGATTGGAGGATTATATCTTATATTCGGATTATATTTTGTGAATTATCCTTTTAGCTTTGTTAAAATTCCTGCTATTGTTTCTAAAATTGATCCATGGTTAATTTTTATCGGCGGTATTTTTATTTTATGGGGAGCAATTAATTATTTTAGATTAAATCGGGTTCGTGCTTAAAATCTTGGATAATTCCTTCTTTAGCTAAATATTTATATATGTAATTTTATTATTTCTGGTATGTTTTTTGAAGGTGAAAAGAGAGGTCAGATAACTATTTTTATTATAGTTGCAGTTGTCTTAATTGGGTTTGTTATAGGTTATTTTGTTCTTAGAGATTCTTTGTCTTTAGGTAACGGTATTTCATCTAATCTTGAACCTGTTTATACTAGTTTTTTATCTTGTTTAGAAGAAGATGTTTTAGTGGGTGTTGATTTATTGGAAACTCAAGCAGGATATATTGAAATTCCCCCATTTGAAGCAGGATCAACTTATATGCCTTTTTCTTCTCAATTAAATTTTTTAGGTAATCCAATTCCTTATTGGTATTATGTTTCAGGAAATAATCTAGCAAAAGAAAATGTTCCGACAGTAAAAGATATGGAAAGTTCTTTAGCAAGTTTTGTTGATAAAAAAATCTTAAATTGTGATTTTCAAAGTTATTATGATAAAGGTTTTATTATAACCGTTGGTGACAATGCTAAAACTGATATTAATATTGTTGATAAAGAAGTTAGAGTGGATATGGATTTAGATTTAGAAATAACTTATGGCAACGAGAGTATTTTAATTAATAATCATGATTTAAATGTTAAGACTTATTTGGGTCAATTGTATGATTCTGCAAAAGAAGTTTATGATTATGAGCAAAAAACTTTATTCTTAGAAAATTATGCTGTTGATACTTTACGAACATATGCTCCTGTTGATGGCGTAAAGATTAGTTGTTCTCCTTTAATCTGGTCTGCAAATGATGTATTTAATGATTTACAAGTTGCAATTGAAGCAAATACTGGTGCAATAAAAACTAAAGGTAATGATTATTCTTTAACAAATGAAATTAATAAATATTTTATCGTTGATTTAGATGTTGATGCTGATGTTCGATTTTTGAATTCTCAAAGCTGGGCTTATGGTTTTGACGTTAATCCAAGTCAAGAAAGTGTTTTAATTGCTAAACCTGTTGGGGATCAACCGGGAATGAGTATTTTAGGATTCTGTTATGTTCCATATCATTTTGTTTATAGTTTAAAATATCCTGTACTTGCACAAGTTATGATTGGTGAAGAAATTTTTCAATTTCCAATGGCAGTTGTTGTAGAAGGAAATAAACCAAGAACTGCTTTAGATTCTCAAGCATATAAAATTGCAAGTCCTGAAATTTGTGAGCATAAAAATACTTTTGTCGAAGTTAATACTTTTGACGTTAAACTGAATCCCGTAGAAGCAAAAATTTCTTATGAATGTTTCAATGATTTTTGCGAAATTGGTAAAACAAGCTATACAAAACCTTTGGTTGAAAAATTCCCTCAATGTGTTAATGGTTATATTCTGGCAAGGGCTGACGGATTTAGGGATGCAAGATATTTATATTCAACAATGAATTCCGGAAGTGTTGATATTATCATGGATAAACTGCATGAAGTTGAAATTAATTTAAAATTAGATGGAAAAAATTATGACGGAAGTGCACTTATTAATTTTATCTCTGAGGGTTATTCCAAAACTGTTGTTTATCCTGAGCAAACAAAAGTTAATTTAAGTGAAGGTCAATATGAAATTCAAGTTAGTGTTTATCAAGGTTCTTCTATTGGTATTCCTGAATTGACAAATGAACAATGCATTGATGCACCTTCATCAGGTTTAGGAGGACTTTTTGGTTTAACTGAAAAAAAATGTTTTGAAATTAATATTCCTTCACAAGTTGTTTCAAATGCTTTAGCTGGTGGTGGCAAAGAAAATTATTTCATTTTAGATTCTGAACTGGAAAGTGCAACTTATTTAGAGATTAATTCAAAGAGTTTACCTCTTCCAAATAGTTTAGAACAATTGCAAAAAAATTATATTGAATATGAATCTCAAGGTTTGGAGGTTGTTTTTAGATGAAAAAATTTTTATTAAATATGAAAGGAGGTAAAGCTTAAAAGTCTTTGAAGAGTTGTTAGAAAATGGATAAGAATGATTTGAAAAAAATTTTTGAAAAGATTGCTGAACTGCAAAAAGCAATTGAAGATTTTGAAAAAAAATATCCTGAAAAGAAAAAAAAGTTGATTGTCAAGGATTCTTTGCAAGATAATAAGTTGTCAAGTGTTGATGATTTTAAGAAGATGATTGAATTAATGTTTGAGTATTTTGAAGATTTAGAAGATGAAGAAGATATTAAAGAGTATTACCGAAAAAAAGAAGCAGGAACATTGAAAATGAAAGCTCTTGAAGATGTTGAAAAAGCTTTAGGTTTATGATATTTAATGTTAAGTTAAACAATGATTCTGAAAAATTTTTAGAAAGATGTGATGTAGTTTTGCAGAAGAGAATTATTAAAAAATTGAAAATGTTAAAAGAGACTCCATTTATTCACGATGCTAAATCAATTATTGGAAGTGAGAAACAATTTAGGATAAGGGTAGGAAAGTATAGAATTATTTATGAAGCAGATTCTGTTAATAATGTTATAAATATTATTAAGATTGGCAAAAGAGGTAATGTATATGATTAATAAAAATAAAAATTTAATCTTTGGAATTATTTTCTTATTTGGGATTTTATTTTTAAGCGGGTTAATTTTTGCTTATTCTGATTCAAATCCTAATTATGGTGTGTTTGATTCATATGTTGGTTCAACTAGTGCCGGTGCCAGATGTCAGGCAGGTCAGGATTTTGCGTTGCAGATTGCACCTTTTGGTTGTACTCCTGCTGTTGTTAGAAGTGATTTATTAGAAGAGCAAAATGTTCCTGTATTTTGCCAAATTGCTGCAACAAAAATTAATCCTTTAATAAAAGTTGAAGCAATTGAAAGTCTTTCTTTTTCAGGTAAATATCCAAAAGAAGTTAGCGGTGTTGGTTTTCATCCTGCTAAGGCGGCTTTAGGTGTGAGAGGTGATTTAAATTCTCCGGTGTTAAATAATATTGGTTATGCTGTTATTGTTTTAAGAAAACAATCTAATGAATCAAGCATGCCTGATTTTGTCGAGGGAAATTTAACTGCAAAAATCGGTTATAATATTGAAAATGCTTTTGGTATTGGCAGAGTTGGATTTTATCTTCCTGAATTAAGTGATATTGAATTTGAAAATAAAAAAAATGAATATAGTTTTTGGAATGGCAAGGGTTATTTAAGGGCTAACGGAATTGATGCAGATGGTGCAAGAATTTCAATGTACGACGGCACTAACAGAGTTACCAGTGTTGATTTAAAAGTTGGGCAAAGTTCAGATAGTCTTTCTTTACCTGGTTTTGACTGCTTGGCAGAATTAAGAATTAAACTTGATAGTTTAGAAAATCCTGATACAACCGCGAAATTAAATATTAACGGTGATATTGTTGAAGTTATACGTGGCGAAAAATTTCTGGATAATAAATGCCGTGTAAGAGAAATTGAAAAACAGGGGTTGAATCAAAAGGTTGTTCTTAGTTGTGATACTGATGAAAAAAGAAATCAGCAATTTACACTTGAAGTAAGTCCGAAAGTTAAAATTTTATTTAATGGTGTTGAAAAAGAAGTTGGTTTAGGTGATATTATCGGTGAAATTCCCGGTGTTAAAGATAAAAGAATCTTTTTAGGTTTTATTGGACAAAATGATAAAGGTCTTTTCATTGTGCCTTTTGTAAGTCCTGCATTAAATAAAGAAGATTTTTTAGCTTCTCCAACTTATAAAAGATTTTCTTTTTATTTGAATTCTTATGAGTATAAAACCGGAATTAAAGTTTTAGATGTTCTTTCTAAATTAGGATATTCTATCACTGGTTCAGCTTCAATAATTTTCGATTCAATTGTTACCGGTGCTTCTCCTCTTGGCAGTTATTATGTTGGTGGCGGAATTAAAGACCTTTCTTTAGATTTTGTGAGTGAATTAACCTGGTTTAAGGAGTTAGCACTTAAGCCTGAAATTCAATTTTTAGGATTTGCAGGTCCTCAAGATGGTTTAATTGTTAAAGATACATACACATATGGCAGTGATTATCAAATCCTTGGTCCAGATAGTGTTTCTTTAAATTTAAAATTAAATATTATTTCTTCTGAAGGTGATAATGCATATTATTTATCAGAATCAAATAACAACGTTGCTAAATTTGTTAAAAGTGGGGATAAATTTGTTTTATCTCGGGAAAGTGATACTGGTGAGGCTTATACATCCGGCAATGAATTTTTTGATGATTTAATTAGTGCTGAATTGGATTTAACAAATAAGAAAATTTATGCTTATAGAAATGTTGTTGTTAGTAAAACAAATCTTGAATTTTTAAAATATTATGATAAAGCACAAATTGATTATGATACTATTGTTCAGAGTTATCCTTCGCTAAAGGAATTTGAATCTGATATTTTAACTTATGGCGAAAGAGCATTAATTGAAAAAATTAAACTTGCTGAACAATTAAATCAAAAAAGAACTATGATTGGATTATGTGATGAGTTTAAAACAAAATATCCAAATTCAGAAGTTTGGAATGGAGAACTAAAAGATTGTTATAATGAATATAAAAATTCAAATTCAAAATCTGCTTCTTATGAAGCTTTAATAAATAATCAAATTAAAAGTATTTCTTTAGAATCAATTCATGAGCCGACTTATGAAGAGTATGGTGCTCAGATTAGAATTGACGGTGAAGTATATAAATTAACTAAAAATGAGAAAGTTTATTTTGGAACTCTTGAAGAAGTTTATTATGTTGATAAAGGCGGGGTAAAAGTCTATTATAAATATAACAAAGACAAAAAATGGATGGTATCAGTAAATAATAATTATTGGGAAAGTGTTACTGATGCATTAAAGCCTGTTGATGTTGGGGGTTCTGTGGGTTTAGATGTAAAGGCAGTTGTTCCACAAAAAGATATTACTGAAGCATTAGCTGGTAAAAATTATGATGAGGGTGTTGCATTTTTAGTAAATGAAAATAAAGCGATATGGATGAATAAAGATTCAAGAGAGTTTGTTTCATTAACTAGTATTGGAGATAATTTTATTACTCTTGATGTTGGAGGTATTAAACAAAAAGGAAGTTTAGTTTATGCTCTTCAAAATTTGAAAATTAATATTCGTGAAACAAAACAAATTGGAGATGAAGCACATAAAATTTATGTTGAAAATATTAATTTAAAGAAATCTGCGAAGGTTTCTGTAATTCCTAATATCAATAATGCAGGAGGAAATGCTACATTTAGTTTTAAAATTGGTATTGAAAAAAGAGGAATTCAATTAACTCCTGATGAAACTAATAAAAGAATTAAGGACTTAAATGAAACAATTGCTGAGTGGGAAGAAAAATCTAAAAAATTAGGTGAAATTGTTAAAGGTTTAAAGGCCGCATGTTTAGTTACCGGTGCTGCTTTGAATGTAAAGAACTTTATTTCAAATCTTGATGGTTCCGGTATTGCAAGGCAGGAAGTAATGAAAGGTGAAGGGGGATGGAATCAAAAATGTGCTGAGTTAGTTAGTAAAGGGCAGTATTCTTCATTAGATCAATGTTTCTTTGAAAATTCCGACGAAATAGATAATGATGTTGAAAAATATCATACCTTTTTAGAACAACAACAAACTGAAATTAAAACTATTCAAGCACCTTATGAGACAACTAATTTCTTAACTGAAACTACTGTTGATACTCAGAAATTTAAAGAAGAATATTTGAAACAATCTGCTCCTGAATTAGAAAAAAATCTTATGACTCTTGGAACTATTGAGGTTAACGGCGAGAAAATTCAAATTGCTGAAATTTTAAAAGGTCTTGATTCAGATTCTGTGTCTGTTACAGAATTAAGAGATTTACAGCTGAATTCCCGATTACTTTCTTCTGATAGTGAAGTATTGAGAAATATGGCTAAAAAAGAGATTGAAACACAATTAGGTGAGATTTATGTGAATACCCGAAACAAAGTTGCAGAAAATAGTTTAAGTGAAGAATTAAAATCTAAAACAGGATTAGTTGGTGTTGGAATTGCTGTTATTTCTTCTAAAAATACTTTGACTTCTGTATATAGCGGGGGTAAAACTTCAAGTGCTGGTTATGGTGCGATTCCTGCAAATTCAAATGTTCAGGGAATTGTGTATAAAAATAATGAATATTTATTAGAATTAAAAAATCTTCAAGGGAATAAATATTCTATTTTAAATGTTTATGATAAGCAAGGTAATTTAGCTACAGATCCTGCTGCTGTTAGGGAAATTAAAAATCTTCTTACTTTTGAAAAAGTTGACGAGAATGAATATATAAATAAATATAAATCTTCTCAGGGTGAAACTGAGCCTTTGTTAAGATATTATGAAACTGAACCCTACAAAGGTCTTCCTGCAATTATTCCATTTAATTTAGAGAGTGGATGGTATGTAAAGATTGGTCAGACTTTGCCTGTACTTGGCGGGATTGCTTCTTATGATGATTCAGGAAGAGTTAGCAGTATGAGTATTTGCAATGTTTGGAAAAATGGTATTGAGGAAAATGGCGGGGGGGACGATAAATGTACTTTAATGAATCTTGGAACAGGGCAACCTACAAATCAAATTGGTGGTTTAAGTGAAACTCAGGCACAGGCTTTGGTGAAAGAAGCAGTTAGTGCTGTTAGTGTTGCTTCAAATATTGCAGTTGATAAAAGGGTTGGTTATGTTTCAATTAGTAGCAAAGCTAAGAGGGTTAAAGTTGGTAGTCCTGCTGTTGATGTTTCTGATACTAAATGTACGGATTTTATGTCTCCAGATGATTGCAAGGTAATGTTTAATGTTTGTGATCCTGTTATTTGTCCATCGAGTAGATGTGATTTTGGTGGCAGTTATCCTGTAAGAGATGTGATTCAATCAGGTATTATTGGCAGTTTAGTTTTATGCTTACCTAATTATAAAGAAGGTATTTATTTCCCTATTTGTCTTTCTGGGGTTAAAGCCGGAATTGATGGTTTAATTTCTGTAATGAAAAATCATAGAGATTGTTTGCAAGATAGTTTAGATAGTGGTAAAATGACTGGTATTTGCGATGAGATTTATAGTATCCATTTATGTGAATTTTTCTGGAGACAGGCAATTCCTTTAGCAAAGATTGCAATTCCTAAAATCATGGAATGGGCAACTGGTCAAAATGTTCATGGTGGCGGGGAATACATGAATGTTGCTAATGCTTGGACTAATGCTGAAAATTCAATTTCTTATTTCACTCAACAATATGCAGTAAATTCTTTCAAGGCTTTTAAGGCCAGAACTGCTGAAGATGTTGGAGATATGGTTTGCAAATCTTCAATTTCAGGTGTTTATCCTGACGGTGCTGATTTATTTGATTCTTTGACTGAACCAGATTCACCTGCTCAATATCACGGTCGATTTGATGAGATTCCTTTTACATCTGCAACTGTTCCTCCTGTATCGCAATATAAAGTATTTTATCATATTTATGCTGGTGCTGATTCAGGGGCTTATTATAATGTATATTTGAAGAGCGGGGCTGAGAGTTCATTTTATCAAGATACAACAAATCGAAGAATTGTTGCTTCCGGTTATGTTGCTAAGGGTGAATATGCAAGTGAGACAAAAGATTTTACTGCTCCTTCTGGTTATAAGGAGATGTGCATTAATGTTGGTGATCAAGAAGAATGTGGATTTGGTCAAGCTTCAACTTCGTTTGCTTTAGATTATGTTCAGGATCAATATCTTAAAGAACAAGCTGGTGCAACTGATATTAAGAGTGAAAAAGAATGTGTTTCCGGAAGTGCTAGTATTTATAGTGTGTTAAATCCAAATTTGCAAAGTGCCGGCGAGGATTTAATTAATCCGGATATTTATAACAAGGGTATAATCAGAGTTTGTGCAAGTGATAGTCCTGGCAAGGGTTCAGATAATTTAGATGGAACTGCTGGTGCAAGGTGGCAAAAGGTGGGTTATTGTGGGGATCAAAAAATTAGTTGCTGGCTTGATTCAAAAAGTGTTAGTAATGCTGTGAATTTTGAGTCAACAGCAAATCAAACTTTAAAAGAGGTTAGTGAGGATTATTTGAAAAAACTTCAAAATGAAAGTGGTTATATTCAGAATTTTGCTGAGGAATTAAAGAAGATTGAGGATGAAAAAGATTCTTTGAAAAAAATTAGTTTAGTTGATAAAATTATTAGTAAAGTTTTCTTTGATTATGAGAAGGCGAAATTATTAATGATTCGTGGCGGTGAATATGGGAAACTTGCTTTGACTTCATATAGTGGTGTAAAAAAAGAATCCAGTACTGTGGCATCTACTTCAGTTCCTTCTGCTTCTAGTACTGCTTCGGTAGGTATTGGTAGTAGTAGCAATACTTGTGAAAATTGTTCTGTTGTATTAGGTTCTTGTAGTGAATCCCTTTGTAATCAGTATGCAATTACTTATAATTTAAACTGCAATTTTGTTAATAAAGAATGCGTTAGCTCTGGTTTGGTTGATTCTTTACTTGGAAAAACTTGCGGAGATTGTTCTTCTGGTTTGTCAATCTGCAGTTCTGAAGAATGTCTTTTATTTGGAAAGAAAATTGCAAAAAATTGCCAACGAAATTATTTTATGTGTGATGAAGCAACCGGGGATGATGTGATTGATACGCGTATTTATTCTTCGACGAGTTTTAAACAGTGTGTTAGTTGCAATGTTCTTCCTGTTTTTCCCGGTTCAGATGTTTTTTGTGATGTTAATGATTGCAGTAATTTTGGTAAACTTATTGGTAAAACCTGTATTGGTTCTTCTTCTGGTGTTTGTTTTGAAGATTTTGTGTGGGGGGATGATTCTGCAATTAAATTGACTCCTAAAGAGACAAGCAAAGAAACTTATGATAATGCTATCTTTAAATGGAATACTGAATTTAGTAAATGGGAAGTTACACTTCAAGATTCAGTTTTGATTGAAAAAACTATTTTTATAGAAGATTTAGAAAATGTTGACGGACTTAGTTCTGAAATTTTAACTACTGCAAATGAAATTAAACTTCTTGGAAATCCTGCAGGGGGTGATGCGGTTAAAAAATTATTAGAACGTTCATCTGAACTTTCAATTATTGATAAAACAAGTATTCAAGATTGTGGAAGTTGTAAACCTCAAAATTTGTTTATATGCAGTGAATTGGAATGCAAGGATTTTGGTATTATGATTGGTAAGAATTGTGAAAGAACAGTTTTTGATTGCAAGGAAGTTGAGGGGATTGTTGTAGATGTTAATTCTAAATGTGAAGATTGTAAATCGAGTGTTTCTAGTGATTTAGTTTGTAATGAAATGGAATGTAAAGAGCAAGGTATTTTTATCGGTAAAACCTGTCAGAAGGTTGGAACTATTTGTATGGAATTTGGGGGAAGTTCTTCGCCGAATACTACTCCTGACATTCCTGTTGAAACTCCGACAGAAACTAAAATTTCTTTTGCTTATTCTGAGAATGAATATCAAAGAACAAAGGATAAGCATTTAAGTTCTTCTGAGAGTCAATATCTTTCTTATGTTCAAAAGGCATCTTCTGATTTAAATGTTAATTTTAATTTGGTTCGTTCTGTAATTATGGCTGAAAGTGGTTGGAAGTCTATTGAAGGTCCAACCGGTGATTTTGGTTTAATGCAATTGACTTTAGCTGGTGCTATTGGGGATGTTACAGTTGGTGCTTGTAAGGATTTGTGCAGTCGTTATTATACTTCTCAATGGAAAAATAATGCAGAAGTGAATGTTCATATTGGAACTTGTTATTTGAAGTGCTTGAATGAACATTATGGAATTAACGAGATTGAGTTAATTATCGCTGGATATAATGCTGGACCAACTGCGGTTAGAAATAAATGTGTGGCAAAGAATTTGGGTTTTGAAGATTGCAAGGGTGATTTACCTAGTATAACTCAAGGTTATGTTCAGAATGTTTTAAATTATTATAGTGGATATTCTGCTTAATTCAAACAAAAAAATGCGGAGGAAAACTCAGAAATTAAAAAATTCTGGGACTATCAAAAGGCGATACTTTTGAAGTGATTCTAACTCTTTTATTCACTATTAAATTTTTTGTAGTTTAAGCGACTTAAGTAATTCTTTTCAAGAATTATTCATATCTCTACAAGATCTGAAATAAATGCGGAGGAAAACTCAGAAATTAAAAAATTTCTGGGACTTCAACAGACAGTGCAGTTGAAGTGTGCTAAAAAATTCTTTTCAAGAATTTTTGGCAACGTAAAAACCCAAACGCTGTGCCTACGCACAGATTAGAGAACAAGTTTTTGCTGTATTCTAACTAAAGTTCTTATCTTTTCATAAATAAAATGCGGAGGAAAAGATTCGAACTCTTGTAGGCACTAAGCCAACAGGTCCTAAGCCTGTCCCGTTTGACCGCTCCGGCACCTCCGCATTATAATTTTGATAATTCAAAGGTATAAAAAGGTTTAGAATATAAATTTTTAAAAATGTATTAAGTTATTTTGTTTAAATGAAAGATAATTTTGTTATTTATTTTGCATTATTTATGACGTCATTTATTGTTTATTCTTATTATTTATCTGTTTTTTTAGAAACTCATGGGGGGTGGATTTTATTAACTTTAATTTGTATTTTTATGTTTCTTATTGGTGATTTTAGGGATAAGCGAAGAGAGTTAAATGAAATTCTAGATATAAAGGATCGGAAAAAAATAAGGATTGATTTTTGGAAATAATTTTTAAAGTTTATATTTCAAAATTAAATTTCTAAGAATTATTCATCTATTTGTATCTGTGCTTCTTTTTTCTTTTTTGAGCCTTCTTTTTCTTTTTGTTTTATTTTTGTTTCAAGGTCTAATTTGTCAATTAATTCTTTATATCTATTTCTGATTGTTACTTCTGTAATTCCTGCAATATCTGCGACTTCTCTTTGTGTTTTTTTCTCGTCGTTCATTAATGCTGCAACATATAATGCTGCTGCTGCAATTCCTGCGGGTCCTCGACCACTTGTTAATTCAACTTTTTCTGCATCTTTTAATACGTTTAATGCTTCATTTTGGGTTTTTGGTGAAAGTTGAAGTAATGATGAGAATCTTGAGATGTAATCTTTTGGTGAACTTTGTGTAACTTTAATTCCTAACTTTCTTATGATGAATCTATATGTTCTTCCTATTTCTTTTCTTTCTACGTCTGAAGCTGTTGCCATTTCGTCAAGTGTTCTTGGGATGTTATAAGATCGGCATGCTGCGTATAAGCAAGCTGCAATTACTGATTCCATGCTTCTGCCTCTTACTAATCCTCTTTGAAGAACGTAATTATAAATTCTTGAAGCTTCATCTCTTACTACATTTGGCAAGTTTAAATATGAAGCAATAACCCTTAATTCTGCCATTGCAAGCCTTAAGTTTCTTTCAATACTCGTTGAAACTCTTTCTTGCCATTTTTTTAATCTTAAGAATTTTCTTGTTTGTTTTGGCTGTAATCTATAAATATCTGATATCTCCCCAACATTTGTTGTAAGTCCTTTATCGAACTTTTGCATGCTTATAGGGGCTCCGCCTCTTCCTTTTTTATCTCCTTTATCGAATTTTCCTTGAAGATCCATCCCTGTATCGACCATCTTTTCTTCAATAACTAATCCGCAATCGTTACAAATAACTTCACCTAAATGAGAATCATAGGTTAAATTAATACTTCCACATTCATTACACTTTCTTATTCCTGACATTTTAGAATTGATTTTTCAATTTATGATAGTAACATTTAAAAAGCATTTCTCTTTATAAAGGTTTTGCTTTTTGTGACTATGAGAAAAAAGTAAAAGAAGTTTAAAAAGAAAGAGAGATTATCTATAAAATTCAAATTTTTCTTTAGTACATTTGTAATAAATTAAATCAAAGAAATTTATAAAAAATGAGATTATTCTATTAATATTCCATTAACCAGACTTTCCTGAGTTGGTCTGTTTGTAATTTTCACTTTACCTAATTCAGTATCAACAATAACCCCTTTTGTTATAATGTTTTGTCTTGCTAAGAATCTGTTTGAGGGGGTTTCTAAAACATTTTTAATTTCAACTTTAACTTTTTTATTTTTTGTTTGAACATTTACAAATTTAGCTTTAAGTAAAACTATTTTTGAATTTCCTCCTCGTGTTTTGAGAGTTTTTTTCTTTTCTTCTCCGATTTTTACAACTCTTTTTTGTCCGGAAATTTCATAAGATTTTTTCTTTCTATTTTGAATATACTTTCCGCCTGAGATTTTTTTTCCATTATTCATAAATAAGTGATTTAATCTTTTATTTAAAAAGCTTTGTTTTTTGGAAAAATATCAGATTCAAATTTTATTTAATTTAATTATCCTAAAAAAATATCTTCAAAAATATGATAATGTTTATAAAGCATTTATTGTGTTTATATTCTATGGTTAACGGAATTGAAAGACCTTTGGATTTGTTAAACAATTCTAAGGGTAAAGAAGTTTTAGTTGGTTTGAAAGGAGAGAAACAATTTGTTGGTACTCTGCTTGCATTTGATATCCATATTAATTTAGTATTGGATAATGTTAAAGAAATGCAAGACCACGAAATGAAAAGAAGTCTTGGTTTGACTTTCTTACGAGGGGACACAATAATTTACATCTCACCTGCATCGACTGCACGAAAGAAAGAATAAGCGTTTTGTCTTACTTAGTTTTCGCTAAAGACAGAATTCTCTTAGTTTTATTTTAGCGATAGCTTTAATTTTTTATTTTGAATTATTATTGATTAAATATTTTTTTTGAATTAATGTTGAATGATTAAATTAATTTCCCTGCTTTTTCAAATTCTATTTCTTCATTAATTAATTTTTTAAAGATATCTTTTAATTCAGAACTTTTAACTCTAATTTGTTTTGTGTTATCTCTATTTCTAATTGTCACGTCTTTATTTTTTATTGAATCCTGATCTATTGTAATGCAAAATGGTGTTCCAATTTCATCATTTCTTGCATAACGCCTTCCAATTGATCCTGATTTGTCGTATGCAATATTCCATTCTTTTTTTAATTCATTGAAAATTCTTCTTGCATAATCTTCATATTCCGGTTGTTTTATCATTGGGAATATTGCTGCTTTTAATGGTGCAATTTTTGGCGGCAGCATTAAAATGTTGTTCTCTCTTTTTTTATCAAATTTTAAATGTTCTTCAATTAAAAAATAAAAATTTCTCCAATGACCAAAGCTTAGTTCTAAAACATGCGGGATATATTTTTCATTTGTTTTTTCATCTAATACACTTAAATTTACCTGAGAAATTTTTTGATGCCCTCCAAGATCATGGTCTGTTCTGTAATGGACTCCCCCTATTTCAACCCAATCATTTAAACTTTCCGAATAATATTCCATATCAAAGTGATTTTTATTATAAAATGCTTTTTCCTGATCATTTAATTCATAAAATCTAAATTTTTCTTTTGGAATTTTTAATATCTGTAATATATATTCCTGAACTTTTACCATGTGATAAACATAATATTTTGGTAAGCCGTAATCTAAAAGTTTAGATGCTGATATTTCTTTTTCTGGTTTATTTCTTTCATCTTTGAGTATAATTTTTAATTTTTCATTTTTAATTTCTGAAAAAGTATTTGTGTCTGTAATTTGTTCATTGTTTATTTCCCGAGGATTAAAAAAGATTTGTAATTCTGCCTGTTCAAATTCTCTGCACCTAATTAATGAATGTTTTGGGGAAATTTCATTTCTAAATGCTTTACCAATAACTGCTAAACCTAATGGCATTTTTTTTCTAAGTAGTTCATATTGTGTTTTAAAATTTAAGTAAGGTGTTTGTGCAGTTTCAGGTCTTAAATATACTGTTGATCCTTCTTTTGGACCAAAATTTATTGGAAACATCATATTAAATCTTGATACTTTTTCGAATTTTGATTTACATTTAGAACAGTAAAGTTTATTATCATTTAAAATTTTTAATAGTTCTTTGTCTGTTGAACTTTCAACTCTTATTTTTAATTTCTCTTCGATAATTTTATCTGCTCTTTCTGTATTTCCGCATTTAAAACATTCTGCCAATGGGTCGTCAAAATTATCCAGATGTCCTGATGCAACAAAAACATTTTTTGGCATTATAATTGAGCCTTCAATTTCATAAAATTCATCTCCTAATGATAAAAAATAATTTTTCCAAACATTTTCTAAATTATTTTTCATGAGTTTCCCTAAATGTCCAAATTCCCAAATTCCTGCAAGGCCTCCATAAATTTCACTTCCTTGATATACAAAACCTTTTCTTTTTAAGAATGCTAATAATTCTTCATTATTTTCTTTTTTTTCCATCTATTATCTTTTGAAATAAACTATTTAAAATTATTGATAAAATCTAGATTAGGATTTGAAGACCTGATGTAACTTTGAACTTTCAAATGTAAATCTTGTAGGGTGAGAATCCACGTAAATAAGCGGAGACCGGGATTCGAAGACCTGAAGAGCAATGTCTCCGAATGGTTTCAAAGAATTTTTTTATTCTTTGAACCTTCAAAATGTAAATTTTGTAGGGTGAGAATCCACGTAAATAAGCGGAGACCGGGATTCGAAGACCTGAGGAGCAATGTCTCCGAATGGTTTCAAAGAATTTTTTTATTCTTTGAACCTTCAAAATGTAAATTTTGTAGGGTGAGAATCCACGTAAATAAGCGGAGACCGGGATTCGAACCCAGGAAAAGTCGGGCTGCAACCGACTGCAGTAACCACTGTGCCATCTCCGCAGATATATAAATATTAAAGTAAAAGATATTTAAAATTATGTATTTGATTTAGAGTTTTTTTATTTTCAATGAATAATTCGGACAGTTCTGCTGTGTCTTCACACAGATTAAAAATAAAGTTTTTGCTGTATTCAAACCTGATGAAATAAAACTAATGATTCAAAACTATGCTTTGCCTTCGCAAAGAAAACTATTAAGAGTGCTAAAAAATCAGGAATGATTTTTGGCAACTTCAACTTTTGCAAGTGTGAAGTTTTTGAATTCAACAAAAATCTTCTGAGATTTTTGAGCATTTAAATTCCAGTTGGAATTTAAATATGTTAAGAAATCCTTTCAGGATTTAATGGCATTTTCAATGCCATAATTATACGACCCGGACAGCTCAGAGAATTTTTGAAAAAATTCTCTGGGACTTCAACAGACAGTGCAGTTGAAGTGATTCAAACCTGATGAAATAAAAAGAATTTTGTTAAGAATTACCTATGAGGTAAAACATATCGCAAAAAGCGATATGTTATAAACGACCCGGACAGCTCAGAGAATTTTTGAAAAAATTCTCTGGGACTTCAACAGACAGTGCAGTTGAAGTGATTCAAACCTGATAAAATAAAAAGAATTATGTTAAGAATTACCTGTGAGGTAAAACATATTGCTATGCAATATGTTATAAACGACCCGGACAGCTCAGAGAATTTTTGAAAAAATTCTCTGGGACTTCAACAGACAGTGCAGTTGAAGTGATTCAAACCTGATAAAATAAAACTAATTTTGTTAAGAAATCCTTTCAGGATTTAATGGCATTTTCAATGCCATATAAACGACCCGGACAGGATTCGAACCTGCGACCTACTACTTAGAAGGCAGTCGCTCTATCCAGGCTGAGCTACCGGGCCATAAATATTTGTGATAAAAATTCTATTTAAAGCTTACTAATTAGTTAAAATTTGATTTTGTTGATTTAATTTTTTGATACGAATCTATTCTTACTGAACTATTTAATATATTTTTGGCATATATTTGTGTAAAATTCGTCATAAAAATGGTAAAAAAAGGGGCAATTAGAGGTAGAACTTTATTTATAAATAGTTTTAATTTTTTTTCAAAAATTTTAATTAAATTCGGTCTGGAGAGGCCTGTTTAAATGTTTAAGCAAGAGGAGAAAAAACTCTTGCCAAAAAACAGAACTTTTGAAAATAAATTCTCTTTCTTAGCTGGTGCTTTATCAAAAATTAGGTTATTTTTCAATAAATATTTAATTTTTATCTTTTTTGGAATAATTTTACTTTTAATTTTATTTTTCTTAAATTTTGGAATTACTGGGAAATTTATTTTAGATGTTAAACCTGAATATCATTCAAATGAGTTTATCGATGGAGTTTTGAAATTTACTTTGCAAGAAGGAGAAGCAATACCTATTTCAACAAAGATAAATGTTGTCTTAGGTAATTTTTCTCAAACTTATTTTTTAAGTGATTTAATCTCTGAAGAAGTTGTAAATCAAAATTTTTCTCTTGAGGGAACAAATCTTTCCGGTATTGGTGAAGCTTATGCGGTTATTCCTTCTGAGGTTTATCCCAATGTAACTTTTACTCTTGAAATTTATTCTGTTATTCGTGAAGGAGAAAATGTTAGTATTGAGCCAGAGGTTATAGAAGAGGGGAATGTTAGTGTTATTGAACCTGAAGTTACTGAAGAGGAAAATGTTAGTATTGAGCCAGAGGTTATAGAAGAGGAGAATGTTAGTATTGAGCCAGAGGTTATAGAAGAGGAGAATGTTAGTATTGAGCCGGAAGTTATAGAAGAAGAGAATGTTTTGCCTTCTCCGGAAATTATTGAAGAAGAAATTCCGATTGAAGAATTTGAAGTTATTCCTCCTCCTGAAGCTGTTAGCGAAGAAAAAGTCTCTGAAAAGATTGTTGAAGAAAAAAAAGATGAAAAAGTAAAAGTGGAGAAAGTTCAAGAGACTGAAGAATCTTCAGTTACTGAAACGCCTATTACTGGTGCAATTATTTCTGGATTTTTGAAGGCAGTAAATAATTTTTTCCTTACTATGACTGGTCAGATCTCTTTAGAGTTAAAAGATACCATTGAAGGAAATGTTTCAAAAAACAATCCTTTTATTTATGTCTTAAAGGAAGGGCAAAGTGCTGAGATAAAATTTTCTTCTAAGGAGGTGAATTTAAATATTGAGAATGATACTGCAATTATTTCCACAGATTATATTGGAGAAAATTTTAAAGTTTTTGAAATTAATTTGACTTCTTTAAAGATTCCTGTGAGTGAAGGTATTTTGAGTATGAATTTATCTTATGATAATTTTGAACTTATCTCTTTTATTCAAGAGATTAATATTCTTGAAGAAATTGAAGAAGAAATAAATGAAAGTAATGTTACTCTTCTTCCTGAGGAGTTAATCAATGCTACTTTTATCGAAGTTAATTTAGATAAAGAAAATTATTTCCTGAATGAAACAATAAATGTTTCTGGAATTGCAATAATAAATGGATCTAAAATAAATGATACTATAAAATTAGAATTGTTTTTTAATGAAAGTCTTATTTTTGCAGATTCTATAAATGTTTTAAATGGTAATTACATTTATTCTTTTATCTCAGATTTTGAAAATGATGGTTATTATAATCTTAAAGTTTCCTATCAAAATATTAGTGCTGAAACTACTTTTTTTTATTCTTTGGTTAATTTTACCCTTGAGGGTTTAGTTTGTAAAGATTTTGAAGAACAAGTTTTATGGTCGAGTAATTATAGTTTATTTTCTGAAGGATCTACAGGTTATTATGTCTGGAATCCAAAATTTAGTTGTTCTGAATTAAATGTTGACAATTGTTTTTTTTCTAATATCACCCTTCAGACAAGATTTATATTTACTGATCTTGAAGAGGGAATTACTGAAGGTGAAGGTTATGTTCAGATTTCAAATCCTAAAGAATCTATTTGTGCTGAACCTGAAAAAGTGAAATATTCAGATTATCTTGCTTATGAAATATTAAGTGAAGAAGAAATAAAATTGGGGAGATATTGTGGGAATAACAAAAATTCAAATAATAAATGCGGTATTGAAAAATTAAATCGTTACAATTTTTTAAATTGTTATGGTATTAAAGTTTATGGATCTCAATATTTGATTACTGATGTTTTTAGTATAAATTATACTTTATGCTATGATTTTGGGGGTAAAAAATGAAATTTTTTAAATTTTTAATTATAATTTTATTTTTATCTTTAATTACTTTCCCTTCAATTTTTGCGGGAAAAAGTGATCAATTTTTCAGCGGAAATTTAACTTGTGAAATTTTTGTAGATAATATCGTTTGGAGTGTTGCAGGAACTAAATTAAATCCAAATGCTCATACTTATCTAAATTGGACTCCCGGAACAGCTTGTACTCCGAATCCTACAACGGTCGGTCCAAAAAATTGTGATATTAAGAGTATTGGTACATTTGTTCGATTTATTAATGTTGGAGTTACAGATAGTGATGGACTATGCAATCAGGCACTTACACAAATTGCGAATCGTACAGAATCTCCTCTTGGAAGTGGGGGTGATTGGACGAATATTAGGTTTTCTAGTTGTGATAATACGATAATTGCCGGGGGAGCGACATTAGGTCCACAATGGGATTGTGCAAATTATAAAGCTAAAAATGTATGCAATGTTGCTAACAGTGGTTTTAATGATAGTTTTGCAAATTATTCTGTTCATTTAAATGCTATTTTTCTTAATGCTAAGGAAGCGTTTGTTGTTGATAATTTTAATATCAATTATTCTTGGTGTTGGACTCCGATTATTTTTAATGCAAATGTTTCAAAAGAAAGCGGTGCATGGGGGTCAAACTTTACTTTTAGAATTAATGTTACTAATCCTACTTCTAATACTACTGTTAAACTTTGGAGAAGGTTGGCAGGTCAAGAATGGCAACAAATTGGTGAAGAAAAATATTGCAATAATTGTGCTTCAACTGATTTAAATTGGACTATTAATTTTAATTGTACTGATATTGGTGATTGGGAATTTAAATTTAATGCTACCGATAATGCAGGATATAATACAACTGCTTGGGCTTCAGGTATAACCAATGAATGTATGGATCAAGATAATAATTGTATTTTTAGTATTTTAAAAGATGATGTTAATATAACTCATATTTCCGGGAATCAAAGTACTGCAACTTCTGAAATTCCTGCAGAGTTTCATTTAAGAGCTTATGATTTAAGTAAAGGCAGTTATGATATTTCTGAAATTCTTAATGTTAAATTTGATGTTACTAATATTGGAGATATTTTTCAAACAGTTGGAAATAACAATACTAATTCTAGCGGTAATGTTTTATTTTATTTTAATCCTTCAGGTTTTACTTCTGGTACTAAAAAATGGAAGGGTTATCTTGATTTAAGTTCTTGTTATAATTCTTACACCTCTCAAAATTATTCTGTCTCTGTAAGTGTTAATGCTGCTCCTACCGGAACTAATGAAGTTGTTAATGGTGTTACTTCCGGAGCAATTGCTGGCTGGGGAGAAGTATGGAATTTTTCAGTGAATGCAAGTGATTCAGATGGAGATTTATTTAATGTTACCTTGAGGATTAATACTGGTTTAGGTTTTGTTGATGTTGAAACAAAAAGTTGTATCTCTGATTGTTCTACTTTGACAAAATATAATTTTAATATTTCTAATTTTTTGTGTGCAAATGTTACTTCTTCTGCTCAATATAAATTTTATCTTATTGATTCAAATTTAATTTCAAGTGAAACAACTGCAAGGACATTTCAAATAGAAAAAGACGATATTCTTTTTGAAAATATTTTTGGGAATAATACTATTGCAAATCGTACTGGTAATCAAACTGATTTATTTATTTTTAGAGTAAAAGATTTAGACAATGGAAATTATTTTGATTCTGGAAAAAATGTTACTTTTAAAACAACTTTTGATACTGTTAATTATGATACGGGTATTATTAATCAAACAAATTCTTCTGGTTATGTTAGTTATTATTTTAATCCTGTGTGTACTCCTACAAAATATGCTGTTGGGAATCAAAAATTAAAAGGTGAAATTATTAGCGATTCTTGTTATAAAGATACTACTTCAGATATTTTGCAATTTTCATTAATTGGTGATATTTTACTTAGTTTAATTCGTCCGGATGGTACAAGAAATTATACTCAGGAAGAAATTATTAGTTTCTTAGGTGCTACTACTGATGATTGTGGGGATGCTTTGACTTCTACAGTTATTTATAATGCTAATCTTAGTGCAATTTCCGGTTTTGTTTGCAATGATACAACTCAAGTTGGAGCTAATGCTTTTACTTGTGATTATTCTACAACTATTTCTTCAGATGAAGGTTGGTATAATGTTACAATGTTTGCAAATGCATCACTACACTATAATAACTTTACAATACAAAAAAATAATCCTGGTTTGTTTTATCTTTTTCCAAGATATAAATTAGAAAATCCTATTGGTGTTCCAAGTTCTGCAGGATGGGGTTATCCAAATAGAAACCTTAGCGTTATTGCCAGTTCAGGTGATGTTAATCAAATAATTAATATTTCACTTTATCTTGGGCAGACAGTTAATCCTGGAGTTTGTTCCCCTTCAATTTGTATTAATCAGACTCCCATTTCTTGTGATAATTGTATTAATTCACAAAAAACTTGGTTTAGGAATTTTACTTCAAGTAATCAAGGTCAATGGTTTTATCAATTCAAAATGGATGATCCTTCTGTAACTTCAACTTCCGGAACAACTAATTATATTGATATCACAAAAGATTCAACAAATCTTAGTTATGGTGGTCAAGGAAATGGCACAACTGTAATTTATCTTTCTCAAGGTAAGAATTTATCTGTAAGAGTTTATGATTTTGATAAAGGTTCATATAATGTTACTGGTCCGTCTGCAACTGTTACATTTAAACTTTTACATGATAGTTATGCGGATGATGAAAAAATTATTGGAAGTGCAATTACAAATTCTTCTGGTTATGCTGATTTTTATTTTAATATGAGTGATTGCAGTTATATAGATGGTTTACAAAAATGGGTGGGAGAAATTAATTCAAGTGAACCGAATTATGGTTCTAATATTTCTGAGAATTTTACAATCACTTTGCAAACCACTGGATGTGAAGCTACTGTTGATGCTTCAAATGTCTTAGTTCCAAGTGAAGCTTTTCAGAATAATTTATTTAAAGCTAATGGTACAGTAAACGCTTGGGTAAGCACGTCGAATGATGTTTATGCTATTCTGAATTCTACTGAAATCGGCTGGACTATTTTTGATCAAATTAAATTTTTAGGTGCAATAACTGTTGGCTCCCCTGTGAAGGTATCATGGAATGTTACTCCTTCTACTTATGGTGTGACTAATATGTCGATGTTTGCGAATTCCAGCAACGCCGGTAATGATACGCAATTATCAAATAATTTTGTTGTATATAAAGAATTAACATCTTCAGTAACTTTGGATGATTTGCCTGTTACACTTGAACCAAATAATCAATCAATCTTTAGCTGGAATTGTGATGCTGCAAATTATAGAATTGCTAAATTAAATGTTAACTGGAATTCTGTCGGAACTAATGTCAGAGTGTATTCATATGATGGATTAAAATGGAATGATATTTTACACAGCGAATATGTTGCATCATCTGCTTCTAAACAAATTGTAATTTTAAGAGATCAATTATTTACTAATGAGTCAGGATTATGCACTGTTAAATTTGAAAATGTTGGTAATAATAATGTTGATATTACAGGTTTAACTTTACAAGGTTATTATTCTGAATCGTTAAAAATTGAAGATATTATTACTTCGATTAATGGTGTTAATGTCAAGGGTATTGAAACTTCTGAAAGTCTAATTAATGTTTCTGTAAAATTATCAAATAGTCTTGATTTTGCAAGAAATGTTGATGTTGAATTAAATATCGTTGATTCTGATTTAAATAATGTGAATTCGTCTAGCATCGCTGATGTTAATATTAACGCTAATTCTGTGAGTTATGTTAATTTTACGAATATTCCTACTTCGAGCTGGACTTCGGGAGAATATAGTTTGAATATTAATGTTTCGGGCGATGAAACAGATTCAAGAACTGAAAATTTAACTTTTAAAGATGTAACTGCATCAGCTGTGTTCTATGATTATATGTGCAATGGTACAATTGAAAATTATAAGATTAATCTATATCATCCGTTTAATGAATTTGTTAATTATGATGTTACTTTGAATCTGCCTTCCGGTTGGAGTTATTCAGGAGGGCAAACTATTAATGCAATTCTTCCGGGCAATTATACTCTTTTATTTAATGTGACGTCGAGTCAAAATAATGAACAGACTAGTGTGAATGCGTCTGTTGATTATTCTTATCCTATTGCTAAAAATAAACTGATTAGTCAATCTGTGGAAAATAATAATGCTATTCCAATCTTGGAAGTAGTGAGAGAAATGCCGAAAGTTATTGGAAGAAATACTGTGTTTGATGCACAGTTAAGTGTTCATAATAAGGGATGTGCTTCTACTTCTGGAACAACTACTGTTGTTGAGAGTTTATCGACAGGTTGGACTCCTGCTAACCCTTCATTATTAGGAGATATTACTTTACAAAATGCTCAAACAGATTTAATTAATAATAAAATTACCTGGCAATTAGGGTCTATTGATGTTAATCAATATGCTGTATTGACATATCAAGTTAAAACTCCAACTTCTGAAGATCAAGTTGCAGATTTAAGTTATGATGCAACTTGGGGATCAAGAACTTTAAATGAAGAACAATCATTTAATCCTCAAACTTTAAATTATACCGGTGAAGCACATTTACAATTTGCAATTACTGCTGTTCAAAAACCTGAATTTCCTTGGGGAGAAACAAGAAGTGCACAATTAAATAAAGATTATAATTATAGTTTAAAGGTTACAAATGTTGGTGAGAGTAATGCAACTGGCTGGAATGTTACTTTGGAAATTCCTGAAGATTGTGCAATTTTAAATATTTATAGTGGTGGAACACAAAGTAATAATATTATTACCTGGCAATTACCGACAACTTCTGTTTATGGTTTGCAAAATTTAAATTTCACTACGAATTGCAGTTCTGAAGGCAAGCATGTTTTAATTGTTAAAGGCATTAAAGATACAAGGTCTATAAATTATTTTGTTAATAATACTAATATTGGTTGCACAGGAGCAAATTGCGAAGATTCAGAAAGCTTTACATTTAGTAAACCTAATAATTCTCAATATGAACAATTAAGCAAAATTGATTTTTACACTTCTTATGGCTGGTCTGATTATGGATTAACTATCGGTGAAGGTCTTGTTAATTTCACCAACGATAATAATGAAGAATTAATTGCATGGCAAAATTATTCTTTGATTAATACTGCTGGATTTGGTTGGATTAATTATACTATCAATGAAAGTGAGCAAAATAAATTTGTTAATGCACAAAGAACAATTAATGTTAAGAGTTATACTGATGGTATTGGCGACAAAAACGGAAATGTTACTGTAGAGAAAATTGCATATACCTGGAAAAATGGAAAATTATTTATTGAAGAAGAAGAATTATTTACAAAAATTAAAGTTTATGATTATACTTCATTATTTCAAAATCCTTCATTAAAAATTAATGATAATTCCAGCAGAGTTGTTGGTGGCTGGGGTGAAAGATTTAATTTCTCGATTAATGTTGGTGATAGATTTAATCGAGATGTTACAGTTTATGCATGGCATAAAAAAGGTGCAGGTGAATATAGTTTAATTGATAGTGAAGTCTGCATATCATGTAATTTATACACACAAATTAACTTTAGTTATGATTATAATGGCAATGATCTTGGGGGATGGTCATACAAATTTAATGCAACTAATCCTGACGGAGGTGCAGAAACAGATGATTTTACTTTTACTATCGAAGCTGATGATATTAATTCTGATTTTTCTTCTCCGGTCTATAATGCTACTGTGAATAGAAGTGAATTAACTAATTTTGTTATAAATATTAATGATACTGATAATGTTACTTCTCCGGGTTATTTAATTGCCGGACAAATTGATGAAGGTAAAGGAAGAATTTATTTTTCAAAATTCGGGACAAATGATACTTTTGATTCAAGTCCTGCAATTTCAGGTAATTTAACAGGAAGTCTTATTCGTTCAATGCAAAATGAAAGTAATCAATGGTGTGATGTTGCAAGTTATTTCCTTGGACAAAATTATTGGTATGGTGGAGTTACAGGTGCAATTACATATAAAGCAAATTTGACTTCAATTAGACCTTTCATGTTAATTGCGAATTTGAAAAATACTTACTTAAGTCCTGTTGGTTTAAATTATACTAATGGTAGTTTCATACCATTGAGAATGTATGTTACTGACGACTGTAATGTTAACATTACTAATGCTTTGGTAATTTTCAATTTAACCAGCGGAAGTTATTCAACAGCAAAATCTGTAACAACTGCCGGAGGTGATGAATATGTTAATACCTCTTACAAATTACCTAACGATGCACCTTACGGTTGGTATAATGTTACTGTTGAAAGCAGCAAGGCAAATCATTGGAATAAAACTATTAATCAATTAAATGCATTTTATTATGGTAGTGCAATTACATTAAGTAACCAGATTATGAGTCCGGGTAATGGCGGTTGGGGTGAATCACCGTTTACTTTTAATGTTACTGTTAATAATGCTCAGGCAACAACTGCTTATTTATGGTTGAAGAATTCAACATCAAATGAAGTTTATGAATATGATAATACTTGTACTACCTGTAATAATTATTTAGTTAATTACAATAAAACATTTACATGCAGTAATATTGATTCTTGGGCATTTAGATATAATGCTAGTGATTCTATAGGATTTAATTATAATGGTTTAAGTAACATTACATTTAATGTTGAAAAAGATGATAATACTATTTTACTTTATCAAGGTAATAATTCTAATGTTAACAGAAGTAATGGCAATGTTCGATTAGCTGTACAAATTAATGATACTGATTTAAAGAGTTTGACAACAAATATCAACAATGCTACTGAATTGTTTGTTAATGTTTACAATGGTTCAAGATTTATTGAAAATAATGAATTGATTAATTCTACCGGCGAATATTATTATTTAGATTTTGATTCAACCTGTAATTATCAAGCTGGAACTCAAAATTGGAATTATAATGTTACCAGTGCTATTTGCTATAAAAACCAAAATTCTCAAACATTTGTTGTAAATATTCTAGGAGATTTGAATAATACAATAATCTCCCCGGTAAATACTAATTTTACTGTTGGTGATTTAATTCTTTTCCGAGGAAGAGTTATTGACGACTGTAATTCAAATATGACTGGTTTAACTTTGGCAAAGTTTAATGTTACAAACGGAACTGTTGAAAGTTATCAGGCTAACGATGAAAATAACAGTTATTATAATTATACCTGGAACTCTGCCGGCAAGTCTGCCGGGTTCTGGAATGTTACATTTTATACAGGTCAAAATAGTTATAACTCTGATTATACGACTACACAATTTTATCTTTCAGCTACTCAGGAATTATTAAATCCCGGTGTTGCTCCTGCAAGCGGTGGCTGGGGTAAACCAAATTATACTTATTCAATTACTGTTAGTGATGAAGATGTTGGCGATACTGTTAATGTTAGTTTATGGCTGAATAAAGATAATGCTGGCTGGCAATATTATACTTTCCAAACCTGCACTGATTGTTCAAGTACCTTAATGCAATTTAACAGAAGTTATCAACAAACTGAAATTGGCAACTGGAGTTTTAAGTTTAATGCTACTGACAGCTTCGGTAATGGTTATGAAATCTTTGGAGGAAGCCATAATGTTGTAAAAGATAATATTACTATTTCAAATTATCAAGGCAATAATTCTAATGTTAACAGAAGTAGCGGAAATGTTAGAATTGCAACATCTGTATATGATTCAGATTCAATGTTAAATACTACAAATGTTTCTCAGACAACATTTTATACTTATATTACAAATCAATCAAATAATTGGATACTTCAAAATGAATTAATTAATTCTACCGGAAAATACTACTATTATGACTTTGATCCTGATTGTAATTATTTAGCTTCACAACAATCATGGAAAACTAATGTTACTGGGGATGATTATTATGGAGATGCCTCTTCTCTAATCTTTACCATGAATATTCTAGGAGATTTGAATAATACAATAATCTCCCCGGTAAATACTAATTTTACTGTTGGTGATTTAATTCTTTTCCGAGGAAGAGTTATTGACGACTGTAATTCAAATATGACTGGTTTAACTTTGGCAAAGTTTAATGTTACAAACGGAACTGTTGAAAGTTATCAGGCTAACGATGAAAATAACAGTTATTATAATTATACCTGGAACTCTGCCGGCAAGTCTGCCGGGTTCTGGAATGTTACATTTTATACAGGTCAAAATAGTTATAACTCTGATTATACGACTACACAATTTTATCTTTCAGCTACTCAGGAATTATTAAATCCCGGTGTTGCTCCTGCAAGCGGTGGCTGGGGTAAACCAAATTATACTTATTCAATTACTGTTAGTGATGAAGATGTTGGCGATACTGTTAATGTTAGTTTATGGCTGAATAAAGATAATGCTGGCTGGCAATATTATACTTTCCAAACCTGCACTGATTGTTCAAGTACCTTAATGCAATTTAACAGAAGTTATCAACAAACTGAAATTGGCAACTGGAGTTTTAAGTTTAATGCTACTGACAGCTTCGGTAATGGTTATGAAATCTTTGGAGGAAGCCATAATGTTGTAAAAGATAATATTACTATTTCAAATTATCAAGGCAATAATTCTAATGTTAACAGAAGTAATTCTCAGGTTGGAAGTTCTGTAAGAATCGCCGGATATATCTTTGATAGTGATTCAGGTTTGAACACCACAAATGTTTCACAGGCAACACTTTATACATATATTACTAATCAATCAAATAATTGGATTGAACAGGATGAATCAACTAATATTACCGGTGTGTATTATTATTATGATTTTAATCCAACTTGTAATTATAGTGCGAATTCACAAAATTGGAAGATGAATGTTACGACTGATAATTATTATCTTGATTCTTCATCAAATAACTTTTATGTTAATATCTATGGTGATGCTAATGCTAGTTATAATTCTCCGGTGGGTTTGGCAGTTTATGAAAGAGGAAATTCTATTTTATTCCTTGGAAATATTACTGATGATTGTGGTAATGTTGTGACAAATGCAAATGTGCAATACAGAATCGAAGGTAGTTCAGTTTATTATTGTAATTCTTCAATTGGATACAATTTAGTTTGGAGTGAAGGTGTCGGGCAATACAATTGTTCATGGGATTCTAGCGGAAAAGATATTAGCAATTATAACATTACAATGCTTATCACTAAACCTTATCATAATGTTTACAGCGATACTGAAATAAATGCTTTCAGGATTAAAGCTACTCCTGCACTTGAAGATGCTAGAATTAATAATGATAATGATGGTTGGGGTGTTCCAAGAATCTTTAGTGTGAATGTTACTGATAATCTTGGAGATAATATTACTGTTCGATTATGGCAAAATTTAGGTAGCGGATATCAATTAATCGGAACTGATACTTGTTATGAAAATTGTAATGATTATGTTATGAACTTTACTGCTGGTTATACTTGTGCTCAAAAAGGTGCAGGTAAAAACTTTAAATTTAATGCAACAGATACTGAAGGAAATAGTTTTGAAACAAGTACCGGAACTTTTGTGATTGATGAAGATAATGTTTTAGTTGAATATATTTTCGGTAATGAAAAGTCTGTGAATCTTTTGAATTCTTCAGAATTTGGTATAAGAGTTTATGATATTGATAATCAAACATATAATTTAGTTGAAGTTGCAACTGTAACATTTAATGTTACAAAAACAGGTATTGGGTCTGCACAATATAATGTTGGTACGAATATAACTAATGTCAGCGGTTATGCTAAATTTGATTTTACACCGGATCAAACTTATAATGTTCAAAAACAAGAATGGTTGGGTTATACAAAATTGCAATCTTGTTATAAATATAATACAAGTATTTTATCAAATATTACTACTTTATCAAATGCTCCGCAGTTAAGTAATGAAAATGTTAATATTATTTCTGATGGATGGGGTATACAAAGAACATTTAATGTTACTGCATATGATGCAAATAATACTGCTAATGTTAGTTTGTATCGTGCAAGTTCATTAGCTTCACCTAACTGGATTTACATGAATTCAAGTTTGTATACAACCATCGGTAGTTCACAATTGTTAAGTTTCACTCAAACATTTAGTCCGGGATTACAAGGTGTTTGGTATTTCAAATTTAATATTTCAAATGCTGTAGGCAACAAAGAAACAACAGCAACAACTGCAATAAACAATTTCACACTTGAAGCTGAAAATGTTTATCTTGAATATACCCTCGGTCATAATTCCATTTCTAACAGAAGTGCTGATCAAACAACTTTACTCTCATTCAAAGTGCAGGATGAAAATGGAACTTATTTATCTGACTTTCCTATGAAATTCTTTGTGCAATCTGACGGGATTAATTATTTTACTGATACTTATTATGTTGTTAATACTAATTCAAGCGGTTATGCAAATTTTGATTTCAATGCTACTTGTCTTGGTGATGTTTCAGGTGCTCCAAAGTTTTTGGTTGGAGCACAAAACTGGAAGATTGCAGTGAATGATTCAAAATTAAATAATTACCAGCAAAATGATTCTTCAAGTTTCTTGTCCAGAAATTTAAGTGTGCAAGGAGATATTTTAATTGATTTTAATGAACCTACAGGTTTAACTAATTTTACACAGGAAGAAATTATTAGTTTCTTGGGTGCTACTACTGACGATTGCGGGGATGCATTAGTTGCAAATGTTACTTATTATGCAAATTCGTCAGAAAATAGTTTTGTGTGCAGTGATATAAGCAGAATTGGTGCAAATGCATTTAGATGTAATTATCAAACATATCAAAATACTACTCGGGGAAATTATAATGTTACAATGAATACTCAAAAGCTGAATCATTATGATAATTCAACGAGTAAAGAAAATAATCCGGGATTATTTTATATTTTATCTAAGAAAAGATTGGATAATCCTAATGCTGTTCCAATTCAGCAAGGATGGGGATATAAAGACTGGAACTTTAGTGTTATTGCCAGTTCAGGTGATCCTGATACTAATTTAACTGTTAGTTTATTCATGGGTCAAACAATTAATCCTACTACTCAATGTGTTGGTCCAACTTGTATCAATCAGACAACTGTGATTTGCAATAATTGTAATAATAAGCTTGTTAATTGGTTAAGAAACTTTACTGCCGGAGATATTGGTACTTGGTTCTATCAATTTAAATTAGATGACGCACAATTAACTTCTACTTCAGGTACTGCATATTCAATAATTATCGATAAAGACAGAACTAACATGACTTATGGCGGATTAGGAAATAATTCAATTGTTGCTAAAGATACTGGTTCTGCGATTTTGAGAATAAAAGTTTTTGATATTGATAAGAATTCATATAATGTTACCAGTCCGTCTGCAATTGTTACATTTAAATTATTGCATGATAATTATGCAAATGGTGAAAAGATTATCGGTACAGGTTTAACTAATGACTCAGGTTATGCGAGCTTGAACTTTAGTTTTAATACTTGTGCAGGATGGGAAAATGGTTTACAAAAATGGACTGCGGAAATTAATTCATCTGATTTATATTATAATTCCAGTCATGCTGAAAATATGACTATTGAATTGCAACTTTCAGGTTGCACTGCTACTGTTGATGCATTTAATGTGAATGTTCCAAGTGAAGTTTTCCAAAATAATTTGTTTAATACTAATGGTTCTGTGACTGCCTGGGTGAGTTCATCTAATGATGTTTATGTTACATTAAATTCTACTGAAATTGGATGGGCAATTAATAATCCTGTACAATCTCTTGGTACTGTTGAAGTCGGTTCATACAAACCTGTATCATGGAATGTTACTCCTTCTACTTATGGTGTGACTAATATGTCGATGTTTGCGAATTCCAGCAACGCCGGTAATGATACGCAATTATCAAATAATTTTGTTGTATATAAAGAATTAACATCTTCAGTAACTTTGGATGATTTGCCTGTTACACTTGAACCAAATAATCAATCAATCTTTAGCTGGAATTGTGATGCTGCAAATTATAGAATTGCTAAATTAAATGTTAACTGGAATTCTGTCGGAACTAATGTCAGAGTGTATTCATATGATGGATTAAAATGGAATGATATTTTACACAGCGAATATGTTGCATCATCTGCTTCTAAACAAATTGTAATTTTAAGAGATCAATTATTTACTAATGAGTCAGGATTATGCACTGTTAAATTTGAAAATGTTGGTAATAATAATGTTGATATTACAGGTTTAACTTTACAAGGTTATTATTCTGAATCGTTAAAAATTGAAGATATTATTACTTCGATTAATGGTGTTAATGTCAAGGGTATTGAAACTTCTGAAAGTCTAATTAATGTTTCTGTAAAATTATCAAATAGTCTTGATTTTGCAAGAAATGTTGATGTTGAATTAAATATCGTTGATTCTGATTTAAATAATGTGAATTCGTCTAGCATCGCTGATGTTAATATTAACGCTAATTCTGTGAGTTATGTTAATTTTACGAATATTCCTACTTCGAGCTGGACTTCGGGAGAATATAGTTTGAATATTAATGTTTCGGGCGATGAAACAGATTCAAGAACTGAAAATTTAACTTTTAAAGATGTAACTGCATCAGCTGTGTTCTATGATTATATGTGCAATGGTACAATTGAAAATTATAAGATTAATCTATATCATCCGTTTAATGAATTTGTTAATTATGATGTTACTTTGAATCTGCCTTCCGGTTGGAGTTATTCAGGAGGGCAAACTATTAATGCAATTCTTCCGGGCAATTATACTCTTTTATTTAATGTGACGTCGAGTCAAAATAATGAACAGACTAGTGTGAATGCGTCTGTTGATTATTCTTATCCTATTGCTAAAAATAAACTGATTAGTCAATCTGTGGAAAATAATAATGCTATTCCAATCTTGGAAGTAGTGAGAGAAATGCCGAAAGTTATTGGAAGAAATACTGTGTTTGATGCACAGTTAAGTGTTCATAATAAGGGATGTGCTTCTACTTCTGGAACAACTACTGTTGTTGAGAGTTTATCGACAGGTTGGACTCCTGCTAACCCTTCATTATTAGGAGATATTACTTTACAAAATGCTCAAACAGATTTAATTAATAATAAAATTACCTGGCAATTAGGGTCTATTGATGTTAATCAATATGCTGTATTGACATATCAAGTTAAAACTCCAACTTCTGAAGATCAAGTTGCAGATTTAAGTTATGATGCAACTTGGGGATCAAGAACTTTAAATGAAGAACAATCATTTAATCCTCAAACTTTAAATTATACCGGTGAAGCACATTTACAATTTGCAATTACTGCTGTTCAAAAACCTGAATTTCCTTGGGGAGAAACAAGAAGTGCACAATTAAATAAAGATTATAATTATAGTTTAAAGGTTACAAATGTTGGTGAGAGTAATGCAACTGGCTGGAATGTTACTTTGGAAATTCCTGAAGATTGTGCAATTTTAAATATTTATAGTGGTGGAACACAAAGTAATAATATTATTACCTGGCAATTACCGACAACTTCTGTTTATGGTTTGCAAAATTTAAATTTCACTACGAATTGCAGTTCTGAAGGCAAGCATGTTTTAATTGTTAAAGGCATTAAAGATACAAGGTCTATAAATTATTTTGTTAATAATACTAATATTGGTTGCACAGGAGCAAATTGCGAAGATTCAGAAAGCTTTACATTTAGTAAACCTAATAATTCTCAATATGAACAATTAAGCAAAATTGATTTTTACACTTCTTATGGCTGGTCTGATTATGGATTAACTATCGGTGAAGGTCTTGTTAATTTCACCAACGATAATAATGAAGAATTAATTGCATGGCAAAATTATTCTTTGATTAATACTGCTGGATTTGGTTGGATTAATTATACTATCAATGAAAGTGAGCAAAATAAATTTGTTAATGCACAAAGAACAATTAATGTTAAGAGTTATACTGATGGTATTGGCGACAAAAACGGAAATGTTACTGTAGAGAAAATTGCATATACCTGGAAAAATGGAAAATTATTTATTGAAGAAGAAGAATTATTTACAAAAATTAAAGTTTATGATTATACTTCATTATTTCAAAATCCTTCATTAAAAATTAATGATAATTCCAGCAGAGTTGTTGGTGGCTGGGGTGAAAGATTTAATTTCTCGATTAATGTTGGTGATAGATTTAATCGAGATGTTACAGTTTATGCATGGCATAAAAAAGGTGCAGGTGAATATAGTTTAATTGATAGTGAAGTCTGCATATCATGTAATTTATACACACAAATTAACTTTAGTTATGATTATAATGGCAATGATCTTGGGGGATGGTCATACAAATTTAATGCAACTAATCCTGACGGAGGTGCAGAAACAGATGATTTTACTTTTACTATCGAAGCTGATGATATTAATTCTGATTTTTCTTCTCCGGTCTATAATGCTACTGTGAATAGAAGTGAATTAACTAATTTTGTTATAAATATTAATGATACTGATAATGTTACTTCTCCGGGTTATTTAATTGCCGGACAAATTGATGAAGGTAAAGGAAGAATTTATTTTTCAAAATTCGGGACAAATGATACTTTTGATTCAAGTCCTGCAATTTCAGGTAATTTAACAGGAAGTCTTATTCGTTCAATGCAAAATGAAAGTAATCAATGGTGTGATGTTGCAAGTTATTTCCTTGGACAAAATTATTGGTATGGTGGAGTTACAGGTGCAATTACATATAAAGCAAATTTGACTTCAATTAGACCTTTCATGTTAATTGCGAATTTGAAAAATACTTACTTAAGTCCTGTTGGTTTAAATTATACTAATGGTAGTTTCATACCATTGAGAATGTATGTTACTGACGACTGTAATGTTAACATTACTAATGCTTTGGTAATTTTCAATTTAACCAGCGGAAGTTATTCAACAGCAAAATCTGTAACAACTGCCGGAGGTGATGAATATGTTAATACCTCTTACAAATTACCTAACGATGCACCTTACGGTTGGTATAATGTTACTGTTGAAAGCAGCAAGGCAAATCATTGGAATAAAACTATTAATCAATTAAATGCATTTTATTATGGTAGTGCAATTACATTAAGTAACCAGATTATGAGTCCGGGTAATGGCGGTTGGGGTGAATCACCGTTTACTTTTAATGTTACTGTTAATAATGCTCAGGCAACAACTGCTTATTTATGGTTGAAGAATTCAACATCAAATGAAGTTTATGAATATGATAATACTTGTACTACCTGTAATAATTATTTAGTTAATTACAATAAAACATTTACATGCAGTAATATTGATTCTTGGGCATTTAGATATAATGCTAGTGATTCTATAGGATTTAATTATAATGGTTTAAGTAACATTACATTTAATGTTGAAAAAGATGATAATACTATTTTACTTTATCAAGGTAATAATTCTAATGTTAACAGAAGTAATGGCAATGTTCGATTAGCTGTACAAATTAATGATACTGATTTAAAGAGTTTGACAACAAATATCAACAATGCTACTGAATTGTTTGTTAATGTTTACAATGGTTCAAGATTTATTGAAAATAATGAATTGATTAATTCTACCGGCGAATATTATTATTTAGATTTTGATTCAACCTGTAATTATCAAGCTGGAACTCAAAATTGGAATTATAATGTTACCAGTGCTATTTGCTATAAAAACCAAAATTCTCAAACATTTGTTGTAAATATTCTAGGAGATTTGAATAATACAATAATCTCCCCGGTAAATACTAATTTTACTGTTGGTGATTTAATTCTTTTCCGAGGAAGAGTTATTGACGACTGTAATTCAAATATGACTGGTTTAACTTTGGCAAAGTTTAATGTTACAAACGGAACTGTTGAAAGTTATCAGGCTAACGATGAAAATAACAGTTATTATAATTATACCTGGAACTCTGCCGGCAAGTCTGCCGGGTTCTGGAATGTTACATTTTATACAGGTCAAAATAGTTATAACTCTGATTATACGACTACACAATTTTATCTTTCAGCTACTCAGGAATTATTAAATCCCGGTGTTGCTCCTGCAAGCGGTGGCTGGGGTAAACCAAATTATACTTATTCAATTACTGTTAGTGATGAAGATGTTGGCGATACTGTTAATGTTAGTTTATGGCTGAATAAAGATAATGCTGGCTGGCAATATTATACTTTCCAAACCTGCACTGATTGTTCAAGTACCTTAATGCAATTTAACAGAAGTTATCAACAAACTGAAATTGGCAACTGGAGTTTTAAGTTTAATGCTACTGACAGCTTCGGTAATGGTTATGAAATCTTTGGAGGAAGCCATAATGTTGTAAAAGATAATATTACTATTTCAAATTATCAAGGCAATAATTCTAATGTTAACAGAAGTA